>Ga0209786_1000017_pt1 | contig 78465 bp, 74 predicted proteins | sample WorMetilvaeELBA2_FD_187405 | JGI IMG/M metagenome (GOLD analysis project Ga0209786, IMG submission 187405) | Marine gutless worms symbiont microbial communities from Max Planck institute for Marine Microbiology, Germany - Olavius ilvae ELBA.2... ...
AAGAAATGGAATATAGGTTTGTAGCACAACAAATACCTCCTAATCTGTTGCACTCCAATTTACGCTATATTTATGCTCCTGTCAAGTAAAATCAACAGGTTATTCACCAGAGATCAAGAGTTCTGAAATTGGCTTCTCCAATGGCCTGGTTCGCCCCGGTCCTCAGCAAGACCGACAAAATCATCTACCATAAAGATAAAAATCAACCTTTAGACGATTCTCAAACCCCGTAAGTTTGCGTATTAGATGATGTAATTATTCTGCCGTAATTTTTAGGGGATGATCAAACGGCTCCATTTTAAATTAATAGCATGGGGAGGTAAGAATGTTTCAATTAAACACCGAACAAAAGGTTTGTGAGGTAGGGGGTGTAAAATTCGGCGGACAGCCCGGTGAATATCCCTGCGTCTGCGTCAGCTCTATTTTTCAAAAAGGCGACCGGGTATTTACGGGAAAACGCAAGGAAGGTTTTAACGAGAAAAGGGCCGAGGAGCTTCTCAAGACCCAGGAGCGCATCACGGAAGAAACCGGAATTCCCGGAATGGCGGACATCGTTGCCAACACGGGAAAGGAATTCGAGCTGTTTATTGATTTCGTATCCTCGACCAGCGACATGCCCTTTTGCATCGACGCCTGGGTCATGAAACCCAAACTGGCCGGTGCCGCTTACTGCGCCGAAAAAGGGCTGCTGGACCGCATGTTTTATAACAGCCTCACCGTCTGGGAAAAGGACCTGGAAACCGAGATCCGGGAAATATCACAAATGGGAGTCAAGCACGTCCTGCTGGTGGCTTTCGATCAGGAAGATCAGATGCACACCGGTCGCATCACCGGCACCCAGAGACTGCTGGACGCCATTGAAAAAGTGGGGGCCGAGTTTGAAAGCATATTTGTAGACTCATCGGTAATGAACGGCCCGGCAACCGGTCTTTGCTATGTTGCCAACCGGATGATAAAAGAAAAATGGGGGGTTCCGACCGCCAGCGCCCCCAGCAACGGATCATACATGGATCTGAAGCGTTTCAAGGATATGTGGGGATTCAAAGGCTGGTCGGCCACGGATTCCGCCCTGGAAGCAATTTCAGCGTTTATGTTTCACGACATGATTTTTTCCGGTCCGATGGCAGGCGCCACCCGCATTATGCCGGCCGTGGCCGAGGCCGAGGCGCTCCTGGCGACCGTTGCGTTTACGGAGACCCAACAGCTTCCCAAGGACCCCAATCATCCGCTTTTTAAATTATTTCCCGATTTTGTTGAAATGCTTAAATCCTCGTTGGATTAGTACAAGAGAAATGCTGCAATTAATTTTGGAATTTTAGAAAGGAGAACAGACGATGTCAGAGATGACTCCGAAGCAACGTGTGCTGGGGCTGTTGCGTAAAGAACCCATCGACACCATGCCTTTTTTCAGCGGAATGGGGATGGTGGTCATGCCGGGAATTAAAAAGGCCGGTGTTAAATTTGCCAGCATCCACACCGCTGCCGAGCGCATGGCCTGGTCGGCGATCTGGTCGGCCCGCTTGATGGGTTTCGACTGCGTGGTGGTTCCCTACGACATGACCATGGAATCCGAGGCCATGGGCAACAAGATCAGCCTATATGAGGATTCCGAAGACATCCTGTATCCGACGATTCCCGAAAAAATGTGGGCCACAATGGATGAAGTGGTGATTCCAGACAACATCGAGGAACTTGGACGCTTGCCGATGCTGCCCAAGGTGATTGAGATCATTAAAAAGGAAGCTCCGGAACTGGCCATCGGATGCTGGCAACTGGGTCCTTTCACCCAGGCCGGACAGATTCTGGAACTGGACTTGATCCTCAAAGGGATCTTCAAACAGAAAGCCAAGGTTGAAGACTTGCTCGACAAATTGAGCGAAATGATTACCAAGCTCGGCAAACAGTGGCAGGCGGCCGGCTGCGACTACATCGTATTGCGCGAGCCGGGCGTGGCGGCCGACCTGTTAAGCCCGCGCACTTTCAAAGATATTATTCAGCCGCGGCTGGCCTGTATCCTGGCGGGCTGGGAGTCACCCAAATTGCTGCATATCTGCGGCTCGACGAACCCGCTGATCGAAATGATGAACCAGTGTGGTGCGGACGGACTGACCGTAGACATCAAGTGCAATATTGCTGAAGCGCGGAAAAAATTGGGCGACGATGTTTTGCTGATGGGAAATGTGGATACCTACGCAATGACCTGTGATCCGGAAACGCCACGCGAAGCCACCGTTGCCCACATCAAGGAAATCATCGACAATGGTGTGGACGCAGTGATGCCCGGATGTGACCTGTGGCCGGACATTATCGAGGATAACATGAAGGCTGCGGTAGACACGACACACGAATACGGAAAGAAGTCTAGCCCGGCCGTTGGCAGGCTTTAGCCCTTAAACACCCGGACCGTTGTTTCTATTATTATCAACCCGAAAATAAAAGGAGAAAAAAATCATGGCAACAAAAGAAGAATTATTGGAACAATTAAAAAATGGCGTGGTCGAATACCAGGAGGACGAAGTCAAAGAAGCTGCCCAGCAAGCACTGGATGACGGCTATGTAGCGCTTGACATGATCATGGACGGCCTGGCGGCCGGGATGGAGATTGTCGGGGAGCTGTATGACAACAACGAATATTTTGTCCCTGAGGTTTTGATGTGTGCCGATGCTCTCTATGCCGGGCTGGCCATACTGCGACCCCATGTTCCTGAAAAGGAAGACGGTATCAACGCCCAGGTCGTCATCGGCAGCATTCAGGGGGACGTGCATGACATTGGCAAGAATCTGGTCAAAATGATGTTTGACGTGGCCGGCTGGGAAGTTTACGATCTTGGCCGCGACGTACCGTTGGAAAAATTCGTGGAAGAACAATTACGGACCGACTCCGAGGTTGTCGCCATGTCGGCCATGATGACAACGACCATGCTGGGCATGAAAAAAGTCATCAAGATGATCAAGGAGAAAAATCCGGATGTGGCCATCATGCTCGGCGGCGCTCCGGTAACCCAGGACGTCGCCAACCTTTTTGGTGCCGACGGCTACGCCGAATCGGCCGGCAATGCGGTCTCGGAAGGCATCAAGATGATCGGGCGGCTGAGAGAAATGCGCAATAAGTAAGCGCAGCGCGTTTGCTTTTTTCTGCAAAGCCCCGGGCCGCCGACCATCCGGTCGCGATTACGGTCCGGGTCTCTGCCGCTGCTGATTTGGCAGCTAATTCGAACAGCCGGCTGAAGGGATGGAGAGACGGTTCCCAAGCTATTTAACTGGAATAAGGAGTTTAGGTAATGTCTGAAGATAAAGCAATGGTAATTTTCCAACCGTCAGGCCGCCGCGGTGAAGTGCCGAAAGGTGTCACCATAATCGAAGCTTCACGTCTGCTGGGGGTGGACATCGAAGCGCTTTGCGGTGAAAAAAAAGTATGCGGCAAGTGTATCGTACGCATCGAAGAGGGGCATTTTGAAAAATACGGCATTCAATCCCAAATGTCCCATGTCAGTCCCTGGCAGGAGGAGGAGGAAAAGTTCGTCAACGCCGAACGCCGGGAGAAGGGATTTCGGCTCGGCTGTGTCGCCACGGTCGAAGATGACATTCTGGTTTTTGTGCCGGAGGAATCCAGGGCCGGCAAGCAAGTTGTCAGCAAGGCGGCCCGGGACATTTTCATCGATCACAACCCGGCCATTAAACTTTACTATGTCGAGGTGGACCCACCGACATTTGAAGAACCCACCGGCGATTTTGAACGAATCTGCCGCGGGATTGAACGGGAATACGGGCTGAATAATCTTACAATTGACATCTTTGCCCTGCGGCAACTGCCCAATGCCCTGCGTGACGGCGGCTGGGCCGTGACGGTCAGCGTCTGGAACGACAAGGAAGTCGTGCGGATCCAGCCGGGTAAGAAGGAACACGCCTATGGCCTGGCCATCGATGTGGGGACGACTACGGTTGCGGCCTACTTCTGTGACCTGACCAATATGGAGGTGATCGACACGGTTTCCATGATGAACCCCCAGTGCAAGTACGGCGAAGACGTCATGGCCCGGATCACCTATCACATGACAACCCCTGACGGCCTGCAGCGCATGAGCGATGACATCATCGAGGGCATCAACGAACTGATTGACAAGGCCGTTGGCAATACGTTTCCGCCCAAGAAAAAGGTCAAAAAGAAAAAAGGCGAAGAAGGCCCCGACGAATACGTGGAAGTCCCCGAGGAAGGCAAAACCTACCTGCGCCTGGCCCGGCAAGATATCGAGGACATCACCATCGGCTTCAACACGGCCATGCATCATATCTTTCTCTCCCTCGACCCCGAGCATGTGGGCATGGCGCCATTTCCGCCGGTCATTCATCATAGCCTGGACATCAAGGCCCGGGATCTGGGCATCAAAATCAATCCCTCATCCTTCATGTTCGTGCTGCCGATCGAAGCCGGATTTGTGGGCGCGGACAACGTGGGCGTGCTGATCGCCGAAGAACCTTACAAGCACGAGGAGAATCAGCTTATCATCGATATCGGAACCAACGGGGAGTTGGTGCTGGGCAACCGCCACAAACTGATTTCATCTTCCTGTGCCACCGGTCCGGCCCTCGAAGGCGCCCAACTCGCTTTCGGCATGCGGGCCGCGCCGGGTGCTATTGAACGTATCGAAATCGATGCAGAAACCAAAGCGGTCGACTACAAAGTCATCGGCCGGGATGCCTGGCGCAAGTTTTCAGAGCCCAAAGACATGAAAGCCAAGGGTATTTGCGGCTCCGGTATTCTGGATTTACTGGCTGAACTGTACCGCGCGGGTGTGGTTGCCAAGAGCGGCGTGTTCAACAAAAAAGCGCTGGCGGATCACGAGCGTTTCCGGGTCAATCCGGACACCAGACAGCCGGAGTTCGTTTTAGCCTGGGCGGAAGAATCCAGCATTGACAAGGACATCGTGGTCACCCAGAAAGACATTCGCCAGATTCAGCTGGCCAAGGGCGCCCTGTATGCCGGCTGCAAGCTGATGGTCAATCGCATGGGCTTGGACAAGGTCGACAAGGTCAAGATAGCCGGTGCGTTCGGGACCCACGTGGACCGTACCAAAGCGCTGGTCATGGGCCTCTTCCCGGATTGCGAGATCGAGATGATCGAAGGCGTGGGCAATGCCGCCGGCGATGGCTGCCGCGCGGCCCTGTTGAACGTGAAAAAACGGGTCGAAGCCAACTGGTGCTCCCGTAACGTGGAATACATCGAGTTGACCGTCGAGGGATCCTTCCAGCAGGAGTTTATGGAGGCCATGCAGCTGCCGCATATGAGCGATAAATTCCCGCATTTGGAGGGCATCGTTCCCGAAGAGATCTTGAAACAGTAGAAAGGATAGGTTTCAGGTGTCAGGTGTCGGGTGTCAGGAACATTTGAAACCTCAAATGAAAAATCTATTTATCCCCTAAACGGGATGCTTAAATCGTACTCGTCGTCGTGCTCGTACTCGTCCTCGATACTGAAAGCGATTCAAAAACTTCGAGGACGACGACGAGAATGAGTACGAAACGATGGACAAACTCATAGGCATAAAGCCGGTTTAGCTCAGTTTTTTTCTCGATCTGACCGGACGCTCGGAGCCAGAGGATGCGCTGAAACCTGACACCTGAAACCTTTTTTTACGAATTATCGAATTATGGCCAATCAGAGTGCCGATAAAAACCCATCGAAAACCGCAGACCAACCCGCCGCTACCTGTGTCTCCGTCAATTCGGGAATCTGCGGGTTCGCCTGCGATATAAAGGCATGGAAAACGGACAAAAGAAATGTCGGCCTGGAGATCAGCGAGTCGGAATGTCAACAGATCCGGCAGTTTTCCCAGCTTCTGACCTTGCTAACGTTAAGGGATGTTTTTGCGCCCATCAGCAGGAACCCGGTGTATCTGGCCGCCGAAAAGACGGGGTGCCATCCGTCATGTCCGATTCCGCCAGCCGTGCTCAAGGCCGCGGAAGTGGCGCTGGAAATGGCGTTGCCCCGTGATGCCGCCATTCGATTCGAAGCGTGTCAAGAGGGTGTGGATTAATGCAAACTAAAAAAGTTGTTCCCTTCCGGAATCAGGACGGCATATCCTATACTTTGACCCAGCGTATGCTTGCCAAAGGCCGGGAATACGGCCTGAATGCGATCTTTCCCTTCAGTATCGACAAGATCGAGGTCGCCGAGTGGGTGCGTTTAAAGTGCCACTATGGTTGCAGCCGATTCGGATCGAACTGGACCTGTCCGCCGGCGACCCCTGGCCCGGACAAGGTGCGTGACATCCTGGCTGAATACGAAACCGCCCTGTTGCTGGTCGGGACGAAAAACTGCTCGGATTTTTACCTGGACAACGGGCGTAAAAGAATCAGCCAGGTGCGCTGTTGGAAGGGCACTATCAGCCTGGAGCGCATGCTTTTTCTCGAGGGCTACTACAAGGCTTTCAGCCTCATCGGTGAATGCTGCGCCCTTTGCAAGCAGTGCTCCTATCCCCAAGGCTGCCGGTTTCCCCAGGAAAAAAGACCGTCGGTTGAATCATTTTCCATTGATGTTATCGGAACCTTGAATAATCTTGGCACAAGCACGAAGATCGCCACCCAAACCAGTGACACCTACAATTATTACGGCATAATTTTGTTGGAGTAAAGGGTTTCGCGCCGATAAATTTAATAAAGAATGTTGACAAATTTAGTCGGGAATGTTGATTTAGTAGATTGATACAAAAATAAATTGGCAAATTATTTCATCCGCACCTGACCGTATGCGAATAAGATGTTTCCGATCAATTTGCCCCGCCATTCGGCAACAGGTGACGAAAGGAGGTGATGTAATCAACGGCAATCCTGTGATTTTTTGTAAATTTGACACGACACTTTTAAAGAAAGGAGATGATCAATGGCCAAGCAATTGCTGATTGATGCTTACAGGGGCAAAATGACCCCTAAAGCCCCATGGGTGCCATATGCCGGCGTACATTGCGCTTTTCTGATCGATGAACCGGCAGACAAGATGCTCCAGGATGCGGAGCTCTTAGCCAAAGGGGTTGTAAACGCTGCAACCCGCTATAAAGCAGATGGAATACCCCTGCTTTTTGATCTGTCGGTGGAAGCCAATTCGATAGGATGCGAACTGAAATGGTGGCCGGACAATGTACCGTCGGTAACCACCCATCCCTGCTCGGACAAGACACCGGCCAAGGCCGGTCTGGCGCTTCCCACCAAAGAATCGGGCCGTTGGCCGGTGATTTATGAAGCCGCCCGGATTGCCAAACCCCAGCTTGATGAAGCCGATTGTGTCATGATGGGACTTTTTTGCGGCCCCTTGACCCTGGCTTCCCACCTGGCCGGTGTACGGATTTTTACCGATGTCTATAAGAATCCGGAATTTGCCCATGAGGTCATCAAGTTTGCCGGTGAAGTCGGCGCCCGCGCCGCTGAATTTTATGCGGAAATGGGCTGTGATATCATCGCGATCGTGGATCCTGTAGCGTCCCAGATCAAATCTGAGACCTTCAAGGAATTCGTGACACCCAATTCACAACCGGCCATCAAAATGATTCATGATGCCGGGAAAACATCATCATTCTTTATCTGTGGCGACTGCACCAAGGTCCTCGAAGATGTGTGTCAGATCGGCACCCACGGCTTTGCCATCGATGAGCAGCTGAACATGGTGTTTGTCCGGGATCTGGCCCGCAAATACGGTGTCGGCTTTGGCGGCAATTTAAAATTAACCCTGGCCTTGAGCCTTGGACTGCTGTCTCCCAAGGAGGACGCCATTGTGAGCCTGGCGGCCGGTGGTCAGCACGGGTATACATTCGCCCCCGGCTGAGATATGCCATACGATGTTCCGGTGGAACATATGGATCAAGCAATGGAAGCCAAAGAATGGTATGAACAATACTATGCCAAGTATCCGGAATCTTGGTAAAAAAACGAAAGGAGGCTTCGGATCATGGCAGACGAAAAAATACATATAGATGTGTTGACCCTGGACAGCGTGCAGTGCGCCGCCTGCGGCTACATGATGGAATCCATCGCCGCGTTGCCGGGCGATGTCCAGGATATGATCGAATATACCGAGTGGTCCATCAAGAACAAGGATGGTGTCGGTAAATTTCTTGAACTCCAGGGCAAAGTCCTACCGACGATCTGTATCGAAAAAGACCTGGTATTTGAGAGCATCATTCCTCAGTACGAGGAACTTATCGATGAGATGGCCAAGCGGGCCCCTTCGGACGCCATGCGGGAACGCCTGGTATCACTGCGTGAGCATGGATTTGAATTCGATAAGATTCAGGAAAACCTGAAAAAAGCAGGAGCGGGACAATCCACCCGTTCTGATTCAACCATAGAACAATAAGTAAGGGATGTATTATTGCCGGGTCCTTTTAAGGGCCCGGCAATTCTCGGTTTTACCGGAAACCTCATTACTATTGAATACTTTCGATTGAAGATTGAAGGAATTCCGGTCATTTAAAAAAGACGGAGTGCAGCGACATCAACAAATATTCAATTTGCAATCTTCAATCCACAATTCTCAGCCTCCGGGTTGTCCGGATGGGGTATGACTTATCATGAAAATCGAAATTCTAGGCACCGGCTGTAAACGCTGTGATCAACTCTATGAAAATGCCCAAAACGCGGCAGCGCAAGTCGACTCGGCAGCGGACATCAACGTTGAAAAAAACGGCGATGTCAATTATTTCACAAAAATGGGCGTTTTCATGACCCCCGGGCTTTTGATAGACGGCCAGATAATTTCAACCGGCAAGGTGCCCAGCGCCAACGAAATTAAGAATATGATTGTGGAGAAGCTCTAAACCATGTCCGCAACAACCCGTGTGTATTTGATTACCGGCTTTTTGGGTTCCGGCAAAACGACGCTGCTCAATCGAATCATCGATGCTTTCCCGCCGGACAAGAAACTGACGCTTCTGGTGAACGAATTCGGTGAAATCGGCGTGGACGGCACCCTGGTTGAAGGCGATGAGATCGACATGATGGAGATCAGCAAGGGCTCCATCTTTTGCGTTTGTGTCAAAACCGATTTTATCAAAGGTCTTTACGAACTCAACAGCAAGGTGCAGCCCGATGTACTCCTGATAGAATCCACCGGGGTGGCCAATCCTTCCGACCTTAAAAAAGACCTGAAGCTGCCCATCTTCAACGACCGTTTTCAATTTGCCGAGCAATTTTGCGTGATCGATGCGGAGCATTTCATCGATGCTTACGCGGTTTATGCATCCCTGGAAAAACAGATCGCTTCTTCCACCGTATTTATCATCAACAAAACCGACCTGGCATCGCCGGAGGTCATTGACGAAACCAAGAAAATCATCCGACAATTCCACCCGGACCCTTCCTTTATAGAAACCACGTATTCCGCTATCCCGTTGGAACCATATTTCGCCCTGACCGGACCGGCTGCACCCGCCGCCGACAGACAACCCCCGGAAAAAGCAGGTGTTGCACGTCTGTCGGACGAAGAATTGGAGCAATTCATCGACGATCTTCTCGACAGTCCCGATCTCGAAATTACACCGCCTGACACCCTGGTGTCGGTCGCCTACCACTGGCAGGGAAACGACCTGGCGCAAATCAGGGCCCTGGCCCAAGCCCTGCCCGCTGCCGTCGTGCGGGCTAAAGGATTCGTTGAAGAAAACAACCGCATGTATCTGTTTAATTACGTGATGGGCACCTGGACCGTGGAAGAAACCGCCGTGCCGCAAGATCGCATCCATCACAAAAACATTGTAGTGTTTATCGGACCGCCCGAATCCATGGACGGTATCAAGCAGGCGGCCGGAACGGGAAATTGGTCCGGTAAGGAGACCTTCCAACCTTACGCACAGTCTTGATTTTAGATTTTAGATTGCGGATTTTGGATTTATGGTATTCTGTCTATTTTATAATTGGATAGAGCGCAGCGATACCGCCAATCCAAAATCCGCAATCTAAAATCCAAAATTTTCCTTAATTTCCCTTAATGAGGTAATCCTAAAATACGGCAGGAAAAATGTCTGAAAACAAGTACGATCTTATCATCCTGGGTTCCGGTCCGGCCGGATTGACAGCCGCACTGTACGGTCAACGGTTGGGCATGAACGCCGTCGTTTTCGGCGATATACCCGGAGGCAGCACGTACATGATCCAGCACCTGGCCAATTTCCCAGGTTTTTTGGAAAATATTTCCGGGACTCAATTCGGCACTATGGCTTTTCAGCAGGCCCAGCAGGAAGGCGCTTTTTTTACCATGACCCGCCTGAAGCGGCTCGCTCATGCAAACGGGATGTTTGTCGGGACCGACGCTGACGGTCAACAATACGCCGCCGATTGCGCGATTGCGGCCACCGGGCGGATACCGAAAAGGCTGGCGGTCGCCAATGCCAATGTCAAGGGCGTCCATTTTTGCTCCATTTGCGATGGGCCCCTCTATCGCGGCCAGGACGCGGTGCTGGCGGTTGTAGGCCATGACAATACAGCCGGACAGCATGCCGTTACTTTGGCGAGGGTTGCCAAAAAGGTTCTGCTCATATCCAGCAGTCCCGGGCTGTCCATGGACGCGGCCCATAGAAATCTGATCGCGAAGCACAAGAACATAGAGCCGCTGTTGAATACTGAAGTTACGGGGTACACGGGCGTCGAGGTGATAGACGGCATTACGGTCGCCTCCAAGGAGGGTCAAACTGAAGAATTGGAAATCAATGGCATTTTTCTGGCCATCGGCTGGCGGCCGAACACGAAGATGCTGGACCTTGAGGTCGAAAAAACATCGGAAGGCTACCTGAAGACGGATCAAAAACTCATGACATCTCTTCCCGGTCTCCTGGCCGCGGGCGACGTGCGTGAAACTGACATGTGGCAGGTGCTGACCGCCTGCGCCGACGGTGCCCGGGCCGCCAAGTATGCCGGAGAATTTTTAGAACAAATATCAGCCTAGCAACCCATTTTAGCTACCCCAACTCTTATGTTCTTGGGATTCAAGGATTTAGGTATCCAGGAATTTAGAGATTTAGGAATTTAGGGATTGAGGAATTGAAGGAATTCTATCTATCTAAATCCGTAGTTAGACCATCAATCCCTGAATCCCTCAATTCCCCACCGTTAGAACTTCTGTTCCCGGATGCCGGAATACACCGCCTTGCATATGCCCGAAACGCCTCCCTGCAGACCTTCCGGGTTTTTAAAGCCCTCGGAACCTTTTAGAAACTCCTCGTATTTCTGGGCGTCCACCAAATTCCGCCCGGCATCTGCCTTGGATGAGTCCGGTATAATGCTGAAAAGCCAGCCTTGGCCATAGGGATCCTCTGCAGCCAGAGCCAGATTTTGTTTTACCCCGGGGTTAAAAGAGATTGTCCCTGGCAGGGGGGTGTCGATATACTGGATTTTCCCGGTGATTGCAAAAACGACATCCTGACCCTGCTTGACGAAAGCACTTTCGTCCACCAGCCAGTCCAGATCATTGACCCCGCCGGCTAAAACCAGGGCCGGTTCGGTGAAACCAAAAGTTATCGCCTCGCCTTCCTCTCTGGCCCACAAGCCCTGTTTGGCATAATATTTTCGATCCTCCGGAATCTCGACCTGTCGACCTAAAAATTTTTCGATCACCGCCATCTTTTCTCCTCCCGCGAGTTTATTTCCATATTGCCTAAAGAAGTTTAGATTTCAATCGCGATATTCACCGCATCTATTGCTTTTAATATTTTGGGTTTTAGAATTTGGATTTTGGATTATCGGTTTCGCTCCGCTCTGTCTATTTATAAGATGGATAGGATACCTCAAATCCAAAATCCGCAATCCAAAATCTAAAATCTGTCATCAGACGGAATATATTAAATCGAAAATCCGCAAAACAAATTCCCAAATATGCTATACCGTCAAAAACCGCATATTTTCAACCCCTGATATACCAATCAGCGGCTTGTTGGCCAAAAATCAACTTTCGGTTGATTGACTGTTTAATATTTAGATACTATAGAAATGTGAAGAATTCATGTCTGTTTCGTCATAGGCTGCCAATGTTGATCTCGTAGGGTGGGCTTTGCCCACCACGTATCTCCCGATTGGTCTCATCGTGGGGACCATGCTCGCCCTGCCACGGCCATTTTGGGTTTGCTTGTCGAATGGACAACGCTAATGTTCTATGACTGGGTGGACTCTGAACAGGAGGCAACTGCATGAACAGCCCCAGGAAACTATCCGTAAAAAAGCCGGTAAAACTTATATTCACGGGCGGGTTTTTAGGCTCCGGTAAAACGACCGCCCTGGCCGCACTTGCCAAACGCCTGATAGAAAAAGGAATGCGGGTCGGATTCATTACCAATGATCAAAGCAGAAACCTGGTTGACACCGTTATCGTCCGGCAGATGCTGGCGAATCTCGGTGTGCCGGTGGAAGAAGTGGTCAAAGGGTGTTTTTGCTGTAAATTTGACGAATTGATGGAGCATGTCGAAAAAATACTGAGCCACGACCCGGACGTGCTGATGGGTGAACCGGTGGGAAGCTGTACTGACTTTGTTGCGGCGGTTGCCAATCCCATAAAAATCCAGTACCGGGATGCCTTTCGCTTCGCCCCGTTTTCGATTATGGTGGATCCGGAACGGGTGCGATCCTTGATATTGCAGGAAAGCCAAACCGATTTTCCGGAAGATGTGGCCTACCTGTTCGGCAAGCAGATTGAAGAGGCCGATACCATTGTGCTCAACAAAATTGATCTGTTAACCGAAAAAGAGACGCATCGGCTGTTGAATACCATCGGTGATCGGTATCCGGGGAAAAAGCAGATGGCCGTCTCCGCCCGGCAAGGCATTGGAATGGATGAATGGCTCGACGATCTCATTTCGGGCCGGCCCGGGGCGAATACCGTTTTAAGCCAGATCGACTATGATCGCTATGCCACAGCCGAAGCGGTTTTAGGCTGGCTGAACGCCGCCGTCAAACTGTCCGCCGACCAGCCGTTCGACGCTGCCCGGTTGCTGACCGCCCTGGCACTGCGGCTGCAGGAAAGATTTAAGATCGAAAAAGGCGAAATCGGCCATCTCAAGTTTGTGTTCACCAGCGCGGGGCACTCGGTGTGGGCCAACCTGACCCAACTGGGATCCGAACCCGATATCGGCGGGGAGGAACTCGGTGAATTGTCCCGGGGGACCCTCATCGTCAACGCCCGGGTCAGGCTCGAACCCACGGTTCTGGAAAAAATTGTACGCGATGTTATAAGCCAGTTGTCGGAAGAAATGACGCTGCAGTCTGAAATCGACGACTTGCAGTGCTTTAGCCCCGCTTACCCCGAACCGCCGCACATTATACGGGAAACCGTGGAGTGAGGCTGAAAAGCAAAAAAGGCGGACAAACATCAACCGTTGTCCAAAGATGAACCGGCTATCAGGTAGGCGCGTTAGCCGGTTTGGCCGGTTGAGCCCGAGCAAATGAAGGATTTATTCCGTTTTGTATTTACCGGCTAACGGGCCAACAGGCACAACCAAACCGGATGTCAGCATTCCGACGAGATTGACCTGGAAGCTTCTGGATATCAGTTGAAATATTGAAACGGGTGCTGAACGAAATGGAGTCGAATTTTGATACACATTGAAGTCATCGGTCTCGACCCACCCTGCAAAAAGTGCAACGAACTTCTAAGAAATTCAAAGCAGGCGGTCTCAGAGGCGGGGATTGAAGCCGAAGTCGTTAAAAAATGGACCCTTTCCGAGGAAATCCGCCAAAAATACGGGTTGCTTCTCAGCCCGGCCCTGGCAATTGAAGGGGTTGTGGTCGCCCAGGGCAAAGTTTATAAACCGGAGCGAATTGCCGGCCTACTCAAAGGATAATGGGCCTTGCGGGACATCGTGAAAAAATCGCATAATTCGAATCATAGTGCCAAAGAATGGCTGGATGAAGGCAAACGCCTAAAAAGTGAAAACCGCTACCCGGAAGCCATTGAGGCCTTTAACCTGGCGATACAAAAAAATAGACGGTATGCGGAAGCTTATTTTGCAAGAGGGGCCTGCCACTATTTGATGGGCAACTACCGCCAGACCGGCGATGATCTCGATGCTGCCGCCCTGCTCGGCTGCCGGGATGCCCAAATGTGGAGTGTTTTCGGCCCGAAGCCATCCGAAAAACGTGTTGCAGAGGATGAAGACTAGGGTGTCAGTATCCGCGCCAGAACGGATGCTGCGAGCTCGCTAAAAATCACTCGCCGGTTTTGCCGCCCGCAACAGGACTCCTTTGGTTTTCGGGGTGCTGTTAAAGCCGGTTTCCCCAATGAGTTCAATCTTGTGAAAACCGGCGCTGTCCAATAGTGCCAGGAAATCCTTTCCCGGTATCGTGCCCCCCTCTCACTTGAACCAATTCTCAAGGCGGGCTTTTAAATCTTTTTGAACACTTCCGGCTGAGATCTGGTCTGCCACCATTAAACGCCCACCGGGTTTCAACACCCTTAATATTTCCGACATGGCGGCCGCTTTGTCCGGTATCAGATTGAACGCTCCGTTTGAGATCACGACTTCGAAGGTGTGGTCGGCAAATGGCAGGTTTTCAGCGGATGTTTGCTGGAAGTCGATATTGTCAATATCAATCAGCTGACGATTGCTTTCCGCCCGGGCAATCATCTCCGGCACAATATCGACCCCAACGACCGCGCCTTTCCGTCCCACGATCAACCCGGCCAGAATGGAATCAACGCCGGCACCGCAGCCGATATCCAGCACCCGTTCGCCTTGATTGATATTTCCCAGGGAAAAAGGGTTGCCGACCCCGCAATAGGAATCAGCCACAGTATCCGGCAATTTTTCAACAAGTTTGTCATTATAGTGCAAGCGCTTCAGCCCTTCGCGCCCAGTTGGGTACTTGAAGTGACCTGCCGGCGATGCGGCCACTTTGTTGTACTTTTCTCGGATTCCGGTATTTATCAGATTCCGATCTTCAGCGCTCACTAGAGAAGACATCGCGTTCGCCTTTCCCGTTTTATAAATTTAATATCGCGGATTAGAAATTAAACACTTTTGCTTCAGCCATCAAATCAATCAAATGCGGGGCGCCTTCGAGCAGCATGTTCGGGAAGAAATTTGTCTCGTCAACCTGACGAGCATTCGCGCATGGCGGTCAAATCCCGATGGGAACCTCGTTTTCGACCAGGTACGGAAAGTAATCATCCGGCATATCCCCGGTTATGGTCTTTTCTTTAAAATCCCGCGTGTTGTCAGCCCACAGGGTGCCGTCTTCAATGAAAAATATATTAACGTTGTGTCCCTTTTCGTGGGTGATTTTGGCAAATTGAAAACATCGCGTTGCCAGGTTTACATCATTTTTACTGAGTGTGTAGACGAAATTTGCCATGTTTTCCTCCGTTTTCCGCTGCTGAATGTATCCCAGATTAGCAATAAAGCCGCTTTTAATTTCCGCCGCTGCGAATAATTCTCAAACGGGTTTCTCCCGGCAGACATCTTTTGCTCTATATTCCCGTGGGCACGAATTTGCAAAACTTTTCAAGTTATCGCGCTGCTCGCATTATGCACAGCCCTGGTTAAAGATTCAATATCCGGAATGTTGTCAAAGGCGATGGTATCATTGATGACAATGGACGGCACGGCGGGCATCCGTCCACCAATAGAACCCAGTTCGGTGTGACGCATGACACCTTCACGCGAACCGACATCGACTACCTGCCACTGCAAAACCCCCGGATCGAATTCAGGCGCAATTTCTTCTAAGATGCCGATGGCAAGATCGCACATCATACACCCTTTTTTCTTAGCTATGATTTCAACTAACACCTTAGACGTCGTCATGGCATCATTCCCTAGATTTAATACCGCATTCAGTATCTATTTATTTAAATCACATCATTTTCTTGCATGATTTATACTATAGCCGGATTGAATATTTAGGGATTGCTATCGATAAAAATTTAAGAGACAGAGCGAAGCGATACTACAAATCTTCAATCTTCAATTCCGGCTTGCCCGGGTTGGGTCATATGCGTTCGAGGCCGGTGATCACACCATGACAGCGGCAGGCCGTGCTCACCAGGACAGGTCCCCGGGCGTGTTCCACGTTTTCCCTCAACTCCAACAGCTGTTCAGGGCGATACCCCCCGATGCCCGGTCCCAGTTGCCGGCTCTGAATGTTCAGTGACTTAAAGGGTTTGATAGCTATGTTGCCCAGTAACTCAAACATGTTCTGCTTGCGCGTTTTGCGGGTGATTGTGCAGATATTGCGCGGTTCATTGCAATCTTCGGGACATTTGAAATCGGCATGGCTGACGTAAACGTTTCCTTCGGCCCCGAAAAAAGGGTTTGGCACGGCCTGCGTGAGTCCGGCCGGCACCGGAACCCGTCTTAATCTTTGCGGTCCCAAATGCAGCAGGAGCCACTCGGCTGCCAGATGAACCGGCAGGGCCGGGATGATCCAGTCCGGTCGGCGGCTCCTGGTGAGATATTTCTCCAGAAACGCTATGCCATCTGTTATTTCAAGTTTGGCAGTTGAAGCCTGGCAGCGCCGAAGTTTTTCCCCGGCGAGATCGACCAGGACGAATTGCCGGTCTTGATGAGCCTCAGACAAGCGTTGAAAAGCAATATAGCCGAACTGGCCGACACCGATGATCCAAATTTCTTCCATAATGACAGTTGTAACCGGGTCAGGAAGCCTCCGGTTGGCGATGGGTTTCTGTTACTCTTTCATCTTTTTGGATGGTAATAAACCGTCCGCCACAGTCCTGGCATTTGCGTAAATAACCCTTTTCCTCCCGGTCGCCGATACGACACGAAACATTAAACGTAACCTTAAAGCCGGTTCGATTTCCGCAATGCGGGCAAAACCTGCTTGGCATGCAATCACCCCGCTTTCCATTGATTTAGGCCGTCCGCTTTGGTTCTGTTTTCGCCCTTCCTGTCCGTCCCTGGCACCGTGACACCCGGCTTGACCGATTGCCGGGGAGCATGACTAGATTGCCCTCGCACGGGAATTATGTCATTGTGACCTAGAAGACTCAAGAACTAATGTTCATAATCATGCTTTGATCCAAAATAATCCCATGGAAATCCGTGAAGTCAAAAGAAAATTCAGCATCACACGCTCAAATGAGTTCGCCCGGAAGAACCTGGCCACCCACGCCCTCAACGTCGGCCTGCTTTGCGGCCATGGATGTCTGTATTGCTCCACACCGGCCATGATGCGAACCCAAAAAAAAGTATTTAAAGACATCAAAGGCACTTCGTTTAAAGCCTTTCAAGCGGGGATTGCCGTGGTGGATCCCACTACCCCCCAACGGATCGCGCCGGCTGCCCGCCGTCTTCAACCTTCCGATACAGTGATGTTCTGCTCCTATACGGATGGTTGGAGTCCTGAGGCTCAAAAATTCGATCTGGGCCGCCGATGCCTCCGGCAAATTCTGACCACGGCCGGGTGCAAGGTGCGAATCCTGACCAAAAACGCGGCCGTCAAAGGCGATTTTGACGTAATGCAGCAATTCGCGGATCGGGTGGAGCTATCATTGAGCCTGACGGCACCACCATCCAGGGACCGCATCATGCGGGTCCTGGAACCCAATGCTTCCTCAATCGAGGATCGAATTGAAGCTCTGCAGACCGCCAAAGGAAAGGGTATCCCCATTTACGGCATCCTCTGCCCCTGCCTGCCCGGAATTGCCGATACATCCGCTGCTTTTGGTGAGCTTTTAGATATCATGCTGTTGCTGGAGCCAACGGCAATTTGGACCGAGCCGGTCAATTCGCGGGGACCCGGGCTTAAAAATTGTGCCGCACAACTCAAACGTCATGGGTTTTGCCACGAAGCCGAGCAGATCAATGCGGTCCGCAACCGGCAAACTTACAACAACTATGTCGACCGTTTCATTAAAACAGCTACAAGTGCGGCCAGGCGCCGCAATTGCCTGGGCCTACTTAAAATACTGGTCTATGAAAACGGCCGGAATTTCAAGGGCGACGATCAGGCGGTTGTCTGGCTGAAATGATCCCCTGACCGGAAATGAATATTGAAGATTGAAAATTGAAGATTTGAGGAATTCTATCGATTTTTAATCGCGGTTGCGAACCGCTCCCACACGGGCTTCGAATGAAGTTTCACATGAGCGCGGCCTCTGGCCAAAAAACGGCCAGTTTGATCAAAGAAAGAAACTATGCCAAACCGACGTTTCGTATGAGCACAGCGCTCGTTTCGTAATCGTACTCGTGCTCGTCCTCGTTCTCGAAGCTTCTGAGCCGCTTTCAGTATCGAGGACGAGTACGAGTACGACGACGAGCACGATTTGAAAACCCTGTTTTGGAGTTAATTTAAATGTTTCATAGGAGGAAAATTAGGTGCGAAATCCTGACACCTGAACACTGACACCTGACACCTCAATTTTCTGACAACCTGTTGTCAGAAAAACGCGGCTAACCGCCTAACGCGAGCTGACAAGGGGCACCCGGCCTCTGGCCGGACGCCCCTTGGCCGGTTTCACGAACCGCCGGCTAATACAGATTGCCGATATTGACGGCCGAATGCACCACGTGGGTAAACAACATGATCCGGCCGATTATTTCGCCCGCCAGCAGCAGCACCGGCAGCCAGATAGGGATCTTGCGGGTTGCGGCAAGCACGGCAATACCCACTCCGAATTCAAGCACCAGGCGCAGCCAGAACTGGGCTGAGCCGTAGAATGCCTCCCCGGTCATCTGCATCACCCGCCCGCCGGAAAGCCAGATGGAAGGCAGAATCAAATTAATCACCAGACCCATAATCAGGCTGACCATTAAAATCCGGGCCAATAAGGGCTGTTTATCTTCAGCGGCAAAATAGGATGAAAAGGCCGCGCCCAGGATAAACGCAGTCAGGCCATAAAAAATAATCGGTACGCCATTGTTCAGGGCCGGGAAGCTGGGCGGAGCATAGACCATGCCGGAAACCGCCAGCCCTACCAGGCCGACAAGGGCTGTAATTTTTATCAGGGCCCAACTCGCGGCGGATCCCTTCCAAAGCGCAATCAGGGCAGCCAGTACCAGGATCCCAAAGATCTGCAAGACTACGATTTCACGGGACAGCCAGGATGAGCTGAGATGCAATATGGCCCGGGGGCTTCCCAGGGGATGGCCCAGATGGAAAAGGCTGGCCACGAGGGCCACCGCCAGGGCCAGGCCGACGACAATCCACTCCACGCGAAACGAAGAAGGGGCGGTTCCCTCACTCACAGCCCACTGGCGCACGGCCAGCATGACTGCCAGCCCGATGGATATCTGGCTGAGTACGGTAAATATGACAAGAGAAAGCTCCATATTATTTCCTCCTTATTTCTAATGGTTGGCGGGGGGGTCTGAAACGAATGGACGGATTCAGCCTGGTAAAGCGGGGAAAACCCGCAATGTATTGGACCGTATCGGGTTCGTCAAAAGTAGACAGTTCAACCATCTGCAAGGCCCGCGTCGGACAGGCCTGAACACAGGCCGTATCTCTACCTGCATCCAGCCGCTGCCAGCAAAAGCTGCACTTCTCGGCTTTTTTTAAATCCGCATTATATTTGGGTGCGCCGTACGGACACGAACGGATGCAGTTCCCGCACCCGATGCACTTGTCCTGTTCGTGAACCACCACGCCGTCTTCATCGCGTTTGTAATAGGCAACGACCGGGCAAACCTCAAGACAGGTGGGTTTCTCACAGTGGTTGCAGGCCAGCGTCAAATGGGCGCTTTCGCGGTGAGGATAAATTTCTTCACTCAGCGGATGAACGTCGCGCCATTTAACGCCGGCAGGTTGATGATATTGATTCTTGCACGCCATGGCGCAGGTAAAGCACCCGATACAGCGCCTGGTGTCAACGAAAAATGCGAGTTGTTTTTTCATAATTTATTCTCCTATGCCTTTTTTACGTCAGCGAACTGGTCGTGAATCGCCACGCCCGGGGCTCCGGTTTTATACTTACCCATGTCGGCCGGCTCATCGTCTACCACGTTTTGCACGTTAAACATGTTCTTATTGAACCAGGCCTCATACATCATGAGCGCATCCCGCGGAACATTATCGGTCAATTTGGCCTTTATTTTCAGTTCCCCCACCTTACTGAAGACCAGGACCCGGTCACCATCGGCAATTCCTTTATCCGCCGCCGTTCGGGGGTGGATATAGACAAAAGGTTCGGGGTTGAAATCTTTCATGTAATCCAGGTTCTGAAACTGGGAGTGAATGTTAAACTTGGAATGCGGCGTCAGCAACCGCAGCGGCGCATACGGTTTGCGATTATCCTTGTATTTGGGCAAAGCCTGGTGGCCGTGCTCGGCGGCCAGTTCGGATAAAAACTCATATTTACCCGAAGGGGTGGCAAACTTGTGATCGTGCCAGGCGGCCGTGGAGGGCAGCGTGGCCTTGTGGGGCCCTTTTTTCAGGTCCTCCCAGGAGTCGAGCCCGAAAAAATCGTAGATCCCTTTGTTGAATTCCTTGATCATCCACTGTTTGGTATCGATTTCGGTGGGAAAGGTACAGGATCCCGGCGCCAGTTGATTCATTTTTTTGGAGAGGGCCGCGGCGATTTCGATGTTGGATTTGGACTCATACAAGGGCTTGATGGCCTGCTCGTTGAGACCGATCCAATAGTGCCAGTAAGAGACGTTGACCGTCCATTCCTCGAGGTTGGTGGTCACCGGCAAGACGATGTCGGCCAACTCGGCGGTTTGGGTAAAGAATTTTTCAACCACCACCACCATCTCCAGCTTTTTAAAGGCCTTTTTCATCATGTTTAAGTCAAAGTCCTGCTGGACCGGGTTCTTGCAGGAAACCCACAGCATGCGAACCGGCGGATCGTCGGTTTCCAGAATGCCCCTGGCCGTCTGGTTGATGTTGAGCGTCCGATCGGAAAATTTGGTTTCTTCCTGCTTGAAATCAAACTCTCCCTTGGGCCCGGAAGCGCCGCGATAGCCTTTGGAGCCCTCGGGCTGCTTTTGAACCAGGGCATGATAGTTAAAGCCCCAGGTCTGGAGATGGCCATAGCGGGCGCCACCGCCCTCCTGGCCGATATTGCCGGTCATGGCCACCAGGGCATCGATGGAACGTACGCTAGCCCCGCCGTTAACGTGCCGCTGCAGGCCGTAGCCCAGCCAGATGGTCGCCGGTTTGACGGCCGCAAACTCCTCGGCACCGCGCGCAATGACAGCGGCCGGAATACCGGATTTTTCAGCGGCCCATTCAACCGTAATTTCTTTTTTCAGATAGGCTTCGAACTCGCTGAATCCATGGGAGTGGGCTTTTACCCAGGAGCGGTCGACCATGTTTTTATCCAACAGGTGGCGGGCCATGCCCAGGGCCAGTGCGCCGTCCTCGCCGGTTTTGACCTGCCAGTATTCGTCGGCCTTGGCCGCTGTCTGAGTGAACACCGGATCAATTGCCAGGACCTTGGTGCCATTGTCCTGGGCATCGAAAATATATTTCATGGTGTGCACCGAGCACCAGGCCGGGTTGACCCCCCATAAGATGATGTGCTTGGCTTTGGCAAAATCTTCAGGGTCATTGCACCACATGTTGCCCATATCGTAATTCTGGGCATCGATGCCGGCCGGCCAGCAAGGTGTGCCGACAAACCGCGTGGTATAGCCCAAAGACGACATCATACCCTCGACACCATAGTTGGTGATACCGAAATTTCCCGAGTATTTCGTCAGCGCCAGACCCAGCAGGGAGCCATCGATTTCTTTAATTTTTAAAATCTTCTTAGCAATGCGATCCAGGGCTTCATCCCAGGAAATGCGGCGCCAGTTGCCGGACCCGCGACCTTCCTGCAGCATAGGGTATTTGACCCGATCCGGGCTGTAGGTCGTCTGCCAGTAGCTGTTGCCTTTGACACACAGGCCGCCGTCGGTAAAGGTTGACTCCGGCGCCCCTTCGACAAATTGGACCGCACCATCTTTGACATAGGTTAAGATACTGCAGGTATCGTAGCAGTTTCGCGGACAGGCATTACGAAAGATCTCATAGGGTTCTTCGTAAAATATCTTGTCATAATTGATCTTGCCTTCTGATGTTGCCGCTCTCATAAAGCCTCCCGGCACGGCCACTAAAACACCGGCCGCCACCAGACTTTTGAGGACCTGACGTCTGGTGACCTGGCAATTGAGCGCTTTTTTTACCATATCATAGTTGCGTTCTGGCATCGTAGAACTCTCCTTTAGGGGTTAGTTGTTACGGCTGCTCCCGGGGGGGGGGGGATCCACCCCCTGACGTTCGCAAGCCAGCCAGTTGTCAAGCTCCCGACCCACCCAGGCGATCAGGGCGGGCAACTCCCGAACCGCATTTATCCGTGCTAAAAAAGCAGGAACCCACCGGGCCATGTGCTCATTCAGAAAATAGCTGTAAACATCGCCTAACTGCGCAGACCCGCTTTGCCGCAGGGCCAAACGCATGTGCAGGCAGGCGTCCAACTCCAACGCAATATGATCGTCGGGAATTTTGCCCTGCCAGGGCGAAACCAACCCGACCGTCTGGTATAGGCGGCGTACTATCAGAGTTGTCTCACCCATTACGTGGGGTTCGCTTTCAAGATAAATTGAGGCAAACGGAGGGGCCAAAAGAACCTGGGGACCCACAAACAATTTGTTGAATACAAACTCCGCATCCTGCCAATCGGTTAAGGCAACGGGTACTGACGCGGTACATTCATGGGACAGGGCGATGCAGGCCTTGGCGATGTCGGAAGATTGACGGGAAATAAAAAAATCCCTTAGACAGGTCAATTTTCGCCCTTGCTGATCGATTGATTCGATTGAATCCATTTGGGGTTAATCCTATTATTCCGGTCCTGGTTTCGGAATTGGCCTACTGATCATAGCTGCCACGATGTGATATCGTTAACCAGGTCCTGATAAACCGGATAGCCTTGACTCATTGCCGGATACTGTGATATTTGGACGCAGACGAGTCAATAGCGGTCAGGTTAAGACCGTCCGGTATGTATGCTGGAAGAAAATCCAATAGTGCAGGAGATAAAGTGACCATGCGAAGATATTTGGAAACCCTATCGAGAAGATCGACAGGCATCATCGTTCTGCTGATGCTCGGTATCTGGGGATTTGGCAGCCATGGGTGGACCTACGCCGAAAGCAGCGCAATTTCCGTTGCCGCCGGCGTTTTAGATACCGGCAACCAGTCCCAAGACTGGTTGTCAGACGATATTGTGGGGCAGGTCGACCACCCGCTGTTGATCCATCTGGATCTGGCACCCTATCCGCCGCCGGCAGGTGCTTTCTATTCCGCCATTGTGGACGTCTTAGAAAGCCCGGCGGGCGCGGAACCTCAAATACTGCCGGGAGTGCCCGAAATCAGCGTGCGTTGCCCCAAACCCGGAATTTATCGTTTACGGATCCGGGCCAATCTAATCGAAAAATCCAGTTGTGCACTGGCCGATGTTCGGATTCTCAAAGAGCAGGAAATCCGATTGATTATCTCGCCTTAGATCGATGAGTACGTTTGCGACATTTCATCTCCTTTCGTTTATGAAAAATAGGCATTCCCGCCAAAGCGCACCTCTTGCTCGATTTCATTAGATGGCCAGGCAGGCGGCGATATCTTTTTCCGGGGTATCGATGGGCTGAACATCGAACCGTTCGAGCAATACATTCGGGCCATTTGAAGTCAAAAAAGCCGGCATCGAGGGACCCAGCCGGATGCCTTTGAATCCTTTGTGGAGCAGCGTCAATAATATGGCCACGGCCTTTTGCTCATACCAGGATAAAATCAACGATAAGGGGATATCATTGATTCCTTTGCCCAGGGCATCCGATAAGGCATCGGCCACGACAATGGCCGAATAGGCATCGTTGCATTGGCCGACGTCGATCAGCCTGGGAACGCCGTCGATGGCGCCCAGATCACGATCGAAGAAACGGAATTTACCGCAGGCCAGGGTCAAAATCACGGTGTCCTGGGGGGCACGTTCGACGAACTCGGTATAGTAGTTGCGGCCCGGTTTGGCGCCGTCACAGCCGCCAACCAGAAAGAAATGCTTGATGGTGCCGGCCTTGACGTAGTCGACCAGGGTGTCGATCACCCGCCCCATCGGGTGATCCCTCAAAACCGTGTTGCGACCGTAGCCGACCCAGACGGCGCCGGATTCTTCATCCTTCGCAAATCCGGGCATCTGCCCGGCATGTTCAATCAACGGGCCGAAATCGTCATTTTGAACGTGCTTTGTTCCAGGCCATGCCACCAGGCCGGTGGTAAATACCTTGTCTTGATAGCTTGCCGCCGGTTCCTGGATACAGTTGGTCGTAAACAGGACCGGTCCCGGAAAATCGGGCAGCTCTTTTTTCTGGTTTTGCCAGGCGCTGCCGAAGTGACCCGCCAGGTGGGAATATTTTTTCAATTCAGGATAGGCATGGCTCGGCAGCATCTCGCCGTGAGTGTAAATGTTGACCTCCTGGCCTTCCGTTTGCTGCAGAAGATTGGCTAGATCTTTGAGGTCGTGGCCCGTTACCAGGATCGCTTTGCCCACTTTGTGTCCCAGGCTTACCATTGAGGGTTCGGGGTGACCGAAATGGGTCGTGTTGCCGGCATCCAGCAATTCCATGGCCCTTAAGTTTGTTTTGCCGGTATCCAGCGCGAAATCGACCCAATCCCGGGCGCCAAGACTTTTGTCGGTAATTTTTGCCAGTTTGTCCAGCAGGGAAGCATAGACGGCGTCGTCCTCCTGCCCCAGAATGGCGGCATGGTCGGCATAGGCTGCCGCCCCCCGAATGCCGTATAGGGTTAATTCCTGCAGGCTGCGGATATCGGCCTCGCGTTCCCAATCCACCGGCAGCCGGACTTCTTCTCCCTGTTTTACCAGATCGGCTATATCTGCGGCCGGCTTTAAGCTGGCAGCCGGATCACCATACTGATCGGCACCGCCGGCCCCGACAATTTCGCACCGCAGTTCATCGCGCTTTTCAACGGTTTCGTAGATGAGATCTTGCAGACGCGCTGGATCAAAATTAACGTTGGTCAGGGTCGAAAAAATCGCTTTCACGATGAAACGGTTAATATCCGGTTCCTTTACTCCGACCTTGCGGCCGGCGACGGCAACCTCGCTGAGACCGCGGACGGCAAAGGTCAGTAGGTCTTGCAGCGCGGCTGTTTCAGGATTTTTCCCGCACACACCCACTTTGGTGCAACCACTACCTTGAATCGTTTGTTCACATTGATTGCAAAACATATTATTTTTCTCCGGTATTCGGCTGATGAACGCCGTTTTCGAGGTAAATGTTCGCTGAGAGCTGCGATCAAAGGTGCCGGGCGTCCCCCTTACAGGGAGGGCAAGAGCTGGTTTCGTAGAGCCGGGGAATTGGATTGATTTGCGTTTAAATAGGGTGTTTTGGGGACGAGGTTTCGGGTGTCAGGGAAATGAGGTGCTAAATCCTGACACCTGAAACCTTCTTTTCTTGAAACAGGTGATAAAAAACACCCCTATTGGCCTATTCCAGACGTCCCACGGCCGGACTCGGTTTGCGTCCGTATTCCCTGGCGGTTTTCACGATGGCCCGCAGGTTTTCCTCTTTGACATCCGGCCACAGGTCGCAGCCGGGCCAGACCGCATCCACCCCGCCGTCGATATTGACCTTGATGCCCTCGACAGCCTCTTCCACCGTCGTCTCTTCCTTGCAGGGCAGTGCAAATACATCGAAGTTGCCGAACAATAGTTTATCGTTGCCGATTTTCTCGCGCGATTCGGCCAGACAGTTTTTGATGTCCACGCTGAGGGCATCGGCGCCGCACTCATTCATCATCTCGATGATCATGTTGGTGGCTCCGCAAATATGCAGGACTTTGGGGGATTCCCAGGCTTCGAGAATCCGCTTTACCCGCGGCATGATCATGGTCTTCCAGGTTCGGGGACTGATCAGGTCCGTGCCGGTGCCCATCTCCCGCAAGGTAATAAAATCGGCTCCGGCCGCTTGCTGGGCCTGACCGATCTTAATGATCATGTCGCTGATCTTATCAAGGGCGGCTTCCACCAGCTTCTTTTGCTTGAAGATACCCTTGAGCATGATGTCGAGTTCCAAAAGCTGCCCCGCCATGGTAAAAGGCCCCAGCTGCCAGGCGCCGATGGCCCGTTCGGGGGCTTCTTTTTTGGCCAGTGCAATGGCTTCGAGGATCATCGGAATGCGTCCCAGTTCCAAAATATTGTCCGGAATCTCAACTTCTTCCAGACCCTTCCAAACTTTATTGGGAATGGTCGGATACAGGATATCCATGGAATCCTCATACAGGCTGATTTCATTGCCCAGCGCCTGGGACTCGGCCGTCATGTCATAGGGCACTACTACCGAGTCGAAACCGAACATACGCGATGATTCAATCGACGATTGAACCATCATATTGACATCGGTATGTACCTTGGGAAACTGGAACCCTAATTTTTTGATGGCCGGCATGACCACCATACCGTATCCGCTGAAAAACGGCATCGTGTCAACGGGCTCTTTGCGAAATACTTTCATTACTCTTTCTCTGGGGGTTAACTCTGTCATCTAATAAAATCTCCTTTCGCGGTATTAATATTATGATTTGTCGGCAGAGCCGTGACCGTTGGATTGATCACGGGCCTTATGTAATTCTGAAGTTAACTTGGAGCAAGCCTTTGGTATCCGGACATATTAAAAATCACGTGTCGACTTTCCTGTCAATCGTCCTTTCGACGATTTTCAATGCTTTTAGGGGCGAATTTAGGTCCGGATCTTTTTTTGGGTATGATTTTCCTTGGGTTTGGAAATGCCGACTTTACCCTGCGGCGTGCCCGACGCCATCTGATCAACGGGCCAAAGCACGCAACAGGTTAAAACGACTAGCCCTGATGCAGATTCAATAATCGGTGGGCGGCGGCCGTGGGGGCCGTGTCGCCGCCCTCAACCGCCTCAATGATTTCAGGCAATGATTTCTCAACCGCCGGATTGCGATAAAATCGTTCCCGCAGCCCCTCTTCCACCAGGGCCCACAACCAGTCAAGGGCCTGTTTGCGCCGTTTTTCCTTTAACTCACCGGCAGACTCAAGCTTTTGTTTATGATCCAAAATGGTTTGCCAGATCTCGACCAGTCCCTTCATGGAGACGGCGCTGCACGTCAAGACCGGAGGGGACCAGATTTTAGAGCCGGGGGTTAATAAGTTCAGGGCCTTTTCGTACTCAATTTTCGCTTTTTCGGCATTTTCGATGTTATGGCCGTCGGCTTTGTTGATGGCAATGGCATCGGCCAGTTCGAGAACCCCCTTTTTGATTCCCTGGAGTTCGTCGCCGGCACCGGCCAGCATCAGCACCAGGAAAAAATCGACCATCGATGCCACAGTTGTTTCGGATTGGCCGACACCGACGGTTTCCACCATGATAACGTCGAACCCGGCCGCTTCACAGACCACAATGGTTTCACGGGTTCGCCGGGCGACGCCACCGAGGGTGCCGCCCGACGGGGACGGCCTGATAAAGGCCTGCTCTTCCAAAGAAAGCCGTTCCATGCGGGTCTTGTCCCCCATGATGCTGCCGCCGCTTTTGGAGCTGCTGGGATCGACCGCCAGCACCGCCACCCGGTGATCTTGCTTCACCAATTGCAGTCCAAAGCTTTCGATGTAGGTGCTTTTCCCGACTCCCGGCACCCCCGTAATGCCGACCCGCACCGCCTGGCCGGCATGGGGCAGGAGCGCATCAACGATGGCTTTGGCCATTTCCTGATGAGCGGGCAGTGAGCTTTCGATTAAGGTAATCGTTTTGGCGACGATCCGTCTGTTCTTGGCTAAAACTCCGTCGATGTAATCTTGAATCTGCATGGTTGTCTCAGGTCCTCTAGTCAAAAAAATCTAAAATTTGATGTATCTCGGCCCGGCCGGCCGGCAGAGAACTCAATACCAGGCCGGCCCCGGCCTCACACAGAGCTTGGCGCTCACTTTGCGGGATGGCGCCGCCCACTACGATCCCGACGTTTTCGGCCTGCCGGGCCTTGAGTTCCTTGACCAGTTCGGCAACCAGGCGTTCATGTTCGCCAGTCGTGGTCAAAAGACAAATGAGGTGAACATCATTTTCAACTGCCATCCGGGCGGTGTGCCGGGGCGTCTGCTGCAGCGGGCTGATATCGACATCAAAGCCCGCTTCGGAAAAATAGGCGGCCAGCAGCTTGGTGTTGCGATCATGTTTTTTTTGCCCCATGCTGCCGACCAGTATCCGCGGCCGCCGCCCTTCCCTTATAACAAATCGTTCAATTCTGTGCTTGATCAATCGCAATATAGTATTTCCAATAAATTGAATTTCCCGAATTATCACATTTCAAATTATGAAGCCACTTTCTATTTAAAAGTTGATTAAATGTCAAACTTCAATTTCCTCGGAATCCCGTTGAATTTTGGAATTTTCTGTGTTAGGCCTGATGCTGTTTAAAAATCACCTGAACCCGGGATCTAAATATGACCTCACCGCATCCACAAAAGATAATGCTTGAAGTGATATATAAAGCGGATTATTGCCTGCCATGCCTTTACATGGATGAAGCCGTGCGCGAGGTGGTTCCCAAATATCGTGAATATGTCGATTACCATCGGGTTGAGTTCATGATCGGGGAAGGCAAAAAGCGCTTTCTGGAACTTTCCCGATCATTGTTCGGCGAGGAAGGCGTCCGAAAACATTTCCGCCTGGCTCCGGTCCCGTCTCTATTCATCGACGGCGAACTTGTTTTTGATGCGATACCACCTAAATTCGAGCTGGAAGAAGCCATCGAAGAAATTCTCATGGAAAAGGGGCTTTGCACCAAGGAAAAAATTCACCTGGAGATTTTTCACGAGGGCGAACACTGAATCCCCTGCGTCTATATGGCCCGGGTGGTCGCGACGGTGGCGCCGGAATTTGGCGATCTTTTAAGCTGGGAAAAAGTCATTACCAAAGAGTTGGCCGGCGCCCGAAGGTACCAGGAGTTTTCAAAACTTTGCGGAAAACCGGTTCCGGTCCCCTCCATTGCCATCAATGGGCAGCTGGTCTTTGAAACCACACCCGGCCCTGAGGAACTGAAAGCCTGTATCGAACAATTGGTTGGAAAGTAGGTTTTGGTTTCAGGTGTCAGGTTTCGGGTTTCAGGGTACTGAGGTGCAAAATTCTGACACCTCGTGTAAAACTAAGTTAAAAGCGAACCGCAGAACCGCAGAATATCGAATAACGAATATCGAAGTATGGTTTCGCTTCGCTCAGTCATTTTTTAATTAAATAGACAGAATACATTCTTTCGACATTCGACATTCGATATTCGATATTCGCTTTTTCAAAGTTTCTTGCTCGATTTGACTTCACTAAGCACTTAATACTCGATCCCTTGACGCGCGCGCGTACCGCTATAATAAGGGTGTTTTTCCTGAACAAGTTCCGTAACGTAATCCGCCAGCGCCACAATTTCAGGCGGCGCTTTAATGCCGGTCATAACCAGTTCAACGCTGTCTTTGCATTTGTGCATGAGCTCCAGCACCTTTTCTTTATCCAACACATCGAAAATGATCGCATCTAATATTTCATCGCAGACCAGCAGGTGGGTTCCCCTTTCGACCGCCTCATATGCATAATTCAACGCTTTGGCTGCATGTTCATAGTGTTCCGGCAACGGACCCTGGGTCATAATGAAGGGGTGCGGCCCGGGACACCGATAGCGGATATTCGATATCTGATTGAATACAGCCACTTCGGATGAATTCCCGGATTTCATGAATTGGGCAAAATCCACCTGGAAGTTGCAGCCGGCAGCCCTAATGGCCAGTCCCACGGCACTCGTGGTTTTTCCCTTGCCCTGGCCGCAATACAGGTGAATCAGCCCCAGGCCGACATCTTTGATTAATCCGGAACGTTTCTGATGATAAAAAATAGGTGTACCCTCCCCTGATAATTCAGCAACCTTCTTAAAGACAATAGGATTTATTGTCAACCGATTAATTGGGGGATAAGCATCAATATCCCGACAATTATCCGAGCTGCAATAAAATAAATCCCGGGGGATTGACTCGCAGACGAAAGTTCGATATTAATCCAGGGTGAGATAAAGCGCCTTCCAAACCAATTACGGCCTGAATCACCTGCAGCAGCGCCGCTATCCCCTCATTTTATATGTCCACTGCCCCGGAAGGTTTTGCTGTTGATTTCCCTTTTTACTATTAAATTAATCCGCCGCCGCAAATTGCCGGTATTCAACGCCAGCACTTAAACAGTTATTTTCAGCAAACGAAATGGTTGAGAGGTCAATTGATGATTAATGTTGACGATTTAAAAAAACAGGTGCTGCTGCAAGGCCTCCCGGAAGAGGAATATGCAAGGCTGGCCTCATTTCTGGAACTAAGAAATTATCAAAGAAATGCGACCATTTTTAAAGCAGGCGACGCGTCTGAAGGCATTTATCTCATCAAAAAAGGGCGGGTCCGGATAACACAAAAAATTCCGGGTGAACGCAGCCGAACATTGGTAATTTTCAGGGAGGGAAATTTCTTCGGTGACCTGTCGGTTCTTGACAACAGGGTGCACCAGGCGACTGCCACCGCCCTGGCCGAAGCCGATCTTTTCCTGCTCAAATTTGAAAAATTAGAGTGCCGCACCAACGAGAATTTACTGCTCTCGTGTCATATTCTAAAAAAACTCGCTTTAATCGCCAGTAAAAATCTTAGACTGATGAATAAGAAATACTTGCGATTGGGAGAATCCTTTTGAAATGAAACTCATCCTGCCCTCCGGCGATACCATCACTGCCTCGCCTCATTTTTCTTTGCTCGACAATCTTAAAAAAGGCGGCATTCACATTATCGCGCCTTGCGGCGGCGGCAGCGGCATCTGCGGCCGATGCAAGGTTATTGTAAAAGAAGGGCCCTACCGAACGAGATTAAAAGAGAAATTATCCGACCAGGAACTAGCCGACGGCTATGTTGTCGCATGCCAGACTTTTTTAAAGGGAGATTTAAAAATAGAAGTCCCGCCGGCATCACTGCTTAGCACCGAAGGCGCTGTAGCTGCCGGCAAGGCGGAAGAGCTTGCGGAAAGTTTCAATTCATATCAGGTTGCAATCCAGCCGTTGACGATCAGGGTGGACCTTGAGCTGCCCAAGCCGACCCTTACCGACAATGTCAGCGACACGGCAAGATTGAAAAGAGGACTGGCCCAAATTGGCTATGCCAAAACTAATTTTCCATATCGACTGATGCGGGAGCTGGCAAGAAACCTTAGAGAGGCGAATTGGAGCGTGACGGTCGTGTTAGTGGACATGGATTATGGTAAAGAAATTGTCAGGCTTCGGCCCGGGGCAAAAGGTGAAGATCAGGGCAAATACGGCCTGGCCGTGGATGTCGGGACAACAACAGTCGTTGTTTATCTCGTGGATCTTCTTGCCGGTCGACTGGTGGACAGCGCCGCCACCTATAATTACCAGATTATCTACGGCGAAGACGTCATATCAAGAATCATATACGCAACGGACAAAGGCGGTCTGAAAGAATTGCAGGATATTGTCATCGACAACATCAACAATCTCATTGAATCGGTAATCGACAAATACAGTCTGGCGGAAGAGTGCATTGACAGTATCGTCATCTCCGGCAACACCACCATGACCCAGCTGTTGCTTGGGCTTGACCCGGCCTGGATTCGTCTGGAACCCTACATTCCAACCGCCAATAATTTTCCCATCACGTCCGCCGGCCGGCTGGGTATCAATGTTATGCCGGACGCTCCCCTTTATACCATGCCCTGCGTCGCCAGTTATGTGGGGGGCGACATTGTGGCCGGCGTGCTGGCCACCAAGATGCATAAAAGTGATGATTTATCAATTCTAATTGATGTCGGCACCAACGGCGAGCTTGTCATCGGCAACTCCGAATGGCTCATAACCACGGCCTGTTCAGCCGGCCCCTGTTTTGAGGGCGGCGGGCTGAAATATGGTATGCGGGCCACCCAAGGCGCCATCGACAGCGTCAGAGTTAACCCGCACACCTTCGCCGCGGAAATAACGGTTATCGGAGGCGGCGTTCCGGACGGTGTCTGCGGCTCAGGGATTATTGATGCTATTGCGGAGCTATTTCTGGCCGGTGTGATAACCCCCAAGGGGCAGATCAGGACCGATCTGGGGCTAAAAAATTTCCGGTCGACCGCCAGCGGAGGGGAGTATATTCTCTATCAGAACGAAAATAAAATAATTACGATAACCGAGCCCGACATCGACAATATTTTGAGGGCCAAATCTGCCATTTATGCCGGATTCAAAGTCATGCTGCGGGAGGTCGGCCTGTCTTTCGAAGATATATCAAATTATTATATCGCTGGGGGATTTGGAAGATTTCTGCATATCGACAAGGCGATCATCATCGGGATGCTGCCGGATCAGCCCCGGGAAAAATTCAAGTATTTTGGAAACACATCGGCAACCGGCGCCTACTTATGCCTTCTTTCCGCGCAATTACGCAGGGAAGCTGAAGATGTCGCCAATAAAATGACCTACCTGGAGCTTTCCGTCTCCCGGCAATTCATGGATGAGTATGTGGCCGGGATGTTTTTACCGCATACAGATCTTGCTGCTTTCCCCTCGGTGGCTGAATTGACTGCAACCTAACGGTACGGGGGGAGATAAAAGTATAGGTCCGATAAGTCCTATAGGGCCTATTGCAATTTAACCGCGCGCGTGGAAATTAAATCCTAACAGACGGAGCCACCTGATTCCATATTATGACAAAAAAAGCGATAATTTTTATCAGCTGCGGCATATTTCAGGCAGAGCTGGAGTACCTGCGCAAGGCAAAGGGACTGGATTGGAATATTGTCTATCTGGACGCAGCCCTGCACGTCAATTTTGATAAACTAAAAGCGGCGCTGACCGACGCTTTGGCGGAGAACCAGCGGCCGGGTGTCGACCTTAAGGTGATCTACGGCCATTGCCACCCGGAAATAATGGATATCCTGCAGCAATATAATGCCCGCAAGATCGGCGCCGGGAATTGCCTCGAGGCACTGGTCGGCCCCCGGGAAATCAGGCGCCTGAACGACCAGGGGAAAGCTTTTTTTCTCTCGGCGGGCTGGGTAAACAGCTGGGAAAAAATGTTTGCCCTTGGAAAAAAGGACTATGATTTCGATTTCAAGACAATGTTTGGCGACTACAAACGCATAATAGTGCTGGACACCGGGATAATTCCTATTGATGAGAAAAAAGTCGAACAGTTCAGACAGTTTACCAACCTTCCGGTTCGGCGCCAATTCGTTACCCTGGACTATCTTCTAAATCTCATCGAGCAGATGTAGCCCAAGATTGAATCTACTTTTCGATTCCGACCCGGGCCGGGACCCCTTTTTGGAAATAGTGTTTAATCGGTTTCATCTCGGTGACCAGATCCGCGTTCTCGATGATGCGGGGTGATGCTCCCCGTCCCGTGATGACGAGTTCCTTATCGGACGGTTTGTTGATAATTATCTTAAGCAGGTCCTGTTCGCCGAACAGTCCTAATTTCGCCGCCACATTGGCCTCTTCCATGATGATGATGTCATGTTCATCCATCCCCATCACCTCCCTGACCCGATCAAGCCCCTTGCGGGCGGCCGCGATATCCTCCGGGGAAGGTTTGCGGTTGGCGAAACGGCCCAGCCCGAACTGCTCCACCGTAATCAAATCTGAAAATCGCTTTAAGGCTTTAATCTCGCTGTAGTCCCCCATTTTGATAAACTGGGCGATAAACACCTTTAAGCCGGCGCCGGCCGCTCTGATGGACAGTCCGAGGGCCGCCGTGGTCTTACCCTTGCCGTTGCCCGTGTATACCTGCGTATAGCCTTTGTGCTTCTTCTTGCTGCTCATAGACTGGACCGCCTTGTTATTGCTGCTGATTTTTGTGTTTTTCCAAAATACCCTCAATTGCCCGCACGACGTTGCGGTGGTCCGGAGATCCCAGGGGAAATGACGGGCTGCGTTCCGATACCCGGCCGTCTACAATCATTTGCACTTTGACGACCGGTATATATTGCGATTCCCATTCCTCGAGGCCGATTGAAATCCGGTAGCTTGTACCGGGCGCGTGCGGCGGACTGGCCGGCACAACTTCGGAGAGCTGCGGGAAAAAAGTCTCGGCGGCCTGGGGCTGCAGGGGCAGGCATGCCACTCCTTCACCTTGCTTGAGGGGCGTAAAACAATTGTCGCAGGATATGCAGGCCGCCGGACGCCGATCACCGGCCTGCCAGCGCTTGATCAATCCGGGCTCCCGGATAAACGGGCGCGACATCGCAATATAATCCACAACCCCATCGCTCACAATTTCCCGGGCCGCGTCGTAAGACCGAATCCCCCCTACCAGAATCAGGGGCACCCGCAGCGCTTTACTGAATTCCCGGGCCTCCACAATAAAAAAGCCCCGTGTATCGCCGGAATCAACCCGACTGTGCATGATATTGGGATTATTCAGAAGCCCGCCGCTGATTTCGATGGCATCGATCCCCGCCTCCTGGATCATGCGGGCTGCCTGGATCGATTCGTCCAGGGTCAGGCCGCCTTCGACGAAATCCCGGCAATTGAGTTTCAACAGAAGCGGATAATCATGCCCCACGGCTTGGCGGATGGCAGCCAAAATCGCCAGCAGGGCCCGGACCCGGTTGGCAAGGGGGCCACCGTACTCATCGCTGCGATCATTGTAGCGCGGACAGAGCATTTGGCTGAGAAAAAAACCATGGGCCGCAAGTATCTGTACCCCGTCAAATCCGGCCTGACGGGCCCTGGCCGCAGCCTGCCCGAAAGCTTCAGCCAGGGAATGAAAATCCTGGGCCGACATCCCGCGGACTCTTGATTTTGACAAATAGGCCCCGCCAAAGCCGAGCTGCATGACGATCTTACTGCCATGTTCACGGACGGACTGCGTCAGGTTTTGAAGACCGGGGATCAGTGTGTCCCGATGGATGCCGAGCTGCCAGGGTGAATGCTGCCCGTCCGGGCGGATATAGCTATGCCCGGTAATGATCATTCCGACACCCCCGGCCGCCAGATCGCACATGAGATCAATCATTGAAGGGGTGCAGGCCCCTTCATCTGTTGCCATCCCCACCCAGGTCGCCGATCGAATAAAGCGGTTCGAGAGGGTCATGCCGTTGATGGTTGTTTGATCAAATAAATCAGGCATTGGGTTTCCCGCTGTTGAGCAAGAGGCCAGTCCGATCGAACCAGAAACTTTGGGTTTGTACCGACCTAGGGTCGGCCACGACACGACTGAGCTCGTCGCAGGCCGTGCCGACTGGTTTTGGCGGGCACGGTGGCCCGCCCTGCATTTTTGCAATATATGAAGTAGTCTTATACAAGCTCATCGGACGCTTCGTCCTCGTCCTCGTGGGATTTGAAACACTATCCGTTTCGAATACGAGGACGAATACGACGACGAGCACGACTTAAACACCATGTGTTAGGATTAAAAAAGTGAAGTTTAATATATGGTTTTAGAATATAGCAACTCGATTATCTGATACCCGATACCTCTTATGAACAATGTTTATTACAAATATGTAGTTTCTTTTCTTTGATCAGACTGGCCGCTGGCGGCCAGAGGCAGCGCTCGTGTGAAACTGCATGGAAATTTAAAAGCGAACCGCAGAATATCGAACAAGAAATATCGAATGATGAAGTATGGAATCGCTTCGCTCAGTCTTTTTATAAAATAGACCGTTCGACAAAAAGCTCACGACAGGCAGAATACATTCCTTCGACACTTGTCCGCCGGAGGAGGATTCGACATTCATTATTCGATATTCGATATTCGATATTCGCTTTTTCAAAGTTTCTTTTCCGATTTGACCGGCCGCTTGTTTGCCGGCGGATTGGCTGACACCCGAACCTAGATTTTCAGTTCTTCCGCCCACCGATTATCAATAAACGCCAACGATGCTTTCAAGTCATCAAAGGAAAAGACTTCCAGGGATATGACTCCGCTAAATTTCTTTAAAACCTGCAACACGGATGCCGCCGATGCATCAGATAAACGGTCCAGCGACAGGTGGTCGCGACCACTTTCAACACCATGCAGATGCAGAACCGAAGTATTGGCCCCGTATTTCTCAAAGACCTGCAACAGGTCATATTCATATACCATAAGGTGACCCAAGTCCAGGCAGATCGTCAATCCCAAATCAAGGACGACATCCCCTATCAATTCCAGGGGGTAATCAAGGGTTTCGATGGCGATGATATGCGGCTTATCAGCCATGGATTTTAATTTCAGCAGATTTTGTCGAACTCGACCCCGCCAGTTTGCGACTACCGGCTCATCATATGTATTCTCATCAAATGGGATGTGCAGGATCAGGGCCGTAGGGTCAAGCGGCCGCACCAATCTCATTGCCCGGATCATCGTTTCAACAGCGCTTTGTTGCCGAGCGGCGTCGCGATCACCGATGGAAATGTCAGTGGGCAGGTGGACGTTGTAACTGAGATCCATTTCCGCTGCCAGGCGCTGCAGCTCGGCGATGACGGCCGGTGCAGGCAGGACGTCGGGCCCCCGGCTTTCAAATAATAACAGCTCGATTTCATCCAGGTACGGCCCCAGCATTTGCACATTCGGGATATAGTGGTCCGGATAGATAAAAGAGGTCGTGCATAATTTGAAAGGGAATATGCCTTTGTAGGATTTATATAAGGAAGGATAGCTATCTGTCTGATTTATCATGAATTTTAGTCATTCTAATGCGTTGCTATTGTCATTGAATAAGCGCAAGCTCAACCGAAGTACAGCATAACAACTCCGCCCCACACCACGAGCAGCCACAACACCGCGGACAGCAGCATCAGGTCGCAGGCTTTTTGAATATGGCCGGGCAGTGTATTGCCAAAGCGCACCCCGATAAACGGCTTGTCCACTAATTTGCCGTGGTAATAATTAGGGCCGTTGAGTTTGACTGCCAGGGCTCCGGCAAAGGCCGCTTCGGGATAACCGGCATTGGGGCTGGCGTGGTTGGCGCCCTCACAGACAGCCGTCTGCAGCGACCTTTTTCCGCCACCGGACAGAATCTGGGCTGCCAGTGCAATAACCGGCACGGTGAGCCGGGCCGGCAGGTAATTCAGAACATCGTCGATTTTGGCAGAGGCGCTTCCGAACTTCAGATAGGCTTGATTTTTATAGCCCACCATGGAATCCAGGGTGTTGGTCATTTTATAGGCCAGGGCCAGAGGAGCCCCCCCGATGGCCGCATAAAACAAAGGCGCCGTGACGCCGTCAACCAGGTTTTCGGCCACCGTTTCAACCGTAGCCCGGGCCAACCCGGATTCATCGTAACGGCTTATATCCCGGCCCACAATCATGGCGACTTTCTCTTTGGCCTCTTGAACCTGGCCGCGACCCAGACTTTGGTGAACGTCCAAGGCGGCGCCGTCCAAAGAACGTGCTGAAATACAATAATATATAAAAATAACTTCAAGCACCACACTAAAGCAGGGATGAACTCGACAAGCGACTGCCAGAACCAGCCAGCCCAGCAGCCAGGTCCCCCCGATCAGCAAGGCCGCAAAGAGGGCGCCGCAGAGCGTCAGGTCCGTCCCCAACCTGCGAAAAAGGGGCTCAAAAAGTTCAATTGCCCGGCCCATCCAGCGCACCGGATGCGGCAAAATGCGCGGATCGCCCAGCAGAAAATCCAGAACAAATGCCGCCGGCAGGATATACCAGTAAGCATGCCAGTCCACTAGCAGGCCACCCGCATTGAGGTCATACCGTCGTGGGATTTTTCAGCCTCGCGGTTGATCGCCAAAAGCCTGGAGGCAAGCAAATGGTTCGCCTCGGGCGTTTTCAACGATATGCGAATAAATCTGTCAGACAATCCATGGAAATTAGCGCAGGACCGAATGAGTATTTTATCCTTGGCCAGCTTTTGCCACACATCGTTCGCCGTCAGTTCTCCCTGCAACTTTAGGAGCATAAAAGATGCCTGGGCTTTAAAAACCCGGAAGTCAGCGGCTTTTTCAATGGCATGGCAAAACTGCTGCCTCTGGCCTGCAATATAGTTGCGGGTTTCGTTGATGAATGCTTGAATCATCACTTTGCGGTCGGCAATATAATCAATGGCCAACTGGGCCAGGCTGTTGGTACTCCAGGGCAGCAGATGCGGTCTGAATTTTTCAATGCCGGCAGCGGTGCCGGTGATAAATCCGGTTCGAAGGCCCGGAATTTTGAATATTTTTGATACCGAGAGCAGAACGATCACATTCTCCAGTTCTGAGTTGACCATGGTCTCGTTTTCAGCGTTGGGGGCAAAATCCAGGTATGATTCGTCGATAATGAAGTTTTTTTCCGGATAACTGCAGCACAGGTTCCGCAGCACCGCACCCGGGATCAGGGCCCCGGTGGGATTGTTGGGATTGCATATGAATATCGTATCGGTATTTTGCAGCGCTTGCTCGATCTTATCGATGGCGGGAGTAAATTCACCGGATTCTTGTGCCAGGACAAACTTGTAGGGCACTCCCTGCAGGCGGCAGGCATCGCCGTAATCGGAATAGGTCGGACCGACAATCAGGACTCTGGCTGGATCAAGTATTCGCGGGATGGCATAAATAAACTGGGTGGTTCCGTTGCCGGCCAGCAATTGGTCGGACTCGACGCCGATAAACTCGGCAAACCGCCTGACCGTTAACCCGGCATCCACTTCAGGCAGGCAGGTGATGGCCTCCATATTTTCTTTGAGATGCTGCAGCAGGCCGGGCGGCGGGCCCAGCGGATTAATGTTGCTGCTCATGTCTAGAATTTCTGAAGGCCGGCAATCAAATCGACTGGCAACTTCGTAAATATTTCCTCCATGTCCGTGGATCATGCAGCTCCTCCTATGGAAACCAGCAAAAACAGTCCCGATTCCAGAATTTCCGCCATGGCACCCAGCATATCGCCCGTGATGCCCCCCAACCGTCGTTTGTAATAATGGATCAAGCCGGCGGTGATGGCCGCAAAACAGGTGATCAGCCAGATCGCTTGCCAACCCAAAAACACCGATATTCCGACGGGCACCGCCAAACCCCGGAAAGCGTAAAGATCGAGCTGGTGGTTGAAAAAATCCGCGCCGGTGCCGCCGCCCGGACGCCCGTATGGCAGATAGCGCATGCCAAACAGCATGCCGGCCCGGGCATAGGCCGGCACGACAATCAGCAGTAAAGCCCGATTATCATTCAAACCGGAGATGCCGGCCCATTTTATGGCCAGACCGGCCACAATGGCCACCAGCCCCATGGTTCCTAAACGGCTGTCTTTCATGATGGTCAATATTTTTTCTTTGGGGCGTTGTCCCAGGAGACCGTCGGCCGCATCTCCCAGTCCGTCGATATGAAATGCCCCGGTCAACAGGACCAAAAAGACAACATCCAGCAGCGAGGCCACCGTCCGGCCCCAGAAACTCACGGCAACGTAGTCAAATAACGCCAGTAAAATACCCAGCACAATTCCCACGATGGGGAAATAAGGAATCATCCGCGGCGGATCAAAGCTTTCGCCCTTCCCCCAGGGCAGGATCGTGATGAATTGTATGGCGGAAATGAAGTGTTTCATAGTTAGGAGTCTGATAGGCCCTATAAGTCCTATAGGTCCTATTGGTTCTATAGGTCCTATAGATCCTATAGGACCTATTGTTTTAGCTTCTGCATAAGTTTATATAGAAATGCATTAGTGTTTATTAAAAATGACTGAGCGATGGGAAACCACCTTTCGACATTCATCATTCGACATTCCTTACCTTAGCCCTTAATCTTCACCGGGATCCCGGCCACGGACCAGATGACTTCATCCACACAACCGGCCACCGCCTGGTTGACGTACCCCACCAGATCCCGAAACTGTCGCGCCAGTTTGTTTTCGGGCACGATGCCCTGCCCCACTTCATTCGAAACGAGTACCACCGGGCAGTCCGCTTCCTTTACGGCATCGGTCAGACGGGGAATTTGCGCTTCGATCTTAGCGAGATCATCGGATTCCATGAGCAGGTTGCTGATCCAAAGTGTCAGGCAGTCGACAAGCACCGTATCAGCCCGGCGGCTGGTGTCAGCAACGGCCTCCGGCAACAGCAAGGGCGCTTCCACGGTTTCCCAGTCCCGGCTGCGTTCTTCGCGATGGCGCGCAACCCGCTGGTGCATCTCATCATCGTGGGGAATGCAGGTCGCGATGAATACCTTGCGGTCACCGCCAATCTGCCGGGCCGTTTCCAGGGCATAGCTGCTTTTGCCGCTGCGACAACCCCCCAGTACAAAGACTGTTTTTTTCAATTTCTACTTTAACCTCCTCTTATGAAACGTTAAAAGCGAACCGCAGAACCGCAGAATATTGAATATCGAATGTCGAAGGGTGGAATCGCTTCGCTTGATCTTTTTTTAAAATAGACCGTTCGACAAAAAGCTCACGACAGGCAGAATACATTAAACCTTAGACCTAACCCGCTATACCTTATTCCGAGGGTTTTTAATCCCTGAACTTCTGAACTCTGAACCTTGAACCCCGGAACCTTGAACCTATGAACCTCGAACCCGGTTTTTCTGAACCGTCGCAAAAATCCCATCGACATCGATGTGCGATTCAAAATATTCGGCCAGCAGGTCGTACTCCCGGTCCTTGGCTTCCGGGCCTTCAAGCTCTGAAACTTCGATACCTGGCAGTCCGATGCCCGTCAGCCACTGCCTGGTGATGGCTGGATTTTCAAACAAACCGTGGATATAGGTGCCGATTATCCGCCGATCCGGCGTGATACACCCATCAACGTCCGCACAGGTGACACTGTTTCTCGCATCGACCTTGAAATAGGGCTCAGCCCCATGCCTTGTGGTTTGCCCCATGTGAATTTCATAGCCCGTACCGTGACTGTCCTGTCGGGAAAACCGGGTCAAGGTCGTCGTCTTGGGCGCTTTTAAGACGGTTTCAACCGGCAATAGATCCAGCCCCACGGTCGTACCCGGCTTTCCTTCCAGCCCGTCGGGATCGTGCACGGCACGGCCCATCATCTGGTAACCGCCGCAGATACCCAGAACATGACCGCCGCCGGCCACGTAGCGCTTGATCTTTTCCAGCCAGCCGCTGGATTTGAGCCACTGCAGATCAAAGCAGGTATTTTTTGAACCCGGCAGGATAACAGCTTTAAAAGCGTTTAAGGACTGCACTTTTTCTAAGAAAAACAGCTCCATGCCATCCAGGGCCAACAAGGGATCAAAATCGGTGAAATTGGATATGTGCGGAATTCTGATGACGCCAAGCGCCGGGATGTCAGAATTTTCGATATACACTTTTTGGGGATTCTCGATGACCACGGAGTCTTCGGGATCGATCCGAATGTGATTGTACCAGGGCAGCACGCCGAATACCCGGCGTCCGGTCTTGTTTTCAATCCACTGCACCCCGTCTTCAAACAGGCTGATATCCCCCCGGAAACGGTTGATAATAAATCCTTTGATCTGTTTGCGATAGGCTTCGTCGAGGCAGTCCAGGGTTCCGACCAGTTGGGCAAAAACACCCCCGCGGTGGATGTCGGCAACCAAAATCACGGGCGCGTCGGCATATTCGGCCATACGAAGATTGACGATATCGTGAGGCATGAGATTCACTTCGGCACAGGATCCGGCGCCTTCCAGGACAACCATATCGTACTCGCAGCGCAAACGGTCCAGGGCGTCTCCGGCCGTGGCAAAGAGGTGATCTTTTTGGGTGTGGTAGTCGGCGGCCGTGCAGTTCGCCACGGCTTTACCCAGCAAGACGACCTGGGAGCCGATCTCGCTGGTGGGTTTCAACAAAATCGGGTTCATGTCCACATGGGGGGGGATTTTAGCGGCCTCGGCCTGGACAATCTGGGCCCGCCCCATCTCCAGGCCCTCGGGCGTAACGCCGGAGTTGTTGGACATGTTCTGGGCTTTGTACGGGGCAACCCGCATCCCCCGGTTGGCCGCAAGGCGGCACACGGCCGTAGTAATGATACTTTTGCCCACATCCGATCCGGTTCCCAGAATCGCGAGGCAAGGCGCTTTGGTTGGTTTGTTCAATTGGTTAAGACTCCTTGGGCCTTTGAATTCGAATAGTAATTGCCATTGTGTAGGAATTCAGGAATTTAGTGATTCAGAAATAAAAGGATTTCTATCGTTTTAGTTATTTGATTTTTTCCTTTAATCCCCAAATCCCTCAATTCCTCAATTCCTCAATCCCTAAATCTGATACTTCTTCGCATATCCTCTAGGCGTATACATAAAATCCATGTAGCGTCCAGAGGTCTTGCTGCCGATAAAGACGGTGGTTTGCATATCCACATCAGCCTCGAGCAGATCGCCGAGGGTCACGATTTCAATATTTTGTTGTTCGCGCATGGCCCGTTTGACAATACCGACCGGTGTGTTGGCATCCCGGTGCCGCAGAATGATTTCCCGGGACTTGCCCAATTGCCAATTTCTTTTTTTGCTTTTTGGATTGTACAAGACGATGACGAAATCCGCGGCGGCTGCAGCTTCCAGGCGCTGTTCAATGAGCTCCCAGGGTGTCAGCAAGTCGCTCAGGCTGATGGCGGCGAAATCATGGGTCAGGGGCGCCCCGAGCAAGGCGGCACCGGCGCACAGGGCCGGTATGCCCGGCACAACCTCCAACTCCAGCGCACTTTCAGCGTCTGCCCGGGGTGAGTTCGAACCCGGCGGCACAATCGTGATGCCTTTGATTTGACAGGTTTCAAAAACCAGGCCGGCCATGGCGTAAATCCCGGGATCACCGCTGGAGACAATGGCACAGGACTTACCGGCCAGGGCCTTTTCGATGGAGGCTTCGACCCGCACGACTTCCTTGGTCATGGCCGTGCTGATGATTTCCTTGCCTTGGATCAGGGGCCGGATCAAATCGATATAGGTGGTGTAGCCTGCCACGACCTCAACTGCCGCCAGGACATCGCCGGCCCGTTTGGTCAGGTGTTCCGGGCTTCCCGGACCGATCCCGACGACAAAAAGTTGATTCGCGCGATGGCTACCGTGACGTTTTTGGTCGACTGTTTGGGAACGATCAGGTTCCCGTTGCTGCTCGCCAGAATTGCTGCTGCTTCGCATACGCTTTTGACTCCTACATGTTTTTCCACTATTTTCGATGGATTTTGGATGGTGTTAACCTGATTCAGTTCCTGCTTGCCGAAAAAAGTAAGGGGCAGTTCGAGCTCTGCGGCCACCGTGATCAATCCGGTTTCATCCGCCTTCACATCGATGGAAGCAATGCCGCTCAAACTGGAAAATGCCAGGCGGCTATCAGCAAGCACTTGTGTCAGGTGGGCTTTTATTTCCGCTGCTTCGGTGTTGCGATTGCACCCGATGCCGGCGATGAGGCTGGGCGGACGTAATACCAGCACGGCGGCGGGAAGATCGAGAGTGCGGTCGGTGACCAGCACATGGGCCGCATTTTCAACATCTGTCTGCTGTCCATTTTTGCGGCAGTGTTCAGTTAACTCCTCGGGTTTGAGGCTTGTGGAATCCGGCAGGGTGTTTTTCAAAATATCAAACGGATCGCAGACCAGCACTTTAGTTCCCGTGAGCAGTGCCATGTTCACGGTTTTGATGGCCCCCGGGTTTTCGATTAACAGCCCCTTTTCCTGGGCCAGGATATCGATGGCCGGCACCTGATTGACATCGGTGGCCGTCGTAATAACGGGCCGGGCCCCGATGGCCGCTGCAATTTGAAGGGTCAGCTGATTGGCGCCCCCCAAATGACCGGACAGTAGACTGATCGCATGATGGCCGCCGTCGTCCACCACCACAACGGCCGGATCTTCGGTTTTATGCCTGATCAGGGGTGCGATCAGGCGCACCACGATCCCGGTGCTCATGATGAAGATATGGCCGCCGTATTGGTTAAATTCGCGCTGGATGGCGTCTCCGAGCTTCTGAAAGCGAAAGGGTCCGGTCCGGTGCCCGCTGAGATTTTGCGACAAGTACACATCGACATCAGCGTTCATTTCCCGGCTGATAGTTTCCGCCAGCTTCCGGCCGTTGGGTGTTAAGGCCCACACAGCGATTTTGTCTAATTGATCAGATTGCATATATCTTGATTTTGAGAGCCCGACCCTTGGTTATTTTCTAAATTCATGCTTAAAGTTTTTATCATAAAGTTTTGATTTATATATTAAATCTTCAGTGGTAACGCCCAGGGTTTTCCCCACGATAATCAAGGCCTGTTTGGTAATCTTTTCGCGCCTGACCTGCTCAGCCAAATCCTTGAGGCGGGTCACGACAACTTTTTCTTGCGGCTGACTGGCCCGGTAAACCACGGCGCAGGCGGCATCCCGGCCATAAGCCTCGGCCAGGATAGCAGCGACCTCATCGATCATGGATATGCTCAAATAAATGGCCATGGATGCGCGATGTTTGGCGAGCGACCTCAAATCTTCACTCTCCGGCACCGGCGTGCGGCCGGCCATGCGCGTCAAGATCAAGGTTTGTGAGATTTCAGGCAAGGTATACTCGATTCCGAGGGTTGCAGCGGCGGCAAAGGCCGCGGTTACACCCGGAATAATTTTATAGGGGATATCCCGTTTTTTGAGCTCCGCCATTTGCTCGAAAATCGCACCGTACAAACTGGGATCGCCGGTGTGCAGGCGCACAACCCGCCGGCCGGCCGACCTGGCGTCCGCAATTGTCTCGATGATTTCCTCCAGATCCATGGAAGCACTGCTGAGACTGTCAGCATCCGGCCGCATCCATTGCAGCAAGGTTACGGGCACCAGCGAACCGGCAAAAATCACCAGATCGGCCGCCATCAAGGCCTTTTGACCCTTAACCGTAATCAGCTCCGGATCCCCCGGACCGGCCCCGACGAAGAGAACGGGGTTGGCGATTTCGGATTGCGGATTCTTCCCGATTGCGGATTTCGGATTGCGGATTGCGGATTTAGATTTGGTATTCGTTCGTTTCAAATGAAAGCTCCTTGCTTTTTGGTTAATCCTTTCGGGAGTTTTTAAAATCGATTTAAAAATAGCTTAATGGCGGTACCATGATCCAAGCAAACAGTTAATTTTTAGATTTAAATCATATTCAATCGGCATGTGGTTTTGATGTTATTATATGAGTACACTTTTTCTTCCGAATTAAGTCATGAAATCAGACTGGTAACTCTCAATCAATCCGCAATCTGCAATCCGAAATCTGCAATCCCGAAATGATCCACACCGGGTTCTGAGCTTCCAGCCTGGCAGACCAGGGCATTTTGCGGCTGTGACTGATTTGGGCCTGGACCATGGATGTTTTGAAACCGAGCGCTTCCAGGGTATCCATGGCCGTAAGAACATTCGGCATGAGCACGGTATTAATGACAACGATGCCGTTTGGTTTCAAAAAACCGGCGGCCGTGTCGATTATTTTTGACAGGTTGCGACCCCCGCCGCCGATAAATATTCGATCCGGCGGCGGCAGCTCGGCCAATCCATCCGGCATCTCCGCCTGCACCACCTCGATGTTCCTGGTACCGAACCGGATCAGGTTGCATTTGATCTGTTCGATGCGTCCGGCGTTTTTTTCAACCGCCACGATTCTGCCCCGCGGGACCAGCAGGGATGCTTCAATGGAAACCGATCCACTGCCGGCGCCGAGATCCCATAGCACGTGATCCGGCAACAGCTGCAGTTTCGCCAAGGTGATCGCCCTGATCTCTGACTTGGTTATCAATCCCTTTTCGTGGAGAAAATAGTTGTCGGGAATTCCAAGACGGGGGGTGATTTCAAGCTTCTGCTCAGGGTCGTTTCTCTTTAGTACGACCAGGTTGGGCTCTGAAAAAGTCATTTCAGATGCCTGTTCCAGGCTGTACCAGCTAAACCGTTCGGCGGTCGTGCCCAGGGATTCAAGGACGCATATTTTGGTATCCGGATACGCTTCCGCAATCAGTCGCTTGGCAATCCAGCCCGGGTTTCTGACCGGGTCGGTAAACAATGCAACTGTGTGGGCTTCCTCCAGGGCTTTAAATACGGCACGGTCGTCTTTGCGGCCGTGCAGGCTCACGACCCGCACCTGACTCCAGGGCTCTTTGATCCGGGCGAAAGCCGCGGCAATCGACGAAATATTTGGATAAACCGCGACGTTTTCCGGACCGAGCGCTTTGACCAGGATGGCGCCGATGCCGAAAAAAAGCGGATCGCCCGAGGCCAAAACCACCACCGATTGCGTTGTCATCTGTTCTCTGATGAAATCGACCGCTTCGGAAATCTTTTTATCGATCACCTTTTTGCGGACGGGCGTTGCTTTAAAATAGTCCAACAACCGCTGGCCGCCAACCAAAACATCCGCCGACTCGATTATCTGCTGATGTCGGGCGGTCAGGTCCTGCGGTGAAAGCCCCATACCGATGATCGCAACCGGCGTCATGCTGTTATCCCCCTTTTCCGGACGAGCCGGGCCGCAATTGAAGATTGAAGATTGAAAATTGAAGATTTATGGTTATCGCTTCGCTCCGTCATATTTAAATAAAATTTGTTCCACCGTATTGGCTTAAACTGGTTTCAGGGTGGAGAAATTATCGGAATCAAAGAAAATATTTCCTTTATAGTCAAAAATTACACTGCGGATTGTTATGTCACCTCCTGCAAATTTTTTGGCCGATTCAACGATTTGCCGTCCCACATAAGCGACAACCGCCGGACACTTCTGATGGATCAGATCAAAGGCATGCCGGGCGGTATTGGCGGCCAGGACAACATCTGATAAATCTTTGTCGCCCGTAATTTCAAGCACCCATTGGGACAGTTTGCCCATGGTCAAGGATGATTTAGCGGCATGGGTATGCTCCGCCCCCTGGGCCATTTTAAGCGCTTTGCCGAAAAATACAGCCAGGGTGACCTGTTTAAAATCGTTCTGGGCGGCAGACTCCAGGGACATTTTAAAAAAATCACCGATCTGGACAAAAGCTTCCGGAGCGATCCGAGGCCAATGATCCTGGGCGTAGCGTTCGCTGCGGCGACCGGTGGTCAAAACCGCCTGGGTCGACCCGGCCGCCCGGGCCACGGACAACGCGGATTTTATGGTGGCAATGAAGGCATCATGTGACAGGGGCCGCACAACGCCGGTTGTCCCCAGTATCGATATGCCCCCCAGAATTCCCAGTCTGCCGTTGAGCGTCTTTTCGGCCAGTTCCCGCCCCCGGGGCACGAATATTTCAGTTCTGACGGTCATATCCGACTCGTCCCGACCCAACACGTCGCGAACCGCTTCGGTAATCATCCGGCGGGGCCCCGGATTAATCGCCGGCTGTCCCGGCGGCACCTCGAGTCCCGGCTTGGTGACCCGGCCCACCCCTTCGCCGCCGCGAATACGTATTTCCGGTCCCGGACCCACAGTTTTTTTTTTCAAAACCACCCGAGCGCCGATTTCGGCTTTATGGGTCACATCCGGATCATCCCCGGCATCCTTAATGACACTGCACTCGGCCCCGCCCTGCTCCATCGGGCGGCACCGATGAACCGGTATGGTAATAAAATCGCCGGTCAACAGCCGGATGTTCACCTTGTCAGGTGCGTTTCCTTCAACAATTAAGCGCAGGGCTCCCTTGGTTGCGGCGGCCGCCGCCGTCCCGGTCGTAAATCCCGTGCGCAGCTTTCGTTTCATTTATACTCGATCCGGGCAAGCCGGAATTGAAAATTGAAGATTGAAAATTGAATATTTATGGATGTCGCTTCGCTCCGTCCTATTTAAAAAGTAGGAAGAATTCCTTTTTGTGCGACACCTGAAACCTGAAACCTTAATTTCACGAAACCATGCTGGATGATAAGTCCGATTTAGGCTAGCCAGTCAATTACCGGCTTATCCGACAAAATAGTAAATTACCCCTACCGATACAATGCTGCCGACCCGCAGTCCCTGGCCCAGCAGCAAGAGTTGGGTGCCCATTTTCGGCGCAAAAATGCCGATATAGCGCGGCAGCTGGTGGCGCAGGGCCCGCACGGGAAAAGCCAGGATATTCCCGATCAACAAGGCCAGCACGGTCTGTTTGACCGTTAACACTCCCGCTTCCAACAGGGCGCCGGCAGCGGCAAAGCCGGAGGTGAATTCAGCCGCAAAACTCAATATAATGACCGACAATGATTCCATCGGCATAAAGGATGTCACTACGTATCCGGCCAAAGCTTCGCGCAGCACCTGGAACAAGCCCATTGCATTCAGAGTAAATACGAGTGAATAAATGGGAACGACATACACTGCAATTCTTGCGACCCGCCGCGGCAAGCGCGATTTAACGCGTTGTCCGATGGTACTTCGCAATTTCTTTTTCCCTGGTGGTGGTGCAGCAGGTGAAAACTCCGCCGCTGTTTCAACGGGCGGCAGCACCAGCCGGCCGAAAACCAGCAGCACAATAGTACGCAACACCACGGCCAGGAAGGTGATCAAAAAATAAAGGGCACCGGCCCAGCCCGTGAGCGGGATGACAATGAAAAAGGTCGTCGGCAGATGCAAAAAAAAAGCCGGCAATTGATTGATGAAATTGGATAGATACAACTGCCTGCGAGTTATATGGCCATCTTTGAAAAAATCCAACAGCATCGCATTGGCGGTGACACCTGAAAAAAAGGCAGCCGTAAATGCGGCGTTGCAATGATCACCGAGACGGCCGAAGCGAAACAGGGGACGGGCCAGGACGGCCATGGGCCTGATCCAGCCGGAGGCCTCGATGACTTGTCCGATGACCAGTCCCAGGACAATAAACAGCATCAACCGCGTCAGGGGCCACAAAAGCCTGGACATAACCAGCGATGGATTTAAACCATCCACCAGAGCCAGGGCGCCTGCGATGACCGCCAGAGAAATTGCCAGCGATGCCGCCAGGGAACGGAACTGCTTTTGATCGGCGGCTTGGGATCGGTTGGAACTCATCCTTTTGGCTGGCCGTTTTTGCTCGCCTGTTTGCTGATAATCAAGGTCCAGTAATCGGGCTTCATCTGACTTAACTCTTCGATGTCATTTATAATTATCTCACTGGACTGGCTGCAGTTTTTAACCCCCACGCAGTTGGCGTAAGTCCCGGTTTCATCGATGGCGGCTTTGATATCCGGAACATTGCGGTAAGCTTTTAAAAATACCACATTCTCCGGTATGCCGTGCAGCTCCCGCAAGCGATTGCCCCCGGTCACACCGGAGACCACCATCAGGGATTCCTCCCCTTCCACCAGCGGCGTATTCAAACGGGCGGCCGCCGCCTGGTAGGAGGTGATCCCTGGGACGGTCTGCACCTCCAGGTGGGGCGCCAGCGATTGAACATATTTTAAAATATAGCCATAAGTGGAATAGGTCATGGAGTCACCCAGGGTCAAAAACGCCGCATTGCGTCCCGTTTCAAGTTCGGCAATGACGGTCCGGGCATTGGCTTTCCAGGCTTGACGGGTTTCGTCTTTATCGCTGGTCATGGGGAACCTGAGCATTTTAACCGCGGTGCGGTCCGGGATGTGCTCGCTGGCAATATTCACGGCCAGGCTGTGGTTGTTTTTGGTGGATGCCGCTGCGAATACCGTGTCGACCCGGTTTAAAATCTTGGCCGCTTTAATGGTGATCAAATCCGGATCACCCGGCCCCACGCCAATGCCGTAAAGAATTCCGGCTGTGTTAGTCATGATGTCCTCTGTCATCGATTTTAGCTGTCGATTTTGAATAATTTGTGGTGATGTTTTTTGTGACAAGGTCCAACTGTCCCGGCCAAATGCCCAAAGTGCCAAAAATTTTGCTATTCTGTAGATTTCAATAAATCTGCAATCCGAAATCTGCAATCCGCAATCGAGAGGCCCCTGACCCCAAGCCCTATGCCCCAGGCCCTATGCTCCATGCCCCATGCTCCAGGCCCTACGCCCCATGCTCCTTGCCTGCCAGAATTGTCAGCGCATTGACCACGGCGGCCGCCAAATTCGAACCGCCCTTGCGGCCGATGTTGGAAATATAGGGATAATCCATTTCCATCAGCGCCGCTTTGGACTCGGCGGCGTTCACAAATCCCACCGGCAAACCGATAATCAGGGCCGGCCGGACCCTGGCGTCCTTGACCAATTCAATCAGACGCAGCAAAGCCGTGGGCGCATTGCCGACGACGTAGATCCCGCCCTGCATATCGTCGGCTGCCATATCCACCGCAGCTTTGGCCCGTGTCGTACCGTTGGATTCTGCTATTTCACGGATCCGGGGATCACTTATGTAGCATTTCACGGTGGCGCCGTATCGCGCCAGCTCCTGGGTTCGGATCCCGACCCGGGCCATATTGGTGTCCGTTATAATCATATTACCGCCGCGAATTGCATCGATCCCGACGGCGACGGCCTGCGGGTGGAAACGAACCATATCTTTGAACTCAAAATCAGCCGTGGTATGGATCATGCGTCGCACGATGGTCCACTGGGACTCCTTGAAGTCGTGTTTGCCGACCTCGCGGTCAATGATGTCAAAACTGGTGCTTTCGATTTCTCCTGGTTTCATAATATAATTTTCCTCGTAACAAATTAGATGATATTAATAAGCCACGAATTAACACGAATGTTCACGAATTAATTATTTTCGTTATTCACATCCCTGCTTTCGGCTTATGTTATAATTCGTGGTTATTCGTGTCCATTCATGGCAAAAAAAATCGGTTAATATCCTAAGTTCCGGCTGTCGCGATAAATGCGGCAGTTTTCCACAAAATTGCCGGCAACCGCCGGCTGGCTGCCGAAATGAAGATGATTGTAGCTTCCCAGGGTCCGGTTGATCTGATATCCCCCGGGCGGTCGATCCAGACCGGATCGATCCGAAATCCGGTATACCGTATGAATGCCGGGGGCCTGCCGGGTCAATTCCGAATAGTGAAACTCATGGCCCCGGATGCTTATATCTTTTTTGCCGATAGGCGTATCGTCTGTCAGGGTTACCTCGCGATAACCGAGTGCTTTCAATCGTGGAAACATTTTCGTTGCAAAGGGAAAACAGCCCGCCATGGGATGGCACGCCTGGTTTTGATCGACCAACTCCTCGCACAGGTACATGAAACCGCCGCATTCGGCATAGATCGGCATGCCCGCACGGCTTTCGCCCCGGATGCGATCGCGCAGCTTGCGGTTATCGGTCAGTTTCCCGGCAAAAAGTTCCGGATACCCGCCGCCGAAATACAGCCCGCCGACATCTTGCGGTAAATCATCATCGGTCAAAGGCGAGAAGGTGACGATTTCTGCCCCGTGCTGTTCCAAAAGATCAAGGTTGTCCTGATAGTAAAAACAAAATGCATTGTCCCGGGCCACCGCAATGCGCACACTTTTTTCTCGGCCGAGGTCCGCAGCCCCGGACGGCCGGGGCAGATCGACGTCCGGCAAGGCACGCATCAGTTTATCCAGGTTGAGGCTCTTTTCGATGATATCGGCCAGTTCATCGATGGTCCGGTGGTTCAGCGGGTGGTCTTCGCGGGTGACCAGCCCCAGGTGTCTTTCCGGAATGGCAATTTTCTGATTGCGTACCACGCCTCCTAAACAGGGCATTTGAATACCTTGCCCGACGGCATCTTCCAGGTACTTCAGATGCCGTTTGCTGCCCAGATTGTTGAAAACGACGCCGGCATAAGTCAGCGCTCTATCAAAGTGTTCAAACCCCATGACAATCGCCGCCGCGCTGCGGGCCATGCTGGCGGCATCTACCAGCAAAATAACCGGAACACCCAACCATTTGGCCATCTGGGCCGTGGACCCCGCTTCCGATTTACCATCGTATCCATCAAAAAGCCCCATTACTCCTTCGATAACGGCAACGTCGGCTTCAGCGACAGCCTGCCCGAAGCAAGCCAGATTATATTTTTTAGAGAGCATCCAGCCGTCCAGGTTTTTGCTCACCCTCCCGACAATCCGGGTGTGGTGACCGGGATCGATGAAATCAGGCCCGATTTTAAACGGCGCTACTTTCAACCCGCGCCTGGCCAGGGACGCCATCAGCCCCAGAGCAATGGTGGTTTTACCGGAGCCGCTTTTGGTGCCGGCGATGACGAGTGCTTTGATTGGGACCTCTCTTTCTGTTATTACATCTCAAAGAAAACTGCATTTTTAAGTGACCGAATGAGCTAAAATGATCTAAATTTGAGGTATTCTGTCGATTTTAAAAAAAATGACAGAGCGCAGCGATTCCTTAATTTTAGTCAATTTAGTCATTTTAGTTCATTTTAGTCATTCTTTGATTCTGTCCAATACTTCCAAAGCCTTGTCATCGAAAATCTCGGGATACAGATACTTGCCGATGACATAGACGCCCTCCAGCAGGCGCATGGTCGGTCGCGAGACTAATTTTTCATCAACGATATAGATCCGGTTCCGTTCCACGGCTTTGATGATCTGAAAGCCGGGTTCCTGCTTGATAATCGCCACCGTCGGCCGGTTCATCGCTCCGTACTGGGCCAGATAGACATCGATTTCCGAGGCCCGGGCCAGGATGCGTTCCTTGCCGTAGTAGGCAATATTGGTATTGTTGACCGATTCGGCATCGGCGGCCACATTGATGCCGCCGGCGCTTTCCAGGGCGAAAATGGCCATGGAGTCCGGGGCGAAAGTTTTCATTTTATTGTGGATCGCTTCGAAATAAACCCGTTGGCGCTGAGCATTTGACCGGGTCAAATCCCTGAAGGCATCAATTGATTGATTAAATTTTACAATCAGCCGGCGGGCTTGCTCCTGCCGCCCGGTCAACATGCCGAGAATCGCCAGGTAGGTCATCATTTCGTCTACCGAGCCGGGCTGCAGCGACGCGACGGCAATGCCGGATTTTTCAAGCATGGCAACAAATTGCGGGTAACCCCGGTCGATCATCGGTCGAATCAGTACCAGATCCGGCCGGGCGGCAATAAATTTTTCAGGGTCGTCATGGTACGAAAACACCGGTTTCGTCCGGGCCCGGGGTGGATAGTCGTCGTGTCGCGACACCCCGATAATTTCGCTGAAAAGCCCGAGCGAAAACAGGTTTTCGGTGTGGGCGCCATATAGCGAGATCACCCGTTCAAACGGTTTGTTGATCACAATTCGGCGGCCGGCCTGGTCGATGATGGCATTCGGCAGCCGGATTTCGAATTTTCCGTCAGCGATAGCGGTCGACGCCGCTGTAATGCCCGGCGCGGTGATGATCTGCACCAGGATCAACACCCAATATGTTGTTCTAAACGGTCGCATGGTTCGTTTCAACTAGGCCCTTAGGTCTTTTTTACTGACAACATGTTGCAAGTTACGGAAGGTGTCAGGCGTCAGTGTTCAGGTGTCAGGATATAGCGCGCCGGTTTCCTGACACCCGAAACCTGACACCTGAAACCTCAACCTACAAACTGCGTTATTGCTGCCCTGCGGGGTCCCTTTTTAGGACTATAGCCACGAAAAAAACATCTACTACTTACGAAACACAACCTGCAATGATTCCGAATAATTATCGAAGTAAACCTTGGAATCGACATTAAAAACTTCGGTGACGATCTCGGGATTCAAAACTTGCCCCACCGGCCCGTGGTTCACGATTTTGCCCCGGGCCATAAATATCAGGTAGTCGCAATAAGCCGCCGCCAGGTTGACATCCTGCAATACGGCAACAACGGTTTTGGCATCCGATCGAACGCCGCCGGCAGCCAGGTTCAACAGGCTGAGCGTATATTTAATATCCAGGTTGGAGGTGGCTTCATCCAGGATCAATACCGGTGTGTTCTGGGCCAGGGCCCGGGCGAACACAACGCGCTGACGTTCGCCGCCGCTCAGCTCGGTGACGTAGCGATCGGCAAAATCAGCAATCTCGCTTTGTGCCATAACTTCCCGCACTACCTTCCAATCGCCGGGTGAGGGCACCGCAAATCTCGCTATGTGAGGGTAGCGCCCCATCATGACAATCTCTTTTACCGTAAACGGAAAATTGATATAAAAATTTTGCGGCACCAGGGCGATTTCCTTTGACAATTCCAGTTTGGAATAGGATGAAAGCGCCTTGCCGCGATAGTGCAGCTTTCCGCTGGCCGGCTGCCGGTGACCGGCCAGCAGATCCAGGATCGTCGTTTTGCCGCTGCCGTTAGGCCCGATGATACCGTAAAATTTTGCCGGTGCGAGATGAATGCTGAATCCATCAATGACTTTTTTATCCGCGTAGGAAAACGAGATATCGTCTAATTCAAAGGGCATTAATAAATTCTCAGTCTAATTCAAGCCAACACCTATTTTGATTTCCCGTTGCGTTGAATGTGAACTCGTCAGTGGGGTGCTGGAGTACCGGAGTGTTGGAGTATTGGAATTGCCGCAACTTCATTACCCCGTTACTCCATCACGCCACTGCTCCGCTAAACCCATCGCTAAATTAATTTATTAACCAATGTCACGTGTCAGCCCACACATAAAGGCTGCTAGATAACCTTCCGCGCCGCCTGCTGTTTACGGAACAGGTAGCAAAAAAACGGACCACCGATCAGGGCGGTCAGGACACCGATCGGTATTTCGGTCGGCAGCACGGCCCGGGTTACCGTATCGGCACCCAGCAGCAGAATGGAGCCTGCCAACAGCGAAACCGGAACCAGCCGGCGGTTGTCCGGGCCGGTGATCAAGCGCATCATATGCGGCACCAGCAGCCCGACAAATCCGATGATACCCGATACAGACACGCAAACAGCGGCCACCAGGGATGCAGTGACCAGCAGCACCAGGGTCACCTTCCGGGTATCGACACCCAACGACGATGCCGTTCGGTTGCCCAAGGACATCAGGTTCATATCCCGCGCAAAAAAGATAAAAATCAGCAACCCGATTCCGACCGACAAAAAGATCAGCCCCACATCGGTCCAGGTTTTCGAACCGAAGCTTCCCATCAGCCAGAAGATGATGACTGAAACCTGTTCATCCGCAATATATTTCAACAAGCTGATCCCGGCCGATAAAATCGCCGCCACAATGATACCCGATAGGATCAGGTTGTTCGAAGAAAACCCTCCGCTGGAAGAGGAGAGATAGATGACGAACAGCAGCGTTCCGACCGCCCCGCCAAAGGCAAACAACGGCACGGAATAAAGCCCTAAAAACCCGACATTCAATAAAATAGCCAGGGAGGCACCGAAAGCGGCACCGGCGGACACGCCCAGCGTGTAGGGGTCGGCCAGCGGATTCAGCAAAATCCCCTGGAAAACCACACCTGATATTGCCAGGCCGCCGCCGACAATGGCCGCCGACAAAATTCTGGGCAACCGTACATCGACTACGACCACCGGAAAAACCGAATCCATGCCTTCGAGATACTCGAGTCGACCACTGAGCTTGGCAAATATTATTTTAACCACGGCGCCGGCCGGTACGTCGATATAGCCCATTCCGGTTGAGACAATAACTGCTGCAACCATGATCGCCGCCAACATGACCAGTTGCATCGCCGTAGCTTCTCTTAAACCGATTCTCAAACCTCCCGTTCCAATAAAAAAAAACCCTTCAAGCAATTTCGGCTTGAAGGGTTGCACCCAGTTTACTTGGCCCTCATTTTGATTGTCGCCAGGCCTCTGTCCCAACGCAGAGCTGTGGCGTTTCGCTAAGGCAGGTCTTCTGGCTTCCCCGCCTTTTTAGCTACCTTCCCATATCGATCCATCGAAACAGTGGTGTACCACGACTAAAAAGGTTCCCCCTTCGATCAAACCGAAAGGGACGGGGTCACAGCGGCGGGACCACTCCCGAATTGCGCGGGATTCCCTATTAAGCTTGTGCACCTTAGTCCAACTTCACTTATGGGATCTGGGTCTTTTTGTCAATATAATTTTTCCGCCTGAACTTCCCCTTAATAAAGGCCTTCGGGCTTAAATACAAATGACTCTTGAACTGCGGCCGTCGTTCCGGGGCGGAAAATTTGCGAAAAAATATTGGTTGACAAAAATGGTAAGTTAATCTATTTCAGTTCGAAAAATTTGTCGTGCGATTTGATGGTGCCCCCAGGGGAAGAATAGGGAAGCCGGTGCAATTCCGGTACGGTCCCGCCGCTGTGATCGGGGACGAAACCCGCGGAAAGCCACTGGCCTGTCGCTAAGCAGACCGGGAAGGCCGCGGGGAATAGATTGATCCGAAAGTCAGAAGACCTGCCATCAATATCCGGTTATCTCGTTGTTGAAGAGATGGTAAATCTTCAAGCGTATAATGCGCTTGGAGATTTTTTTTTGGTCGCCCGGATTCTACCGGCACAAAAATGGGCGGGGATAAATCCCGCCGCTACTTGGCAACCTGAGTTTCTTGTGTATGGGCGGGGTTATCCTCGCCCGCCAAATGATTAACGTCGAAAATCGAATAACGATTTTTTCAGTATGGAAAAAAATAAAATACTAACAGGAGGTAGTAAATGATGAATCTAAATGAAATCGTAAAGGGCATCGCACCCGTCGACCGGGAATGGACCGCCAAGGCCCGGGAGAAAACCGCCCAACTGGTTATGCCAACCCGTGCCCTGGGACGGCTGCATGAGATCTCCGAACAGATCTGCGGCATTCAGGCCAGCCTGCAGCCTTCCATCAACCGCAAAGCGATTCTGGTGATGGCCGGCGACCATGGTATCGTCGCCGAGGGCGTCAGTGCCTATCCCCAGGAAGTCACCGGTGCCATGGTGCAGACTTTCCTGGCAGGGGGTGCCGGTATCAACGCCATTTGCCGCCAGGTGCATGCCGACGTATATGTCGTGGATATGGGAATCATAGCCGTTTTTGAAGATGCTGCCCTGCCCCATAAAGATCGCTTGATCATCCACAAAATCGCTCCGGGAACCGCCAATTTTGCCCAAGGGCCGGCCATGTCCCGGCAGGACGCCGAACAGGCCGTGCTGTTAGGGTTTCAGGAGGCATCGAAGCTATTTCAGGACGGTGTCGAATTGATCGGGACCGGCGACATGGGCATCGGTAACACCACCCCGTCGGCTGCCATCGGCGCCGTTTTATGCGGCACCGATCTGGCGGAGATGGTCGGGCGCGGCACCGGCGTCGATGATGAGGGGCTCGCACGCAAGCAGGAAGCCATCCGGCGCGGGATCGAAGTCAACAGCCCCAATCCGGCCGATGGTCTTGATGTATTGTCCAAAATCGGCGGTTTTGAGATCGGTGCCATTGCAGGGTGTGTCCTGGCCGGCGCCTACCATCGCCGACCGGTAATGATCGATGGTTTCATATCCACGGCCGGGGCTCTCATCGCCCATGCCCTCTGCCCCACCGTGACCGAGTACCTGATTTCAGGCCATTGTTCCGAAGAACCCGGACACCGGTACATGCTGCAATATTTAAAGTTGGATCCCATATTGAATTTGGGCATGCGTCTGGGTGAAGGCACGGGCGGAGCCATGGCCATGAGCATTGTTGACGGCGCCCTGAAAGTTTTCAAAGAGGTGATGACCTTTGCCGAGGCAGGCGTGGCGGATAAGGAATGAAGAATGAATAATGAGAAATGACAAATGATGGAAGTCGCTGCGCTCCGTCATTTGAATTTGGGAATTGGGGTGTTTTTACGGTGGTGACCGGGCACAACTTGGGCTACCCAATTTAAGCGGGTACGAGACTATGCTAATTCCTGTCTTTGTAGGAATCACGGCTTGAATTAAATTAAAACGCCCCTCCCAGCTAAAAATAAAATAGACAGAATTCCTTCATTATTCATTCTTCAATATTCATTATTCATTTATGCGGGGATTCCTTCATTATTCATTCTTCAATGTTCATTATTCATTTATGCGGGGATTCCTTCATTATTCATTTTTTATTCCCACCGGTCGTCCCCCTTGTTTTTCAGATCGATCGTATCATCGGGGGTGTCGTTGTCGAGCCGGCTGCGGGGCTCATGCCGCCTGTGACCGGGATGCCGGGTTCCGCGGTGGACCCGGTAGTGGTATGATACCGATCCGCGTTCATTGATAAACGAATTCAACAGCCAGCTGATTGCGCTGATGATCAGGGAGCCGAAAATCGCATACCAGAATCCATCGACATCAAACCCGCTAATCAAACCGGACGCCATTTGCAGCAGCAGTGCATTGATCACGAAGGTGAAAAAACCAAGGGTTAAAATATTGATGGGAAGTGTCAGGATTATTAAAATAGGGCGAAACAAAGCGTTTAGTATGCCCAGCATTGCGGCAGCAAAAAACGCCGATACGAAGCCACTTACACGAATACCATCAAGCAAGTAGGAAGTAAAGATGATGGCCCCGGTTAACGTCAACCATCTAATGAAGATTCCATTCATTAATTCAGGGCTATCGGTTGTTTATCTTTTCTCTTAACAAATGGGAGCATCGAAAGGTCACCACGCAACGCTGCTCCAGCATCATGTCGGCGCCGGTGGCGGGATTTCTACCTCTCCTCTCTTTTTTCTTTTTTACGCAAAATTTGCCGAATCCGCTAATCAAGACATCTTCTCCTTTTCCCAAAGTACTTTTGATTTGCTCCAGCAAAATCTCAATCAACTCAGCGGATCTGTTTTTAGGAAAGCCGAGTTCATTATGAACAGTATCCACAATCTTTGCTTTTGTCAGTGTCATTGATCAGTAGCTCCTGTGCTTCTAAAACCGTTAATTTGCTTGACCCCCCCCTGACCGAGGTGAAATTGCCGGCTATACCTTCCGAGCAGAAAGTACGGCGATACCGTTGTGCTTTGCTGATACATGCATGTATTATACCGGGTAACGAAACCGGTGTTGCATGCTCGCACAATGACTGGCTATTTGACCTACCGTCCTGCAACACAGGGTTTTTTAACTGTAACTATCTGAATTTGTCAACTTAAAAATGCTACTGAAGAAGATTTATTACCTGAATTTCGCGTACATCCAGTATTCTTCAATCTTTGAGAGGCACCGCCGCCTTGTAAAAAACGGCATCGCCGGTTATCAGGTAGTGTTTCACGGCTGCCGGGATCAGCACTGAATCGCCTTGCTTGATGGCTAGATCGGTCCCACTGCCGATATCCTGCAAGGCGGCTGCGCCGCTGGTGCACAATAAGATTTCCGCACTCCGAGAAGTCGGGCTTTGATAAGGATTTGGTCGGGAAAGCGATATGGAGGAAAGGACAAATTCATTGGCCGGGGTAATATACAAATTTTCATTTGACCCAAAAATTTCTGTCTTCAGGAGTTCAACCGGACGGGGCTCAAAGTTGGCCACCTTCAACAACTCCGGCAAATCGATATGTTTAGCGGTCAGCCCTCCCCTCAAAACATTGTCTGAATTTGCCATCAATTCGATCCCCAGGCCTTCCAGGTAGGCGTGCAGCTCGCCGGCCGGCAGATAAAGGGCCTGGCCCGGCTCCAGGCAAATTAGGTTTAACAGGATCGGCGATACAATGCTGACGTCGGACGGATATTCCTCAGCAAGCCTTTTCATCCAAAAGGCGGCATTTTGATCATCAATTTTCCCTGAATTTTGCAGGGCTTCGTTAACAATCCGTTTTTGTCGGGCCGGATTCATGGCCAGCAGCCCGGTATAAAATTTCTTAATGCCCAGGGAAGTCGGATTGTTTTTGAGCTGCGTCAGTTCATCTTTCAAACCGGCGGGACAGGCCGCTGACATCGATTTGAGAATATCGGGAATCGCCCGAAATCCATATAGGGCATAAAACCTGGACAGTGCACATATACATTCCGGTTTATGGTTGGCATCCTTGTAGTTGCGAATCGGGGCATCCAGGGGGATCTTCAGCCGGTTTTCTTTTGCAAATCCCTCCTGGGCCTGGGCCAGATCCGGATGGGCTTGAATCGAAAGCGGTTTGGCCGCTGCCAGCACCTTGAACAGGTAGGGTAGTTCGTTGTGGAACCGTACGGCTGTCTGACGGCCTAAAATCTCGTGCGGATAGGTCCGGACCAAATCAGCCAATGACAACCGTTGCCCATCGTGGCTAAGATAGGACGGGGCCTTTGAATGTGCTCCCATCCAGAGTTCGGCCCAGGGTTGACCGGAATGGTTCTCCATGTTCAGAAGCTCCGGAATGGCGTCGGGAGATCCCCAGGCATAATATTGGATGGTATTTTGCAGCAACCCGATATTCTTCATTATGAACACCTTCAATTAATTGCTTATGTTTTTGGTTAAAGTGACGATATAATTTCCGTACGCAACCTATTTACTTATTTGCCGTTTGGAAATGTGCCACAAAGAAAATCTGTTAGTCGGGCCATAATATATTGAATTTTTGACATAAATTGAATGTAATGCTATGATTGATGAATTATGTCATAATCAGCAATCTATTCTGGCATTTTAACCACTTATCAACCTGGGCAGCAATAGAAAATTATGATTACATTAGAATCAGCCGGCATTACCGATGTGGGCAGGAAACGAAAAGGAAATGAAGACGCCCTGTTTCTGGATGATGCACTGGGACTCTATGTCGTTGCCGATGGCATGGGAGGTCATCGGGCCGGTGAGGTAGCCAGCCGGTTGGTGATCGAAACCATCAGCGACTATATGTCGAAATCCAATAACAACGGCGGGGATCCCCGAAATGGCAACCGGGATAAGACACTTTCGCATGAAGCCAACCGGCTACTTTCCGGCATACGATTATCCAACAAAGTTGTGCGTGAGGCTTCCCTCAAAGACGAGGCCTGCCGGGGGATGGGGTCGACCGTCTCCGCCGTCTACTTCTCCGACGGCACATTTATCGTGGCCAATGTCGGTGACAGCCCGATATATCTGATTCGGGACGGCAGAATCAAATTAGTCTCCGTGATTCATACAGTGCTTGCGGAGCAGACTGCAATCGACCCGGCCAATGCCGCAAAACTGGGCCGCGAATTCAGGCACATGTTGACCCGTGCCATGGGCACCGATGGATCGGTAAAAGCCGATGTTTACGAAATTCAGTGCTTTAAAGACGATATTCTGGTGATCAGCTCCGACGGATTAAGCGATAAGGCTTCACCGGAGGAAATCCTCAAACTTGTCAATCAAAATGCCTTGGATACGGCCTGTCGGCAACTCGTGAAACTGGCCAATGACCGCGGGGGTGACGACAATGTGACCACGATCGTACTCAAGGTCAAAACCATCAAAAATCCCCGGTTAACTTTGAGCCGTATGAAAGCCATTACCAGTAGATATTGGGCCAGGTGCTTCAGCAGCGATTAAGTATTATTTCCCAGGAATAATTCAATGCCGATTCTGACTTTAAAATTCAAAGATTCTGCGATTGATGATTTTCTGCTGCAAAAGGGGGTGTCTCTGACCATCGGCCGACGCAAGAATAATGACGTGGTGATTGACAACCTGGCGGTTTCCGGGCATCACGCCAAGATCGATTCGGTCGGTGAAGGATTCGTATTGATTGACCTGCAAAGCAAAAACGGGTCTTTCGTCAATGAAAAAGGTGTCAATACGCACTGGCTCAAGGACGGCGATGTCATCAGTATCGGTAAACATTCTCTTGGGTTTAATTATACCGCGGATGAGGAGGAACCTGATGCCGGTTGCGATAGACTTGAAAAAACCATGATTATGGATACGGCCCAGTATCGTACCATGGTGGATAAAAGCAAGCAGGACGCCCCCCAATCTCTCTTCGACCATGACGCCAGCGACGCCAGCGGCGGATTGTTGTTCTTAAACGGTGGCCGCGGTAAAATCGAACTGTCCCGCAAGATTACAAAAATCGGCAAAGATCCGGCGTCGGACATTGTTATCAAAGGAATATTGGTCGGACAAACATCGGTCATCATCAGCAAGAGATCAAATGGGTATTACATAAGCTATGTCGGTGGATTTTCCAAACCCAAGATCAACGACAAGTCAATCAAACACTCCAGGATTCTCAACGATCTGGATGTCATCGATATCGGTCCGGCCAAACTACAGTTTCACGATCTAAGCCACAACAATACCGGTATCCTGAAAGTTGATCCCGAAGCCGGCCAATCCCAGCCGCAAGTGGGGTGATAAATTTGCCTGGTTCCGTTACATAATCAAATAACTCATCAATCTTATAACACTCTCCATTTATTGATAACTCCATAATATTCTCCTCCGTTGGCGTCTTGCTTAAATAAATGCTATATTTGGAACCATGAAAATCGCTTACCTGCATTATCATCTTAAAACCGGCGGGGTTACGACCGTAGTAAAACAGCAATTAGCGTCTGTTGCCCGGCAAACCGAGCAGCTTGTCATCACCGGAGATCCCGGGCAGACGCGCCTGGATGCGGACACCGTTCGTATCCCCGAACTTGTCTACAGCAGCGACTATCGTGGGACCGTCAGGCCGTGTGACGCCGCACGGGCAATCCTTGAGGCCATTGGCTCTAAATTTGGCGGACCGTGTGACGTCCTTCATGTTCACAACCCGACGTTGGCAAAAAACCGGCATTTTTTGACCATTTTAAAGCAATTGCAGCAAGAAGGCCTCAACCTGCTGTTGCAAATTCACGATTTTGCCGAGGACGGCCGGCCGCTGGCCTATTTTACCGAATCATATCCGGCCGATTGCCACTACGGTGTTATCAATCAACGCGACTACCAAATATTGCGCAAGGCCGGCCTAAAGCAAGACGGCCTGCACCTGATGGAAAACACCGTCACCGTCCCCCCGATCACCCGGCGCGGCAAGGTTGAATGCCGCGGGATTTTATATCCGATCCGGGCCATCCGGCGCAAAAACATCGGTGAGGCCATCTTGCTGTCATGCTTTATGAAAGCGGAGCAGCCCGTTGAAATCACCCTGCCCCCCAACAGCGCCGCCGATATTAAAAGTTACCGCGGCTGGAAAGACTTTGTGAGGGATCATGGTCTGAATGTAAAATTTGACCGGGGCCTGAACCAGGATTTCGGATCCCTGGTTGCGGCGGCCGACTTCCTGATATCGACCAGCATTACGGAAGGGTTCGGTTTTTCATTTTTGGAGCCCTGGCTGTTCGGCAAAGTGCTCTGGGGAAGAAAACTCGCTGATATCTGTCTCGATTTTGAAAACAATGGAATTCGCCTCAACCATCTTTACGCGGGCCTGCATGTTCCGCTTGATTGGATTAACCCGGCGCAATTTCGAGACAAGTGGTACCGCTGCGTATTAGAAAACTGCAAGCGGTTCAATTATTCCATCGATCCTGAACTCCTGCGGGAGGCTTTCGACAGCCTAACTTCAGATGGCAAAATCGATTTCGGGCTGTTGGATGAATCTTCTCAAAAAAGGGTTGTTTCGCGCGTGATTTCCTCCGGCAGGGATTCAGCCGCCTTGATCCGCATCAACCCCTTTCTGGCAGCTCCCGGTGTCGGCGGCGGCCAAAACGAATTGATCGGACACAACCGAAAGGCCATTCTGGATAACTACAGCCAAAAATCCTACCGCAACAACCTGTTGAACATCTACCGCAAGGTCGGCACCACGCCGGTTAAACAAGAAATAGACAAAACCATTCTGGTGGCCTCATTTTTAAACCCGGAAAAATTCAGCCTGCTCAAGTGGGGGGAGTATGCGAAGTAAATAACCTATGCCTCGAAAATGCATTTGGAATATGATATCCCTGTAGAGCAGCAATGGTGCAGTATAAAGGTGTCAGGTGTCAGGTTTCGGGTGTCAGGGAGACGAGGTGCTATATCCTGAAACCTCCTATGAATCCTCATGGAATGGCGAATGACGAATGACAGATTAGGAAAAATAAATGCGAAGCATAAGATAACTATTCCGCCGGACCTATGGGCAATATCCTTTTTTAGTTTTTATACAACTAATTATCACCCTGGACCTTCTATTTTCAGGGGCGGAGCAATTAAATGACAGATATAAAATCCATCCAAAAATATATACGTCCGCTCAAACCGATCCCGACCTCGCTGATGTCGGCCGGCGAGTTAATCCACGAGATTCGCTGCGTGCTTTTTGACATTTACGGTACGCTGTTTATCAGCGGATCGGGCGATATCAGCCTGGCAAAGCAGAACTCACCGCAACACGCGGAACTCAAGGCACTGCTGGCAAAGTATGCAATTCACAAGGCACCCCGAACGGTGTTGGATGAGTTGCATGACGCTATTCAAGCCCGGCATGAACAACTGCGCCGTCGCGGGATTGAGTACCCGGAAGTCAGGATCGACCGAATCTGGCAGCAGGTGCTGCGGGCCGATGATCAATGCCGCATCAGGCAATTTGCAGTGGAATTCGAACTCATCGCCAATCCCGTTTATCCCATGCCCAACCTGGCCGATTTGTTGACAACCTGCCGCCGGCAAGGATTAACCCTGGGGATCATTTCCAATGCCCAATTTTATACACCTTATCTTTTCAATTGGTTTTTGGATTCCGATTTGCCGGGCCTGGGATTTGACGCCGACCTGACTTTTTATTCGTATCGGTTCGAAACGGCCAAACCCTCGATCGCCCTTTTTAAAATGGCTGCTGAAAAATTAATGGATAAAGAGATTCAGCCCGCCTCCGTGCTGTATATCGGCAATGATATGCTCAATGATATTTACCCGGCCCGAAGGGTTGGGTTTAAAACCGCTCTGTTTGCCGGGGATCAACGATCCCTGCGTCTGCGGGCCGATGATTCCCGCTGCCGGGATCTGAACCCCGATCTGGTGGTGACGGACCTCGGACAACTGACGGCGCATATCTGCGCCTAGTTGCCCATGAATTGGTTTCAGGTTCCCCCTGAGCAGGGTGGTTGTATCGTACTCGTCGTCGTGCTCGTCCTGTTTGAAAGAAAGAGAGGAATGGATTCTTATTTTTAAAAAAATAATTGGACAGGATCAACAGGATCGTCAGGATAATTCAGCCTTCGGCCGAAAGGCCCCTCGCCGCAGGCGAAAAAATCCTGATAATCCTGTAAATCCTGTCTAAATAAAAATAATTAAAACCGAATCCATTCCTCAGAAGTTTCATAAGAGCGGCGGCCTCCGGCTAAAGGACAGCCGGTCTGATCGGAAAAGAAACTGATCAACGTCGAACATCGAACGTCCAACATCGAACGTCGAATAATGCATTCTGCCTGTCGTGAGCTTTTGTGTCGAACGGTCTATTTTAAAACGACTGAGCGACCTGTCGGGTCGTAGCCGAAGGCGAAGCCTGAAGCGATTCCATTCCGCCTGCGGCGGATCAATCGACATTCGTCATTCATTGAAGTTTCAGCTAAAAAAAACGGAGCGCAGCGACATCGATCATTTTTCATTAGACATTATTCATTAGTCATTCATTAGTCATTCATTTGTCATTTGCCAGTTCACCGGGATTCGCATCAACTGATCTTGTCTGTCCCTGAACAACAGGTGCCCGTTATCGCGGCCGAAACGGTAAAGATCGCGTGTGACCTTAACATCCTGCCGGCAATACTCGATAATTTCCAAAATGCGCCCTTCCTGCCACCAGCGCAGGGCCTGCAGGCCGTCTGCCGTCTTGCTTTCCCCCAGGGTGGTCTCGGCCAGGTGCGCCAACGACAGCCGGAAGCCCAAATGATTCTTCACCTCTTCCAGGATGTCCAGGTTTTTCAAATCCTGGAAATTAAAATCGGAATATCCCCTGAGCACCTGGTAGTCGAAGCGCTTGATGTTGAAACCGACTACCAGATCATAAGTCTGCAGGCGTTCAATAAACCGGTCGACCTGGTTTTCCATAAAGTCGATGAAACGGTCTTGCTTTGAATCATAGAGCACGGCACAACTTATTTTCATCAGGTCGGCGCGATGCCAGCCGCCGACTTCCGCTGCCGACCGCTGGGTCTCTAAATCAAATACACCATAGTGCAACCTTTTTGCCGCCTGGACGGCCGGCCGCCGGGCGGCTGCAGTTTGCGATTGCAATGGGATCGCAGCGGACGCCGGATCGGCCGGGAGACTGTGTTTGAGGTGATTCAAAATGAACAGGGCCGCCTGTTTATCGATCGGCCGATTGCCGGACCCGCATTTCGGGGAGTGTACACAGGAAGGACAGCCGCTTTCGCAGCTGCAGCTTGAAATGGCACCCCGGGTGCTTTCCAGGAGGTCTTCGGCCCGCTCGAATGCGGCCCGGTTCAATCCGGCCCCGCCGGGAATGCCGTCATAGATAAAAACGGCCGCGCTGTTGAGCTGTGGATGGTGATTGGTTGACAAACCGCCGAGATCATTACGATCCGCCATCACCAATAGCGGGAAGATGCTGATGGCTGCATGTTCCATGGCGTGAATGCCTCCCATAAAATCCAGGTTGTCGGATTCGACAGCCTGGTGTATCGCGTGCGGTACTGTAAACCAGAGACTTTCGGTTTCAAAAATTTGGGGCGGCAGATCCAGGTCCACTTTGTTTATCACCTTTTTGGTGGCGATATGCCGGATGTCATAACCGGTTACCTGGTCGGTTACTTTAATATTTCCCGTGCAGGCCGTGGTCCCCCAGGTCGGCTGCCGGTTATCCACCGCCAGGATTTCAATTTCCTTGTATCCCCTGACCTGAGTATAATAATCGACCTCGGCCTCAACGACCTTGACGATCCTGGTGCTCAAATCCAGGCTTTTGACCATGTAGCTGACGCCCCGATGAAGATAGATTGCCCCGGGATGGGTTTCGTGAAAGGCCCGGCCTTCATCGATTTCTCCCCGGCCATCCCCGGTCTTTTGGTCCACGATTTGAAACCGGCTGCCGGTCCCCCGGATATTCACATCGCGATGGGGTGATCTGCGTCGTGCATACAGTTCATCACCCGCGGCGCTGCGCAGTAAGACACCGGTCTTCTCAAGCTGAGCGATGCTCGTGCGGACATCTTTGGGGCCGATCAACGGTTCAGCTGTCTTCAAGGGAAGTTCGGCGGCCGCACACTCCAGGTGCTGGGCCAATATATGCGGGTTAAATGGGTTGACTACAGCTGATTCCGGCTCCCGATTTAAAAAACTGTCCGGATTCCGCATGAAAAACTGGTCCAGGGCATCATCGCCGGCGATCAATATTATCGCTGAATCCTGCCCGCTGCGACCGACCCGGCCGCCCCGCTGCCAGGTGGACACCACCGAGCCGGGGTAGCCGACCAGGAGGCAGAGATCCAAATCACCGATATCAATGCCCAGTTCAAGGGCGCTGGTTGAGATCACCGCCAACAGCTCGCCCCGGGAGAGCCGGGCTTCTATTTTCCGTCGTTCTTCGGGCAGAAATCCTGCTCGATAGGCACTGATGCGGTCAGCCGTTTGGCCGGCCTGCTCGCCGGCCCAGATGGCAATCAATTCGGTCAGTTTGCGTGATTGGGTGTAGACGATGGTCCGGAGGCTGCGGTGGAGTGCTGCCCTTAAAAGCTATATGGCCGTCTGGGCCGGACCGGTATGGGGATTAATGAACAGGACGTGGCGCCGACCGCGCGGTGCGCCGGATGCGGTGATTGCATTGACTTTCAGACCGGTCAGCTGCCCGGCCAGGCGGGCCGGATCGGCGACGGTGGCCGAACTGAATATAAAGGTCGGCTGTGCGCCGTAGCGCCGGCATATGCGCTGGAACCGGCGCAAAATCATGGCGGCATGGGACCCCATCACCCCGCGATAGGTGTGAACTTCATCAACGACAACCGTTTTAAGGCCTTCGAAGAATCTGCGCCACTGGCGGTGGTGTGCCAGAAATGAAAGATGCAGCATTTCAGGGTTGGTTAAAATGACGTTGGCAGGTGCCTGCCGGATGCGCTTGCGCCGGTAGGCCGAGGTGTCACCATCATAAATCGCGGCTGTCGGCTTCGTTTCACCAAATTCGGCGGCCAGGTGCTCGAATGCCCGCAGCTGATCCTGTGCCAGTGCTTTTAAAGGAAATATGTATAGACTTTTGGAATTGTGGTCCTGTTGGAATCTTTCCAGGGTCGGCAGGTTATAAATCAAGGATTTGCCGCTGGCGGTTGGGGTGGCAACGATGACATGCTGCCCGCCCTGCACCAGCTCGATGGCCCGGACCTGATGCCGGTATAACCTGCGAATTCCCAGGGCAGCGAGGGCGCGGCGAATCTCAGGCGACCAATTCGGTTCCGCCTGCGACCAGCCGGCCGGGATTTCAGGCAAAACCCTGTGAAAGACCACCTGGGATCCGAGGCGTTCGGATTTGATGAGGGATTGGAGGTACTCGTTTACGTTGGGTGTGGGATGGAGATCTTTGCTCATAGGATAGCTTATTCGGGGACTCGGGGTGGCAGATGACAGAAGACAGAAGGCGGAAGTCGGAATGCGGCCTTCGACGAGCTCAGGCGAGCCAAAGTCGGAAATCAAGCCTCAACCGAGGCCAACAATACCCAATACCTAACCCGGACAAGCCGGAAATGACGAATGACGAATGACGAATTGTGGTATCGCTTCGCTCTGTCTATCACATTAGAATCGATCATTTAACTTTTAATCAATTTAAAAAGTTGACGCCAAAATTTATCTTTGTAAACACCTGTATACTAAAGGTTTACCAAGAAACTCAAAAATATTTTGCGCTTTTTTCGCAAAACTTAATTGATAACTGTCTAAGCTTTTTCCAAGACTACGCACGGAATAAGGGGCCCCTGCGGTGCAGCTACAGCGCAATTCAAAGAATTTAGGTGTCACGTGTCAGGTCTTGGGTGTCAGGGAACCGAGTTGCTAAATCCTGACACCTGAACACTGACACCTGAAACCTTCAGTAACTTACAACATGTTGTCAGAAAAATCCTGCTAAGGGCCTAATAACCGATAACAAATAACTAATAACTATTGGTTTCTGTCCTCTGCCCTCTGTCCTCTGTCATCTGTCCTATTCTTTGACCCTTTCCACATACGCACCGGTGCGGGTATCGATTTTCAGCAGCTCCCCCTCCTCGATAAACGGCGGTACCTGGATGACGTAACCCGTCTCCAGGGTTGCCGGTTTCGAATCTCCGGACGCCGTATCGCCTTTCACCCAGGGGTCGGTTTTCTCGACCTTCAAGTTGATAAAAATGGGCAGGGATATCCCGATCGGCTTGCCATCGAACAGCAAAATGCTGCATACCGTGTTTTCCTTGAGAAATTGCTTGGCCTCAGCGACTTGATCTTCGGTGAGAAATTCCTGTTCGTAGGTCGAAGTGTTCATGAAACAATACTGCTCGCTATCCGAATACAGGTATTCCATTTCCTGTTCGCTCAGGTCCGGCTCCTTGAATTTTTCACCGGATCGAAAGGTTTTGTCAAATTGAACTCCGGTAACCATGTTTTTTCAATCTGCATTTATATAGCGCCTGGCCCTTGCCGGGTTTGGTAAATTCAAATTGAACAATGGCAAACGGTTCGCCATCGATTTCAATTTTGCGTCCTTTCTTCAGATCTCCACTTTCCAACATATTGTTTAATTCCTTCCTTGTCTTTTATTAGGTTCTGGGGTTCAAGGTTTAGAGGTTCAAATGTTCAGAGGTTCATAGGTTCAAGGTTCACAGGTTCACGGTTGACGAAAAGCGAATCACGCTAGAAATGTGACCTAAAGACCGCAGAATATCGAATGTTAAATGGTGGTTTCGCTCTGTATCCGCTCCGTCAACTCGTCCTGTTCCGATGCCGTGCTTCGAGGGCCGAATGCCGGCTCTTTCCTTTAACGTTACTCCCTATACCTTAAACCTCTCATCTTCTTTCCGTCTCACCTTCTGTTCTTCCCAGCCGTGCACCTAACGCCGAAGGCCGAAAACCGATCTCCTATACCCTCTGCCCTCTGCGCCATCCCCTCTGCGCCGAACACCGAAAGCCGGATGCCGAATGCCGCCCCTAACCCTCTGAACCTTTCAACCTCTAAACCCTTGAACCCCTCTAACGGCATCGATCAATTGTTTTACTTTTTGCAGATCTTTCTTGAAGCGAATCGGCCGGCCATTTTCATCCTGGGCGTTGGTCAGGGTGCAGCTGTCCACGCCGGCCGGCTGGACTTGCCGAATGCCATCGGCTGCATTGACCGGCGATATGCCGCCGGCCAGGATGACCGGAATCCGGCTGGAAGCCACCAGATCGGCGGCCGTGTCCCAATTGCAGATTTGACCGGTGATGCCGACAAAACCCTGCACTGGTTGGCTGTCTTCGATGCTGCCCGCAGGATCTGCCAGCATCGTGTCCGTCAGAAAATAATCGCTGTACGGTTCGAATAGCCGGCCCAATTCAATCGTGGGGACCGAATTATTTCTGCCGGATTCGGCGATGGGAATGGAGCGCATAATCTTGATCTGCGGAAATCGTTTTTTAACTTCCTGCTGCAGGGCCGTCAGTTGCCGGCAGTATGCCTGCCAATCCGGCTGATCCGTCAACGCCTCACAGAAATGGACAATATCCGGCTGGTAGTAGTCCAGCAGGCGCAGCACCGTATCCGGCGTGTTGAAAAGGGGGATCAGGCTGCTTTTGGCCCCGGCAGACCGCACGGTATTCATCGTTTCCTTAAGTTCGGAAATTTTCCATTCCGCTTCATCGACGATCACGCTGCCGATATGATCCACTCCCAGCTCTGCCATGGCGGATGCCTCAGCGGGAGTTTGGATTTCATAAATCTGAATGATCATGATATTATACACAGGTTGCGACGGTTGAGGTTCAAGGTCGAAAAATGCTAAAACTCGACCCATCAAATTAGCCCGCCGACCACTTTAGAGTTGACTTTTTGGGCCGTGTCTAACATATTCAGCCTGTTTTCGCAATCCGTTTCCCTTGCGATTGAAAATTGAAGATTGAAGAATGAATATTTAAGGAATTCTGTCGATTCAATAATTTGCATCCCTTGGCTTGTCATGGAGGCGGAAATTAAACAGATGAAAAAAACCTTAATCCTTCAATTTTCAATCTACAATCTTCAATTTTTGCCGAAGGTAAACCCATGATACTTATCATCGATTTTGGATCTCAATACAACCAATTAATCGCCCGCCGGGTGCGCGAGCATCATGTCTATTGTCAAATCGAGCCACCGAGCATTACCCCGGAGGCCGTCAAAGAGCTCGATCCTGACGGTATCATTTTATCCGGCGGGCCGGCCAGTATATATGAAAAAAATAGCCCCAAGGCCGACAGCGCCATATTTGACCTGGGGATTCCGGTGCTGGGCATTTGCTACGGCATGCATTTTATGGTGGACGCCCTGGGCGGTGCGGTCCGCAGCACCGGCAAGCGCGAGTACGGCTTTGCCGAGCTTAAAATCAAAAAGCAGGAAGGCCTTTTCAAAGGACTCAACAAAGTGAGTACCTGCTGGATGAGCCACGGCGACTCCATCGATAAGCTGCCGGCCGGGTTTAAAACAGCGGCGTCCACGGCCAACACCAATATGGCCGCGGCCGTCCATGCCAGAAAGAAGCTGTATGCCGTCCAATTCCATCCCGAGGTTGCCCATACTCAAATCGGCAAAAAGATGCTGCGCAATTTTTTGTATGACATGTGCGGCTGCAAGCGTTCATGGACGATGAAATCTTTTGCCAGAAAATCCATCGAGGAGATCCGTCAAACTGCCGGTGATAAAAAGGTCATTTTGGGCTTGAGCGGCGGGGTGGATTCTTCGGTGACAGCCATGCTCATTCACAACAGCATCGGAAAACGGCTGACCTGCATTTTCGTCGATAACGGTTTGCTGCGCAAAGATGAAGCCCTGAAACTAAAAGCCACCTTAAAACGCCACCTGAATATCAATATCCGGTTTGTCAGTGCCCGATCCCGGTTTTTAAAGGCCCTGGCCAAGGTTACCGATCCCGAAAAAAAACGTAAAATTATCGGTCGCGTATTTATGGAGGTTTTTGAAGCTGAAGCCCGCAAAATAAAAGGTGCGGAGTTTCTGGCCCAGGGAACCCTGTACCCGGATGTGATCGAGTCCGTATCGGCCTTTGGCGGACCGACTTCGGTAATCAAATCCCACCATAATGTCGGCGGGCTCCCCAAAAAAATGAAATTGAAGCTCATCGAGCCTCTCAAATACCTGTTCAAGGACGAAGTCCGGCTGTTGGGCAAAGAACTGGGACTGCCGGAGGAATTAGTCTGGCGCCAGCCGTTTCCGGGGCCGGGTCTGGCCATCAGGGTTATCGGAGAAATTACGACCCGGCGGCTCACCATATTGCGCGAGGTTGATGATATTTTGCTTCAAGAAATTAAAAAAGCAGGTTATTATAAGAAGTTGTGGCAATCATTTGCCGTGCTGCTGCCGATCAAAAGCGTCGGTGTTATGGGAGATCTGCGCACCTACGAAAATATTGTGGCCCTGCGGGCCGTCACGAGCAAAGATGCCATGACGGCGGACTGGGCCAAATTGCCCCATAAGCTGCTAGGTATGATTTCCAATCGGATTATCAATGAAGTCAAAGGCGTTAACCGGGTCGTGTACGACATAAGTTCCAAACCACCCAGTACAATTGAATGGGAATGAGAAAACATGGCAGGAAATAATCCCTCCGAATTTAGATTTGACGGCAACGATCAAGAAACGGAATCATTATATCAGGAAGAATTCAAGGATCTGCGGCTTGAGAGACTGAGCCAGCGGTTGACCTTTCTGATGATTCTCCTCCCCTGTCTGACGGCGGTGGCCCTTTATTTCGGCTACCAGGAATTGTCCGGCAAATTCAGCCGGAACAACGATTCCGGATCCCAGGATATACAGCGGCTCACGAAAGAGTTGGAAGATCTTTCGCAGGATTTCAATCAAAAGTTAATCACTTTCTCAGCCACGCTTTCCAGTCAGGACAAGGATTTTGGAACATCCGTTAAAGATCGGCTTTTTACTATTAATAAAGATATCGGAATGCTACAGCAGAATTTTAAATCTTTAAATGAGGAAATAAAGCGCAATCTGAAGCAGAATACGGCGACGATAGAAAAGCTGCAATCCTCGAAAGCCGACAAAAAGAGCCAGGCCGTTGCCGTCGAAAAAATCAATGCCACCATCAACCCCCTCATGGCCGAAATTCAAAAATTAAAGACCGTCAGGCGGGATTTAAAAGCAATTTCCGGTGATATGGCCAAACTTGAGAAAAAACTGACCGCCAACCTGGCGGCGCTGGCTGACGAAGCCCGGCAAACCGGTGCCAATAGTGCTCAGATGCAGGCGTCACTGGCTGAGTTATCAAGTAAAACCATCGATAAAGATGCGCTGGCCCTGGAAATATTCAAGCTGAAAAAGAAAATTCAAAGCCAGATCTCCCGGGAGGTCGCCAATATCAACCAGCGCCTGGACACCATTCGGCTGGAAGTTGACCGCACCGAAACAGTCGTCGGCCCGGAAAAAAAGTCTCTCAAGAAAATTTCCAAAGAGACGGAACCCCGGCCAGCCAGCAGCGGCCGCAAGGCGGCGACCGCCAAGCCAGGAACCATAACCGAAAAAGACCTGATCGAATAATGGATAAAAATCTCCTATTAAAAATGTTGGCGTCCGTTGCCGAGGGCCGTATTTCGGCCGAGGCATGTGCCGACAAGCTGCAGCACATGGCATATGAAGACATCACCTATGCCCACGTCGATCATCATCGTTCCCTGCGCAAAGGCTTTCCCGAAGTGATATTCGGAGAAGGCAAAACGGCCGATCAAATCGCAGGCATAATGGAAAAAATGGTCCCCCAGGAAAACATCATTCTGGTTACCCGCACTGACCGACAAAAGGCGGATACCGTTTTGGAACGATTCCCCCAGGCGGTTTACCATGCCGATGCCCGCATGATCGTCCTGGAGCTCAATCCCGTGCCCGTGCAGGGACGAGGCCTCATTTTGGTCATATCGGCCGGAACTTCCGACATCCCGGTGGCCCGCGAAGCCTATCTAACCGCCAGGGCCATGGGCAACAACGTCGACACCATATTCGATGTGGGCGTCTCCGGAATTCACCGCCTGTTTAACCACAAGGCTTTAATCGATGAGGCTGCGGTGTTGATCGTGGCCGCCGGTATGGAAGGTGCCCTGCCCAGCGTGGTAGCCGGTATGGTGGATCGGCCGGTGATCGCCGTTCCCACCAGCATCGGTTACGGAGTGAACTTGGGAGGCCTGACCGCCCTGTTTGCCATGCTCAACAGCTGCAGTTCCAATGTAGCGGTGGTCAACATTGACAATGGGTTCGGGGCCGGCTACATGGCAGCGATGATTAATCGGAAGTGATGAGGTTTCAGATGTCAGAGATCAGATGACAGAGGTCGGAAGACAGAAGTCAGAGGACAGAAGTCAGTAGTTATTAGTTACTGGTTATTGGTTATCGGTTATTTGTTATTTGTGTGAGCTGATCGATTTAGGTGCAAAGTGCATAGAGCAGAGAGCATGGCGCAAAGCGCATAGCGCAGAGAGCATGGCGCAAAGAGCATAACGCAGAGAGCATGGCACATGGCGTAAAGAAAGAAGACGGGTCCTCTGTTCTCTTGTATGAAACTTCATGTATTTTTTAAAGCGAACCGCAGAACCGCAGAATATCGAATAACGAATTTCGAAGGGTGGTTTCGCTTCGCCCAGTCATTTTTTAATAAAATAGACAGAATACATTCCTTCGACATTCGATATTCGCTTTTCCAGAGTTTCTTTCTCGATTTGACTGGACGCTCGTGGTCACAGGCGGCGCTGACACCTGAAACCTGACACCTGAAACCTATTTCCATTAAATGGGATGATCGTTTATCAAAAATTATAACTTTATTGACAACAATTTTACTTTCATCGAGGAAAGATGCAAACAGACCAAGCCATCAAAGCCTTTTCCCAGAGCGAAAAATTAAAAACAGGTCTGATCTGGGCCAACCAGATTGTCGAAGCCTATGTCGCAGTGCCGGATTCCGAAAAGCAGGGAGCAGAAAGAATACTCAAAATCCTGGTCGGCATGATTGCCAGTGAAATTCATATAGCCAAAAATGCCGCCCCCCATGATATTTGGCTGGAGGCTGAAAAAGACCTGAATACCGCCCAGGTCATGCTGAATTCCGGTGCGGGGCACGACACCGGCCATCACCTGACCCAGGCCCTGAGCAAGATCACCACTATCGGCCAACAGTCCATGAGCCTGCTGGTGGAGAAGGGATTGCTTTAAGGACGTGGTGCCGGGTTGCGGGTTTCGGGGTGCGGGTTACGAGGTTCGAGTTTCGGGGTGCGAGGTGCGGGATAGAGATTGGTATTCGGCTTTCGGTGTTCGGCTTTCGGTGTTGGGGATATGGAATAAGGTTTAGGGTATAAGGTGTAGGGTGTACGGTAGAAGGAATATGCTGGTGATCGGTGTCCGGCCTTCTGCTCACGCTGAATGAGATAAGTTGAATGTTGGACGGCATGGATTGAAATTTACTGCAAAATGCATTTGATGTTCTTTCTCCAACTTTGACTCGCCTGAGCCTGTCGAAGGCCGCATTCCGCTTCTAAAACTACTGATCTCTGTTATCTGACCTCCGTCTTCTGACTTCTGTCTTCTGACCTCTTAAATTTGCAGGTCAATATCGACCCGGATTCCAATAACGAATAACCAACAACAAATAACTATCAGTATTTTGCCCTCTGTCTTCTCACCTAGCGCCCCGAACGCCGAAAGCCTAAAGCCGAATGCCGATCCTTTTTATTGATTATTCATTCTTCACGATCTCCTGCCAGATTTGCTTGGTATCTTTCAGGGGCACATCACTGACATCGAACAGCGGTTTGCTGGTTTGGGGGATGTATTCGTCGAGAATTTCGTTGATTTGGGCAATGAGCTTATTGATTTCCAAATCATTTAAGGTTTTGATCATCAGCAGGTCGTCTTGAGCCTGCTGATAGAAATAATTCAGCGTTTCGCTACCGGTATTGAAATAAACGATCTTGTCGTCCAGCCTGTTTATATAGCCGAACAGTAATTGGATCAATTTAAGGTTGTAATCGATCCTCGAATTCAATAGGGCTTTTTGGTATGTTTTTATATCAAACTGCTCTTTTTGATCTCTGACTTCAGCTTCCAACTCACGGGTTTTTTGCGCCATTTGATCTCTTTTTTCCTGGGCCAGGGCAATCTTGCCGGACAGGTCATGCTGCAGCGTGTTTATTTCAGTCATCTTCAGCTTGAGTTCCGTTGACTTATCCCCGGTGGCGTGCAGGGCCCCTTCCCCCATAAAACTGAGTACCATAAAGGCACAACTTACGATTAGATACTTTTTCATGTCGGCTTCTAAGGTTCCTTTCGATGTGTGATCCCACTTCGACTATTGGTTATTATAGCGATTCACTCAGCCGGCTACATCAGTTTTTTCATGGCCTGGCGCATTTGATCGGTTACGAACAATTTTCCACCGGTCGTTTCCCACAAGGCCAGATACTTGAGGGTTTTTTGGCCGGCCGCGCTCTTTTTGGGTTCGAGACCCATCAGTTCGATTTGCTGTCCTTCCCACTTTAACAATTGCTTTGCCAGTTCAGGTGGAAAAGCAGCCAGGCTGTTGAGAGATATCCAGTTGCCTTTCCATTTGAACAAAGATCGGGCCGCAGCCGGTGATAGTTTTTTGATTGCGTTAAGGCAAATCCAATTGCCCTGCCACTGAAAAAGCTGCTGCGCCGCATCCGCCGACACGGCCACAAGACTGCTTAAAATCAGTTCGGTGCCCTTCATCTGGGACAGGCACTTCGCCCCCCGACTGGTAATGTTGGTGAGTTCGGTAATTCGTTCAAAATTGCCGGAGCAGGCCTGGTTTATGATCAGCTTATCTGTAGGGTTCAAGGCCAACAGGCCGATTTTTTCTGTTTTAGCGGCGGTACTTTCCTTGCGGCGGACCTGCTGCCAGATCTGTTCAAGCGGCTGCAATTCCGACTTTTCGGGATCCACTGCAAGCTTTTCCGTACTGGGCAGGTATTTTTGAATGGCAGCATTGATATGTCGGGTATGCTTGTTTAGATCGATACCGTCGGCGATCTCCGTCATCTGCAAATCCAATTGCGCCCGGCGCGCCAGATAAAACAGCTCTTCACTGCCTTTGTTGAGCCAATAAGCAGGTTTAATAAGCCCATGAATATAGGCCTTGCGACGTTGGATGGTGCGCAATTTCAATTCAATGCGCTTGTTTTTCATGGCCTTATCGAATGTTGTCGGTCCCAGTTGTTTTAGTTCGTGCCGTATCTCCGCTTCCAGCTCGGCGATTCCATTGCGGTAGTGGACATCCAGTTCATAGATCTCTTGATTTTTCTCCAGCAATTCATTTCTAAGTCGCATTGCTTCTTCAATTTTGGCGATACACGTGTCCCCTTTGCTTGGCACTTTGGGCGTCACCACCGGCTGCTGGATCGGCGGAGCGACTTCTACGGTCTGGACCGCTGGGGGCGTTTCGGGTTGCCGTGCTTTGGTAAAGCCGATCAATGAAGGATTATGGTACAGATAAAAGGCGGCGGCAATTACTGCCACCAGCGCAATACTGGCCATTTTATTGGCTAACGACCAGCCGGCGGCCCGCTTGTCGGATTCAGATCCTTTGGCTGTGCCTTGAGCGGTTTGCTTGTGAAGACTTTTTTTCTTTGAGTCGGCGCTTTCATCATTGTCAGCAATTGCCGCTTTTTCAGAATTGTCCGCGACAGCCTTGCCTTCTGAATCATCCGCATTACCGGCAGCGGGTGTCGCTTTCGCTGATCCCAGGGCCGGATCCTCCAAATCGGTATCGTCCAATCCGACAAATTCATCGGCCTGGCTGTCTCCGGCAGACAGGCTGTCTGCGGTCTCATTCATCAAGCTTGGACCGTCGCCGCCGGGCAGGACTTCGGGCTCATCGTTTTCTGCAGGGGCATCCGGCTCATCATCGGCCGCGGTTTCAACCGGCAAATCTGCCGCCGCCAGTTCGGCTGAGAGATCATTATCATCATGCTGCTGGGGGGGGATCTAATTCGCTCCCGGCTTGGAGTAGCTCTGCCTGATTTTCATTTTCAGTAGTCGACATCTCGGTTTCCTTTTCAACTCCCATTCCCCCCCAACCAATTTCAATCTGAGAACGGATAGATCTTGGTTGGACTGCTCGAATGAAGCATTTACTGGATAGTGTATCGGCAGGTTTTGGAATTTCTTAAATCTAATTGGCGCATTTCAGCATACAAGATAACGATCTGTTATCATTTCATTAATAAAAAAGCGTGGGGAGCAGTGACGGGCCGTGAAATACTGAAGCGAGTAGATAATATGAGCGAATAGAAAAGATCTGTGTATCAGGGAAGGTGGTGGTGCCCGGGGCCGGAATCGAACCGGCACAGCCCTTAGGACCGAGGGATTTTAAGTCCCTTGCGTCTACCTATTCCGCCACCCGGGCAGGTCGATGATAGATGACCTATCATCGAAATTCGTTATTGGATACTCGAAATCACACTGTAATTCAAGTAAAAAGATGGGGGTTTAAGGTTTGAAGGTTCAGGGTTCAAGGTTCAGGGTTTGAAGGTTCAGAGGTTCAGGGTTCAAAGGTTCAAGGTTCAGGGTTCAAAGGTTATGAAATCAAGCCTTGCAGGTCTGGGATTTGCGACCTTGAACCTCCCATGAAACCTCATGAAATGACGAATGACGAATATCGATTGATCCGCCGGCCTGCGACGAACTCAGTCGAGGCGAGGCGGAGTGGAATCGCTTCAGGCTTCGTCCCGCGGTATCGCGGGACTACGACCCGACAGGTCGCTCAGTCATTTTTTATAAAAACGACCGTTCGACAAAAAGCTCACGACAGGCCGTTCGACAAAAAGCTCACGACAGGCCGTTCGACAAAAAGCTCACGACAGGCCGTTCGACAAAAAGCTCA
>Ga0209786_1000018_pt1 | contig 77980 bp, 74 predicted proteins | sample WorMetilvaeELBA2_FD_187405 | JGI IMG/M metagenome (GOLD analysis project Ga0209786, IMG submission 187405) | Marine gutless worms symbiont microbial communities from Max Planck institute for Marine Microbiology, Germany - Olavius ilvae ELBA.2... ...
AAATTCATGCGAATTGTAGAACAAGTCGCTTCATCGGCTAAGATAACCTGTAGACAAATTAAAAGTGGAATCCAAGCTGATTTACTTCTACAAAATTAATTCACTTGGGCTTTCTTTATAACCAGATAATTGAATTAAGCATTCATCCTCCTGCAGACGTAGAATTTCAAGGAGATAAAACTCTACCATGTTAGAGAAGAATTCTCAATTGGATGATCTAAAGGGTAGTAAAATAGTACTAGAAGGAGACAAGATGCGGGTTGCAGGATTCTGGATACAGGACACTGGATACTGGATGATTGGAGTGCGAAGAACTTATGGCAAAAGAAGTCTCACCACAGAGACACAGAGAGCACAGAGCATTCTTTTTTTACTAAATCGGGAGATGATCCATAAAAAAATATATATCTCCTCCGTGCTCTCTGTGTCTCCGTGGTGAAAAAGATTAGATCATGCAGTTGGATGGGTCCGCCAGGCGACTTCGTAGACTTGCTGGGAGGTGTTAAATCCCTTGAAGGGGACTTCTCCGATATCCGAAAAGCGAAAGCCCTTTCCAAGGCAAAGCTCTTTAACGACAGGGGCGACCAGGATCTGATCGGCGCTTGCATAATCACAGAGGCGGGAGGCCAGCTGCACACTGGATCCGAATAGCCGGTTGTCCTCTTCAATGGGTTCTCCTGCGCAGATTCCGATACGCACTTTTATTTCCGCGTCCGAATGGGCCGCGTTGTATTCGGCAAATGCCTGATGGATGGATACAGCGCAGGCCACGGCAGAGGATGCCGCAGAAAATGATGCCATCACCCCATCTCCGGTATGCTGGATCTCTCGGCCATGATGCATCTCCAGCACATCCCGGGTGATGGCGTTGTGGGTGCGAAAAAACTCCAGGGCCTCGACATCTCCCATTTGACTCGTGATGGACGTGGAGCCTTTCATGTCCGTAAACATGATCGCCCGAAACGCGGAGTCGACTGCGCTTTCAGAAGGGGCTGCGTGGAAGCCGGACGGCGAAATCGGGTCCTCGATACGTCCTAAAAAGGCTTTAACCAGCTCCGGGTTCACCTCCATGATCGTGTGGGGGATTTCCCCATGGGCCTCGGCATGGAGCTGCTTGACACGTTCCGCCGCAGGGGCCTCCATCAAACAAAACGTCGAGCCGCTTTTTTCGTCGAACCAATACGTCATCAGCTTGACACCGTATTTCGACTGGAGCTTGAGGTCTTTCTGGTGGGCATCTTCGACGGCCTGTGCCGTCGTGCCATACAAATCATGTCGGTCCATGTAGACGGGCATGGTATTTATCCTTTCAGGGCAACAAATTGAATGAACGACGAGATTGTTTTTGTTTCCAGGTCAACAGACGAACGCGGAATATAGCAGTATGAATGCAGGCAGATGTAGTTATGATAGAAACTAAGAAGGGAATGTCAATGAGATAGGTTTCAGAGAGCAGAGGACAGAAGGCAGATGTCGGATGACAGAAACCAGAGGGCAGGATTTTGAGGATTACACAGTTTCCCGTCAACAATCTTCCACACCGTGGGATCGGCATAGAATTTCTTTCCCATATCATGTGTAGATTGTTCTTCTTGAGATTCCTGGATAAAGGATCCAAGTGGCCAAGGGGTCAAGGATTCAAGTGTTTAACTGAACTTAGTGAATATGTCGTTGCGGGAGGGAAAATCTTACAATGTCTCGGATTTTACAGCGGGCTTGCAGTTCGCAATCCAGTAATTTACAAACAAACATCTTTGTATCGATACCCATCTATCCAATCCCATCCTTGAGACTCTGGAAGGAGGCATCATGAATCTGTATACGTTATTGCAGGAACGCGCACAGAACGACACACCGATCAGGATCGGCGTTATCGGTGCCGGAAAGTTCAGTTCCATGTTTCTTTCCCAGGTCCGTCTCACCCCGGGCATGCAGGTTGTGGGTATTGCGGAACTGGATCCTCAAAAGGCGACCGAGGCCTGCATTAAAACCGGATGGCCGAAGGATAGTCTGAGCGTCACAACTTCCACGGGAGAGATCAATGACGCAGCAAAAAAACAATCCGTCGCGATCACCGAGGATGCCGTGGCGCTGATCGCCGCCGACCTGGATGTCATCATCGAAATCACCGGTATACCCGAATCCGGGGCCGTTCACGCCTACAGGAGTCTCGAGGCCGGCAAGCACGTGGTCATGGTCAATGTGGAGGCGGATTGCCTGTTGGGCCCGGTGCTGCATAAGAAAGCTGCTGAAAACAACCTGGTCTATTCCATGGCCTATGGGGACCAGCCGGCGCTCATTTCCGAACAGATCGACTGGGCCCGTGCCGTGGGTCTGGAAGTGGTCTGCGCGGCAAGGGAACCCGGTACCAGCCCGAATTTAACTACTCGACTCCGGACACCGTATGGGGGCACTACGGGTTTTCAGAGGAACAGGTGGCCAGCGGCGACTATAATGCCCAGATGTTCAACTCGTTTCTGGACGGCACCAAGTCGGCTGTTGAAATGTGTGCGGTGGCCAACGGTTCAGGGCTGATTCCCCAGCGGTGCGGCCTTCAATTTCCACCGGTAGGGGTTCACCAGCTGCCGGACATTCTCAAACCCAAATTCGATGGGGGTGTGCTGGAACACAGCGGGACAGTGGAGGTCATCGCCAGCGAGCATCGGGACGGGACTTCGGTGGACGGCGATCTTCGGTGGGGCGTCTATGTCGTGTTTAAAGCGCCAACCGCCTATGTAAAACGATGTTTTGCCGAATACGGCATGGGAACCGACGCTTCCGGAAACTATGCTGCGCTCTACCGGCCATCACATCTGATCGGCCTGGAGCTCGGCATCAGCGTGGCATCCGCGGCGCTGCGTCATGAGCCCACCGGGACGTCAAAAGCTTTTTTAGGGGATGTGGCGTCGGTGGCAAAAAAGGATCTCAAACCGGGGGATATCCTCGATGGCGAAGGCGGTTATTCGGTTTTCGGGCGTCTGGTTCATGCCAAAGAAAGCCTTGCGGATTCGCACCTCCCCATAGGGCTATCGGGAAAGGCACGCGTGGTTCGGCCCGTCCCCAAAGATGAGATCCTGACCTACAATGATGTGGAATTGGATAAGGATCAGTTTGCCTATACGCTTCGGAAGAAAATGGAACAGGAATTTAACCCAGGTACTTCATGATATTTTTAGCCAGGGGTAAGGCGATCAGAACAATTAAGGGAAAGGTAATCAGCCGAGGACTTCGGGGAGCCGATAAACAAAAAATAAGACCACAGGTTCCCGTAGGCCCATCGGTGTTCGTGGTGGTGGGCCGTGAATTGACGCTGGAGGAAGGGATACAGATGACCGTCCATTTTGACGTGACTTCCGGCAAAGTATCGTTTTACACTGATGTGGGGCGAGTCGTGAAAATCCACGACCGCGATCATCCCCTCTTTTTTCAGGTTTTCGGCAGATTCCATAACCACGGTTTGCCATTGGGGGTTGATCAATGACAGAGAATAGGAAAAAAGGATCACGTCCACGTCCACAAACCGGTCTCCGGAATCCTCCGAGAAGTTGCCTTCGTGCAATGTCACCCTGTCATGGAACGGACGCAACTTACGCCGGGCTTTCGCCAGCATCTCACCGGACACATCATAACCGGCCAATCGAGCGTTTGGATAGCGCCCGGCAATTTGCCTGAGCATAATTCCTGTACCACATCCAACTTCCGCGACATCGATCCGGGCATTCCGGGGATAAGGCAACCCGCTGGCGAGCCTTCTTCGACCGAACAGAAACGGCCAGCGCGTCAGGTCGTAGAATTTTGAATGGACACGGTAATAGGCCCGGGCCTTTTTGACCTGGGCTTTCCGTGCCGCAGGGGAAGTTTCGGTCAATTGATCGGAAGGTGGCTTTCCGGATTTGTATGGATGGGTGGGGTTCATTGTTGAGAACGGCATTTACCGCAGATGCTCCGAGCTTCGCTCTTCAAGCTACGACCCGGCAGGCAGAGGGCTCGGAAGAGCTACCATTTCAGAATCCCTGAGGGGGGGGTTTTGAATAAGGGCCGTCCCAAAAAATGGGAACCGGCGGAACGCTCCGCCGGTTCCCATTTTTGAACATTGCGCAAATGCCCAACGGTTCAGCAGTTGGTGCACATTTTGGGTCCCAACTCGGCCGGCAGTGCCGCTGTGACGGTCTTTCCGGTGCCCACGGAAAAGTAGGACATCAGTTTCTTGACATCCCCCTCGCACAACGGGCACTTCACCTTGGCATCATATTTTTGCACCATTTTATCGAAACGATACGCACACGTTTCGCATTGATATTCAAACTGTGGCATGATTGTTCTCCTTTGTATGAGCCGCCCACGTTTGTCCTGTTAGATTATTCAATATGAATTTAACAAACGATCGTAGATCGTATTTAACAGGGTAAATCTGCCTGTCCTGTTTATCCTGAGCTTGTCGAAGGGCTTGTCCGTTGGCCCGTTGGCCCGTTTGCCCGTGGGCCCGTTTGCCCGTTTGCCCGTTTGCCGGTTGGCCCGTTTGCCGGTTGGCCCGTTGACCCGCTTTTCCTGAGCGAGGGAAGCGAGTCGTGGGGTGGGCCTGTTTGCCGGTAGGTCCAAACATCCAGAAACCAGTATCCAGTATCGAGCATCCAGCCCGCCAGAGGCGGGCAAGTATCCAGAATCCAGAATCCAGCTCTCCAAATCTCCTAACCCCTGTATCTTGTATCCTGGATCCTGCATCCAGTTTACCTACCTGCCCTGCCTGCCCTGAGCCTGTCGATGGGAGCGTAGCCGAAGGGCGGCTAGCGGTATTTAACTTCCAAAACCTAATGCCGAATTGGTCTACGCGCAATATAGAAGGGGGCGTGAAACCAAACTGTTGATCCAGGCTCTCTTGTGTTATGGTGGCGGTATTTAACGACACTCCATTTCGTGAAATCTTGAGATACAGCTTCTAGTAATTAATTACCCCTGAACGATTGTCATGAAACGGTTCCCATTTTCGACTGCTTTTATAAACCCAAGAGGTGACTAAAATGAAAACCGCATATGACATGCTTCAAAACAAAAAAAGAGAGATGGTATGTGTTTCCCCGGCTCAGTCCGTCAAGGAAGTTGTGGGTGTGATGATGGCAAACAAGATCGGCGCCATCCTTATCAAAGAGGAAGGCCGCATCGTCGGTATCTGGACCGAACGGGATTTACTCCGCGGTGTTTCCGAACCCGGATTCGATCCGGTAACCACCCGGGTGGGCGACGTGATGACCGTCAATCTGCATTCCGCCTCCCATGACACGCCGATCTCCAAGCTCCAGGACATGTTTCTTGGCCTGTTCATTCGCCATATTCTGATCGAAAAGGACAATACGTATATCGGCCTTCTGTCCATCGGCGACGTGACGAGAGCCAGCCTCCTGGAAAAAGACCAGCAAATCCACGAACTCCACCAGATCGCCGGCTGGGAGTACTATGAAAACTGGGGCTGGAGAGGCAATAAGAAATGAGCTGACCGGCCCCTGGGGCCGTTTCCAGCCCCTTGACATAAACCAAGACACCAGTCTATTTATCCTTTCAACCAGAGCATTCTATGAAAAGGTTTCGGGAACTGCATCAGTTAATTCAACCGTCGGGATTTTTTTTCCCACCGACATTTGTCATTCCAGCGGGGCCTTCGCCGGCGTGACGGAAGAAACACACCGAGGCCCGGGTAGTTGGTGGATAGCTGCCTTCCCCCGGTGATACGCATGAAATTTGTCTTGCGTTGTCTGTAACGAAACACCTTTTGGACAGAACCATTTCCATCATCGGCTGACCCGTTTCGCACGTGACCTTCGCTGGAGATGATCCATGGAGCCTGTATTGAACCCCGGTGTGCTGTCCTCCTGGACCCCGGGTGTTTTCGGTCTCGTCATCTATGCGATGGCCGTTATCGGCCTGGTTGCCGTACTGCTTTTTCTTTCTTCCTGGCTGGGAGAAAAGAAACCCAACCCCGACAAACTCCGTCCCTACGAAAGCGGAATCATCCCCACGGGAACCGCCCGTCTGAGATATCCGATTCCGTTTTACCAGGTCGCTATCTTCTTTCTGCTCTTTGACGTGGAAGCCGCATTTATTTTCTCCTGGGCGATCGCCTGCAGGCCCCTGGGCTGGCTGGGATGGTTCCAGATTACCTTCTTTATCGTCGTATTAGTCGCCGGTCTGATCTACATCTGGCAAAAGGGAGGACTTGATTGGGGACCGAAACCCACGCGCCGATAACCCCATTCGACAGGCTGTTAAAACCGGTCGACATGGTGCTCAACTGGGCACGATCGCGTAGCCTCTGGCCGATGTTTTTCGGACTGTCCTGCTGTTTCGTCGAAGAGGCAACGGCCATTACCTCCCGGTACGACATCGCCCGGTTCGGCGCGGAAGTCTTTCGACCCTCACCCCGTCAGGCGGATCTGCTCATCGTCTCCGGAACCCTGTTTAAAAAAATTGCGCCGGTGGTGCGTCGTCTCTACGAGCAGATGCCAGAGCCCAAATGGGTGATCTCCATGGGATCCTGTGCGAACACCGGCGGTATGTACGACGCCTACAGCGTGGTGCAGGGAGTGAACCAGATCTTGCCGGTGGATGTCTATATACCCGGATGCCCGCCCCGCCCCGAGGCTGTCCTCCAGGGGCTGGTGATGCTCCAGGAAAAGGTTGCCGAGGAAAAACCGGCGCGGTCCATCTTTCATCTGGGCGGCGGTACCCAGGGCACCCAGCGGCCCGTTCTTGTCGATGGCGACACAAAATCCCGTGACCCCCGCGGCCCCGGGATGGAACGTATCGCCATTCGCGGGACCTCGGTCACGCCGCCGGAGTTTGTCGGCAGCCGCTCCGATCTGATGTGGTCACCACCTCCGGCGGCAGCCGCCCTCAGCAATGGCGACCACCGGCTTGCCGCCGAGCTGACCCGCCGGTTCGGCGATGTCCTCCGGCAGGCCCCGGAAACACCGGACTTTCTGACCTTCGAGGTGGCTCCCGATTCCGTCAAACAGGTGTTAACCTATCTAAAAACCGATGCGACCCCGCGCTACCGGCGGCTCGAAGATCTCACGGCTGTGGACGAATCGGCCCGCCGAACCCGTGACGCGTACCCCGATTACACCCTCGTCTATCATCTGCTGTCTTTCGACCCGGCCTGCCGGGTGCGGCTGAAAACCCCATTGACGGGGGAATCGCCGACCCACCCGAGCATTACCGATATCTGGCCTTCGGCCAACTGGTACGAACGGGAAGTCTTCGACATGTTCGGCATCCGTTTCGCCGGCCACCCGAACCTTCGCCGTATTCTGATGCCCGACCACTGGAAAGGCCATCCCCTGCAAAAGAGCCATCCGGGCCGGGCCACGGACATGCCCCCCTATACCCGGGAAGATGCCCGCATCCTTCAGCCCAGGGACGGCGGCATGTTTCTTGAGGAGGCGGTCGATGCCGAGGAGATGATTCTCAATATCGGACCGCATCATGTCAGCACCCACGGTCTGATGCGGTTTATCGCAGCGCTCAACGGCGAAGAGATCACCGATCTGGATATGGAGATCGGTTACCACCACCGGTCGGTCGAGAAGATCGGCGAGCGTCAGACCTGGAATCAGTTCATCCCTTACACGGACCGCGTGGACTACCTGGCCGGGGCGGCCAACAACCTGCCCTATGTCATGGCCGTGGAAACCCTGGCCGGAATTCAGGTGCCGGACCGGGCCCAGGTTATCCGGGTCCTGCTCAGCGAGCTCTACCGCCTCAGCAATCACCTGGTCTATTTCGGCACCCTGGCCCATGACGTCGGGGCCATGACACCGACTTTTTACACGTTCCGCGAGCGGGAAATGATCCTCGACATCGTGGAACTCATCACCGGCGGGCGTCTTCACGCCTCGTTTTTCCGACTGGGCGGTGTGGCGCTGGACCTGCCGGACGGGTGGAAGACCCCGGTGGATAATTTTACCAAAATCTTCGACCGCCGAATCGACGAATACGAATCTCTGGTGACCGAAAACATCATCTTTAAAATGCGGACCCAGGGCGTCGGTACCATCTCACTGGATGACGCCGTGGACTGGGGTGTCAGCGGTCCGAACCTCAGGGCCTGCGGCCTTTCGTGGGATTTGCGAAAAGCATTTCCCTACTCCGGATACGATGCCTTTGATTTCGAGATACCCACGGCGGAGGCCGGGGATTGCTACGCACGGTACCAGGTGCGGGTGGCGGAGATGCGCCAGAGCCTCAGAATTATCAAACAGGCGGCCGAGCAGATGCCGCCGGGTCGCTGGGTCACCGACGATTACCGGTATGCCATTCCCCAGCGGGAAGACATGCTCAAGGACATCGAAAGCCTGATCCACCATTTCATCAACGTGACCCGGGGTCCCCGAATACCCATCGGGGAGGCCTATGCCTCCTGCGAAATTCCCCGGGGCGAACAGGGTTATTACGTGGTCAGCGATGGGCTGGGCTATGCGTACCGCATGCGCATCCGATCCCCTGGTTTTCCCAATGTGCAGGTACTGCCGATGATGGCCAGGGGCAACTCCATTTCCGACCTTATCGCCATCATCGGCTCGGTAGACTATATTCTCCCGGATATCGATCGATAGGAACCCGATGCTGCCAGAAGAACTTCAGGACAAACTGGAACACGACATCGCTGCGGTGGACCACCCCAAAGAGTTGGCCGTGGATGTCATGTTCGCCCTCCAGGACCACTACGGCTATCTCACGGACGAGGCGGTCGAGACCGCTGCCGGCTTGCTCGGCATCGCGCCGGTGGAAATCGAAGAGCTCGCCACCTTCTACACGTTTGTCTACCGCGAGCCCGTAGGGAAATACGTCATCCATGTGTGCGACAGCCTGCTGTGTATGCTCGACGGCAGTGAAACCATTGAAGCGCACCTTCACCAAAAACTGGGAATCGGGGCCGGCGAAACCACAGGCGACGATCTGTTCACGCTGCTTCCGGTCTGCTGCATCGGATACTGCGATCGGGCCCCGGCCATACTGATCAACCGAAAGGTCTACGGCCCGCTGACCGTCGAATCGCTCGATGCCATCATCGACCGTCTGCGTGCCGACAAGGATTGAGTGAAATAAGATATGACGTCTTATCCAAAAGTATTGCTTCAGAACCGCAAACCGGATCGGATCGCCACCATCGATGAATACCGGGAAAGCGGCGGCTACACGGCCCTGACCGAGAGCCTCGGGAAGGTGCCGTCTGCTGATGTTCGGCAGACCATCCAGAACGCGGTCCTGCTGGGTCGGGGGGGAGCCGCCTTTCCCGCCGGCATGAAAATGTCGACGGTTCCCGAGGATGCCCCGTTTCCGAGGTATCTCGTCTGCAATGCCGATGAAATGGAGCCCGGCACCTTCAAAGACCGGGTGCTCATCCATGCCGATCCGCACCAGCTCATCGAAGGGATGGTGCTCACGGCCAGCGGGGTCCAGGCGGAAAAGGGAATCGTGTTTATACGTCCCGAGTATGAGAGCGCCGCCCGGATCCTGGAACGGGAAGTCGGTATTGCCCGGGACGCCGGTTTTGTGGGGAAGGATATTCTCGGCAGCGGGTTTGACTTCGACATCGATGTCCACCGCAGCGGTGGCCGCTATATCTGCGGCGAAGTGACGGCCCAGCTGAATGCACTGGAAGGCCGGCGACCCAACCCCAGAAAGCCGCCACCGTTTCCCACGGTAAAAGGGCTCTGGGATCGACCGACACTGGTAAATAATGTCGAAACCCTTTGCTGCGTCCCCCATATCCTGAAAAACGGCGCGGATTGGTTTAAACATCTCGCCCTGACCGAAACCGGCGCCGGCACCAAGCTTTATTGTGTCAGCGGCAAGGTCAACACGCCGGGCTGCTTTGAGCTGCCCATGGGGGTGCCGTTGCGGGAGATCGTGGAAACCCATGCCGGTGGAATGCGCTCGGGCGGAACGTTCAAGGCCTGTCTGCCGGGAGGCGCCTCAACAGGATTTCTTCCCAAAGAGCATTTCGACATCGACATGGACTTCGAGGGCCTCAAGGCGGTGGGCAATCGCCTGGGCACAGCTGCCATCATGGTCTTTGACGAAAGCACCTGCCTGGTCCGGGTAACCTGTAACCTGATCGATTTTTTCGCCAGGGAATCCTGCGGCTGGTGCACGCCCTGCCGGGAAGGGATTCCATATATCAAGGATCTGCTGTGGCGCATCGAAAACGGGCAAGGGGAAGTCGCCTATCTGGACATGATCGATCGTATGGCCCGGCATCTGTGGAACGCCTACTGCGCGTTTGCGCCCGGCGCGGCAGCCCCGGTGCAGAGCCTGCTCGAATATTACCGGGACGAATTGATGGCGCATATCGAAGGCGGGAGCTGCCCGTTTGAAAAATAAGTAATGGTTATGTCATCCCGGACGGCCTGATAGAGGCAGGTAAAATCCGGCATCCAGAGATTTCTGAACACACTGGATGCCGGCCTTCGCCGGAATGACTCGAGTGATTTTCACCACTCAGCCGGAACCACGTCAACGAACGATAGAACAATCAGTAATAATTAGTACTTAGCAAACGTAACGGAAAGAATTCGAACTGATATGGCATGCCGACACTGACCATCGATAACCGGCAGGTCACCGTCTCCCCCGGGACCAAGGTGATCGACGCCGCCGAGAAACTCGGGATCATGATCCCGCGATTCTGCTTCCACCCGGCCCTGGGATCGGTGGGGGCCTGCCGGGTGTGCGCCGTCTCGATCCTCGAAGGGCCCATCAAGGGCGTTCAGATGAGCTGCATGCTCGACGCCGTGGATGACATGGTGGTGTCCACCACTCACCAGGATGCCGTCGATTTTCGAAGGGACGTCATCGAATGGCTCATGGCCAACCACCCCCATGACTGCCCGGTCTGCGACGAGGGCGGCCACTGCCTGCTCCAGGACATGACCGTATCCGGCGGCCATGGTATCCGAAAATTTCCGGGCACCAAACGCACCTACACCGACCAGTACCTCGGCCCCCTGATTCAGCATGAAATGAACCGGTGTATCCAGTGTTACCGGTGCACGCGGTTCTACCGGGAGGTTACCGGCTATGAAGATCTGGGTGTCATGGGAATCGGCGCCCGGGTCTATTTCGGCCGATTCCAGGACGGGACCCTGGAAAGCCCCTTTGCCGGAAATCTCACCGATCTCTGCCCGACCGGGGTGTTCACCGACAAGCCCTCCCGGTACACCGGGAGGCGGTGGGACTACGAGCGTTTCCCATCGGTCTGTCTTTCCTGCTCCCTGGGCTGTAATACGATTGCCAGCGCCCGGTACCGGCAGGTCGTCCGGCAGGAAGCCGGCCACAGCGAGACGGTCAACGGCTACTTTATCTGCGATCGGGGGCGCCATGGGTTTGCCTATGCATCGGCCCCGGACCGGCCGCGTGGGGCCGCTGTGGATGGAAAACAGGTCACCGTGGCGGACGCGCTGTCCGATGCGACGGTGCGGCTGAAACAGATTGCCGATACCCACGGGCCGGATGCCGTGGCCGTGGCCGGCTCGACCCGGGTCAGTCTGGAAACCCAGGCCGCAGCGGTCCACCTCTGCCGGGAAATGGCCTACCGGGGCCCGGCCTTCTGGATGACGACGGATCACGCCACATCGGCCTCCGCGGCAGCCCAGCGGCTGAAGGCGGATATGGCGATATCCTTAAAGGAACTCGAGAGTGCCGACGGTGTTCTTGTCATCGCCGCAGACCCGGTCAACGACGCCCCCATGCTCGAAATGGCCCTGAGGCAGGCATGGCGCAACGATGCCTGGGTGGCGGTCTTTGATCCACGCCCGGTAAGCCTTTCTTTTCCGGCCGAGCACGTCGCAGCGGGGCCCCAAGATCTGCAGGGCTATCTGGAGCACGTGATGGCTGTGTTCATGGGCGACCGCCGCGACACAACGCCGGACGGGATCGACCCGAAAACCCGCAAGCAACTGGAGTCGATCGCCCGTCTGTTGAATCAGTGTATTCGCCCTGCGATCGTCTGCGGTACCGACCATGGGGATGCCACCCTGGTGAACCTGGCAGCAGACCTTGCCGGCGCACTTCGCGCCACCGGCAAACCATCCGGCCTGTTTTACCTGATGTCCGGTCCCAACGGGTTGTCTGCGGCCATGCATGCCGGAGAGCCGCCCGATCTCCAGCAACTTCTGTCGTTGATCGAACAGGGATCGATCCGCGCGCTGGTGCTTTCTGAATCCGATCCATTTCTTGTATACCCGGACCGAAAGCGGCTCACCGGGTGCCTGGAGAAGCTCGATCTCCTTGTCGTGATGGATTATCTCAACACCCCGGCATCAACGGCAGCCCATATTTTTCTTCCCACGACCACCATATATGAATCCGGCGGCGCGTATATGAACCAGGAAGGTCGAATTCAACGGGCCGCACCGGTATACGGCGGGGGCCTTTCCGTCCTTGGCGAAGCCGGCGGAAACCATCCGCCCCGGGTATTCCGGACAGATGCGCCCGGCACTGATCTGCTCCCGGCCTGGAAGATACTCACGGCGCTGGCCGCCGGTGGTGTTCTGCCGGAACGGGTGCCCTGGCCGGAGTCCGATCTGCCCATTTTTGCATTCTTGGCCCGGGAGCCGGACATCCCCGCAGAGGGGATCCGCGTGCTGGCGGAACGTCCATCCTCCGGGCAGACAACAACGGAGCCGCCGGTCGAACTGTCTGAAGCGGACCCCGCCCCGGATTGTTTGACGCTGATGACTGTGGAGAGGACCTTCGGCACGGAAGAGCTCTCCTGCCGCTCTGCCCCGCTTCAGGAGCTCGAAGAATCGCCCGCTGTCCTCATGCACCCGGGGGATGCCGGGGCAATGGGCCTGGACGAGGGCGAGAACGTCGTCATCGACACCGGGGCAGGCGAAATCCGGGTTCGACTGGCTGTCTCGGAAGACATGGCCCGGGGCGTTGTTTTTCTACCGCGGCATCACCGTCTGGATTGGCAATCCTTGCCGAATCTGCGCGTTCCTCTGCCCGGAAACAGTATTCGACGAGCGGAAGGAGGCGGATCATGATCGCCTGGCTGGTCGGATTCATAGTTCTGATCGTAAAAATTGCTGTAGTTCTCGGCACCCTGCTGTTTATCGCCGCCTATCTGGTCTGGGTCGAGCGCAAACTGCTGGGGCGGTTGCAGGTACGCCTGGGGCCCAACCGGGCCGGCAAGTTCGGCCTGCTCCAGCCCATCGCCGATTCCCTGAAAATGCTGACCAAGGAAGATATCGTTCCGGAGGCGGTCGACCGGACCATTTTTCTTCTCGCCCCGGCGGTGGTGGCCTTGACGGCGCTTCTGATGTTTGCCGTGGTCCCCTTCGGCGAGGAAATCACCCTGGGCGGCCGTCCGATCCCCCTGGTCATCTCCGATATCAACGTAGCGCTCCTCTTTATCTTCGCTATGTCTTCCCTGGGGGTCTACGGAGTGGCCCTCGGCGGCTGGGCTTCCAATTCGAAATACAGCCTTCTGGGCGGCATCCGGGGCGCGGCACAGATGATCAGCTATGAACTGTCCATCGGCCTGTCTCTGGTGCCGGTGGTGATGCTTGCCGGCTCCTTCAGCCTGGTCGATATTGTTGCCGCCCAGGCGCGGTATCCGTATGTTCTGGTCCAGCCGGTGTCCTTTATCATTTTCTTCATCAGTGCCATGGCGGAAAGCAAGCGGATCCCCTTCGACCTGCCGGAAGCGGAAAACGAGCTCGGCGCCGGTTTTCACACTGAATACAGCGGTATGCGCTTCGGGTTGTTCTTCATCGGCGAATATGTCCACATCCAGGTGCTGGGAGCGCTGCTGGCGGTCTTCTTCCTGGGCGGCTGGCACGGCCCCTATCTGCCGGGGCCGGTCTGGCTGCTGATCAAGATGATGGCGGTCGCCCTGGTGATGATCTGGATCCGGGGGACACTGCCCCGGCTGCGCTACGATCAGCTCATGGCTTTCGGCTGGAAAATTTTGGTTCCGGCCGCGTTGATCAACATTGTCATTACCGGAGCATTCGTTCTGATATGAGTGATCCTAAACAGACATCCTGGCTCAGCGATATCCTCGGTTCGGTCACCGCCATGGCCGGAGGGTTTTCGACGACCTTCAAGCACCTGTTCAGAAAACCCATCACCGAAGAATATCCCGAGTACAAGCGGCCACTGCCGGAGCGCTCCAGGGCGCGCATCATCCTCACCCGGGATCCGGACGGCGACGAGCGATGCGTGGCCTGCTACCTGTGCTCGGCGGCCTGCCCGGTGAGCTGTATTTCCATGCAATCCACCGAACGGGAGGACGGCCGGCGCTATGCCGCCTGGTTCCGGATCAACTTCGGCCGCTGCATCTACTGCGGGCTGTGCGAGGAAGCATGCCCCACATCGGCGATACAGCTCACCCCGGATTTTGAAAATTGCCGAAGGGACATTCTCACCATGGTCTTCGAAAAGGAAGATCTTCTGGTCGATCACGGCGGCAAAGACAAGACATACAACTTCTATCGATACGCCGGGGTGGTCAGCGGCAAAGGCGGCAAGGGCGAACATGTGAGGGAGGACAAACCTGTAAATGTCAAAACCAATCTTCCCTGAATTGCATGACGTTCTTTCAGCCTTGCTGAAAAACGTCACCCTTCGGGCCAAACGGAGAATTCCGTGTCCTGCGTTATTCGAGGCTCGCGGTAGATTTACTACAGCTTCGCCTCAAAGTGCCTTGGCCACAAAACTCTCCGCTCGGTGCAATACTCGATATAAATGAGAAGACCATGACCCTGTACTCCATACTGTTCTACATACTGGCGGCGGTGATACTGGCGTCGACGGCGATGGCGATTAGCCGCCGGGACATGGTGCATGCGGTGATCTACCTGGTCGTATCCTTTTTCGGAAGCGCTCTGCTGTTTTACCTGCTGGGCGCTCCCCTGCTGGCCGCTCTGGAAATCATTATCTATGCCGGGGCCATCATGGTCCTGTTTCTGTTTATCGTCATGATGATCCGCATCCGGCCCTCGGCCGGCCGCCTGTTGTCGAGGGTCCAACTGCTGCCGGCCATTGTCATGAGCGGTCTCTACGTCGTTGTCGGTGCGTTCATGGTGACCGGAGATACGGCAGGGCGCGGGGATTTTCAGCCGGCTGTGGCCGCTCCGGAAACCCTCGGCCAGTATGTATTCCAGCAGCACTGGGTGACCGTGGAAATCGCCTCCCTGTTGCTGTTGGTCGCGCTGGTCGGCGCCATGATCATCGGAGGAAAGTCCCCGCCGGAAAGTCACCCGCCGGTGGAGGAGGAATCATGACCGTCTCCTTCGATCATGCCCTGGTCCTTGCCGGAGCGCTGTTTATCATGGGGATCTTCTGTGTGGTGGTACGGCGGAACCTGATCATGATGCTGCTGGGCCTGGAAATCATGCTCAACGCCGCGTCTATTGCCCTGGTTGGCGCGGCCTTGAAATGGCACCATGTCGAAGGCCAGGCCATTGCCTTGTTTATCATGGCCGTTGCCGCCACCGAGGTGTCCATCGGGTTGGCGATGATTGTGGGATTTTACCGAAGGACGGACACCGTCGATCCGAATGCACTGGAAGAATTCAAGTAAACTTCCAACCCGCTGTCGCATAACGCTTTGGCGGGCAAGATTTCAAATGCCGGGAAAAGGCCGCTACGGTGCCCGGCCTTACATGAAGAGTGCCTTTCAAGGGCGGGGCACTGTACCCGCCCGATTATAGGCCAGCAAATGGACTTATACAGATCGGGCCAGAACATCTTTGTGGGAAATGTGATGGGTAAGAAATAAATGTTAGGGACACTGAATCAGCAACCGATTCTCTATGCTGCAGTTCTGGCATCGGTGGTTCCACTGATCGCCTTTCTGCTGATTATGGTGGCCACCCGCCGCCGGCCGCGTGTTTCCGCCGGGCTGTCCATCGTCGCCATCGCCATTGCCTTTGCCTGCTCGGTACTGCTCCTGGTCCGGTACTGGGGGCTTGCCGCACTGCTGCAGGTCACCGGCACCTGGGTGACCACCGGGCAATTCACCGTCTCCATCGGGTTTATTCTCGATCCCCTGAGCCTGCTGATGGTGACGGTGGTATCCGGAATAAGCCTTCTGGTGCAAGTGTACTCCCTGGGTTACATGGCCGGGGATCCTGGATTCTCACGGTATTATGCGTATATGTCCCTGTTTGCCTGGGCCATGATCAGCCTCGTGCTGTCGCCCAACCTGCTTCAACTCTATGTCTTCTGGGAACTGGTGGGCGTGTCTTCATACCTGCTGATCGGCTTCTGGTATGAAAAATTCAGTGCCAGCGAGGCCGGCAAAAAAGCATTCGTCATGACACGCCTGGGGGATGTGGCCTTTCTCCTCGGGTTGTTGACGCTGTTGATCCCTCTGGGGAACCTCGATGTGCTCATGCTCAACAGTCCGGACATCGGCTCGACCATGCCGGCCGGTATGCTGACCCTTTCGGCGCTGCTGATTTTCGGCGGCGTTGTCGGAAAAAGCGCCCAGTTTCCGCTGCTGACATGGCTTCCGGACGCCATGGAGGGCCCCACGCCGGTCAGTGCACTGCTGCATTCCGCCACCATGGTGGCAGCCGGTGTGTTTCTGTTTGCCCGCATCTTCCCGTTCTTCAGCCAGTCCCCGGCAGCCATGACGGTGTTTCTCGCCATCGGCACCATCAGCATGCTGCTGGCTGCCACCATGGCCATGGTGGCCCGGGACATCAAACAGGTCTGGGCCTATTCCACCATCAGCCAGCTCGGATTCATGATCATGGGGCTGGCCGCCGGGGGATATGTTGCCGGTGTCTTTCACCTCATCACCCACGCCGGGTTCAAGGCCCTGCTCTTTCTGTGCGCAGGGGTCTTTATCCACGTCTACGATTCCAATGACATGTTCGAGATCGGCCGGCAGGGCGGCCGCCGTCTGAAGATCCCCATGGCCTGTATGATCGTCGGGGCCGCCGCCCTGTCCGGGCTGCCGCCGCTTTCCGGCTTTTTCAGCAAGGAGGCGATCATCGGGGTGCTGGCCACCCAGGACAACCGCCTGTGGCTGGGGGCCGCATTGGTGGGGGTTGTGCTGACCGCGTATTACACCTTCCGGCTGATTTTCATCATGTTGTTTCCTTCGGCAGGGGCACCTTCGCCACCTCCCACATCCGGCCACGGGCATCATGGGCGGGACTACTGGACCATGGCGACCCCGCTGCTGATTCTGGCCGCGGTGACCCTGGTGCTCGGATTCGCCCAGACTCCCTTGACGCAGTTTCTCCTCTTCGGTGTGGACGCCGGGGGCGACCATGGCCACGGAGAACGCGGATTGCTCATTGCGGCCATCGCCGGTGCCGTGGGCGGGGTGCTGCTGGCATGGTTCGAGTTCGGCCGCAAAGGCAGCCCCCAGATCGGGTTCGTGGAACGCATTCCAGCGCTGGCAACGCTTTTTTCCGAGCGCTGGTACCTCGATCGGATATACCGGTGGCTGCTCGACAGGGTGGTGTATGGGGTATTCTCCCGGCTGGCCACCTGGAACGACGAGCGGATCATCAATGACGGCGTAGATGCGTTCAGTGATCGGCTGGTGGGCTCCGGGCGGATTCTGGCGACACTGCACCGGGGAATGATTCAGTATAAACTGCTGGTGATGTTTTCAGTGGTGGCGCTGCTGGGATTGTACTTTTTCTTCTGAGTATAGCGAATTGAAAGGATTCGAGGAATAAAATCGTGCAACGATTTTATGAAACGCGACGATGTCGCTCAAAGGGCGAAATATTAAAATTTGGGTCCGGGGGTTGAAGGTTGAATGGGTTGCGTGGAGCTCTGGAAATCATGATTAAACATCTGAGGACACACACTTGAACCCCTGAACCCCTGGTCGCCTCCGGCGCCGCCATAGGCGGGTAAACCTTGGACCCTGGAACCCTTTAACCCTCTTCTCCAAAGAATATGGAGAAGGTTCTAATCTAACGCACAGGATATCGATGATCATTCATTACGCCCCATTTCCGATTTTAACGACGCTGCTGATGTGCTGCGTGGGCGGCCTGGTGATGATTCTGTGCATTCCCGGGGAAAGAAAAGACCTGATCCGGATGGTCAGTGCCGTCGCTTCCGGCTTGACCATGGTTCTGTCGACATGGCTCTTTTTCGCCTACGATAAAACGCAAGGCGGTTTTCAGTTCGCGGAGAAATTCGACTGGGTCCCTTCCATGGGCATCACCTACTTCAATGCCGTGGACGGCTTCAGTGTCCCCATGCTGCTGCTTACCGGTATTGTTTTCTTCACGGCCGTGTTGACATCCTGGGAACTCGAGCACCGGGTCAAAGAGTTCTTCGCCATGGTTTTTCTTTTGGTCACCGGGGTCTTCGGCCTGTTCATGAGCATGGACCTGTTTTTTATCTTCGTCTGGTTCGATGTGTCCCTGTTCCCCATGTACCTGTTAATCGCCGTCTGGGGCAGCACCCGAAAAGAATACGGCGCCATGAAACTGACGCTCTACCTGCTGGCCGGAAGCGCCCTGATCCTGCCGGCCATCATCTACCTGGTCACGGTGTCCGGGCTGGGCACATTCGACGTGATCGCCCTCATGACCGAGGGATCATTTACGCCATCCCAGCAGCGATTCGCATTTTTACTTCTCTACATCGGTTTCGGCATCCTGGCCGGCGTGTGGCCGTTTCACACCTGGTCTCCAGTGGGGCATGTGGCGGCACCCACCTCGGTCAGTATGATACACGCCGGTGTGCTCATGAAAATCGGGGCCTTCGGTATCTTGCGGGTCGGCATGTTCCTCTGCCCGGAAGGCTGGCAGTACTGGGCGCACCTGATGGCCGTGCTGGCGGTGACCGGCATTGTCTACGGGGTGTTTGTGGGATTGAGCCAGACAGACCTGAAATACGTGATCGGCTATTCCAGCGTCTCCCACATTGGGATCGTGGGATTGGGACTGGCCACGGTGACCGTGGACGGCCTCAACGGCGCGGTGTTTCAGATGTTTGCCCACGGGCTGATGACGGCCCTGTTTTTCTCGGCGGTGGGCTATATTTATGACCGGACCCACACCAAGGAAATTGCGGATCTGGGCGGGTTGAGCAAAACCATGCCCATGGCGACCGGCTACTTTGTCTTTGCCGCGCTGACGGGAATCGGCGTACCCTGTCTCGCCAGTTTCTGGGCCGAACTCACCGTGTTTATCGCCTCGTTTCAGAAATACCCGCTCTATGGCACGCTGGCGGTTGGGGCGCTGGTGGTCAGCGCCCTGTTCATGCTGCGGGTAGTTCAGCGGACATGCTTCGGCCCCGGTAAGGAGCGCTGGGCGAATCTGTCCGACATATCCCCCGGACTTGGGATCCCAAGGATCATTCTCGTTTCGGTGATCGTTCTGTTCGGACTGTTTCCGTCGCTTATGTTCGACGTGATCCAGACCGCCTCCATACCCCTTATCCACGGGCTGCCATGATGAATATGTCACTCTTCCTGCCGGAGCTCTTCTACCTGTTCACCGGTGGTGTGTTCCTGGTGCTGTCGATGGTCCCGGCCACCTCCTCCCGGCGGGACTTTACGGCCGCCATGATACTGGCCGCCATGGGAATCGGCGTCAGCCTGGCCGGGATTCACCTGCGGGGAGATCTCTTCGCCGATGCCTACCGCGTCGACCTGTTCTCCCAGATCTTCAAAGCCCTTCTGGCCATGGGGTTTTTCCTGGTGGTGTGCCTGTGCAGCGATCTCCAGGGCATCGACGGACGCAAGCACCCGGAGTTTTACTTTCTTCTGGCCATATCCACCCTGTCGATGATGATGCTGGTGAGCAGCGTCAACCTGGTGACCATCTATGTCTCCCTGGAAGTGTCCAGCTACAGTCTGTATATCCTGGTATACCTCAGAAAGGACGCGCGCTTCGGCGCCAACGCCGGTATCCGGTATTTTGTCATCGGCGCCGTGGCATCGGCGGTCATGATTTTCGGTATGGCCCTCCTCTACGGCAGTACCGGAAATACCCAGGTGATCGGCATTCTGCGCACGCTTCCCGGGCTGATGGACACACCGGTGGCGGCCCTGGGTCTTCTGCTCACCCTGTGCGGCTTTTTCTTCAAACTGGCCCTGTTCCCGTTCCATTTCTGGGCTCCGGACGTGTATGAAGGCGCGGCAAACCAGGTAGCGGCGTACATCGCCACGGTGTCAAAAGTGGCCGCCATCGCCATCCTGATCCGGATGACATCCCTCACCGGCGGCAACAGCCCGTTTATCGTCCACAGCCTGGCTGCACTGGCGATTATATCCATGACCGTCGGCAACCTCTCGGCCATCGTCCAGAAGGATTTCAAACGCCTGCTGGCGTTTAGCAGCATCGCCCACGCGGGCTACGTGATGATCGGCATCCTTAACATGGACCCGGCCGGATATGCCGGCAGCATATTTTACGCCGCCGCACTGCTGGTAATGAAATTTTCCTGCTTTATGGTGGTGATCCTGGTGGCCACAGACGGGATGAACATGGATGTGGCGCAATTGGCGGGCCTCCACCGGCGATCCCCCATTCTGGCCCTGATGCTCATGATGGCGCTCTTCAGCCTGGCCGGCATCCCCCCCACCATCGGATTCACAGGAAAACTCCTGATTTTTTCCGCGGCCATGGGAAACGGCCACTTCAGCCTGGTACTGATCGCCATGATCAATGTGGTGATTTCTCTCTACTACTACCTCCTGGTGCTCAAAGCCGCCTATCTCACCGAACCCGAAGATGAACAACCGGCGCTTCGGGTCACACCCGCCACCCAGCTCCTGGCCGGAGTCATGATCGGTATCATGGTGGTCGGCGGCATTTTCCCCCGGTACCTGATCGATCTGGCCAACCAGGCGGCGCGTCTGCTTGGATAGCCACCGAATAAGAAACTCATCGCAGAGACGCAGAGCACGCAAAGTGCATTATCAATTTTGCTTTTCGCTGAGACGCCGAAAAGCAAAACACAGCTTGCCAAAATTCTGAAGTGATCGAGTCTTCCCTGAGTCAACCCTGTTTCAGAATCCCCCTCTCAGGGATTCTGAAATAAAGTAACTCCTCTGCGAGCTCTGCGTCTCTGCGGTGACTATTCATTGGCCGGGCAAGGATCGTAAAAAAACGGGGAGGGAAAGGGTCACACTCTGAAGAGAACCTCAGGCGACGCGATCGCGGGGTTCTTTACCGGCGAAGACGGCATCCAGATTATCCAGGGCCCGGAATCCCATGGCGTCTCTGGTTTCCTTGGTGGAACTGCCGATGTGGGGCATCAGAAACACGTTGGACAGTTCCCGGTATTCCGGACGGATGTCCGGTTCGTTGTTAAAGACATCCAGGCCGGCGGCCGTCAGTTTTCCGGACTTCAGGGCCGCAATCAGGGCGTCGTCATCGATGACCACACCCCGGCTGGCGTTGACGACGATGGCGCCATCGGGCAGCAGGGCGATGCGCTCGGCATTCAGCAGACCGGTGGTTTCCGGGGACGCCACGCAGTGGAGCGATAAAAAGTCACAATAGGGCATCAGGTCCTCGGGGGTGGCATGATATACGGCGCCTTTCTCGAGTTCCGGCGAGACCTGCCGGCGGTTATGGTAGTGGATCTCCATGTCGAATCCGCGGGCCCGTTTGGCGACCACCTGTCCGACACGACCAAACCCGACGATCCCCAGACGCTTGCCCGTCACCTGGGTCCCCACCATGAAACTGGGACTCCAGTCCTTCCACTCACGGGTACGGACCAGCCGCTCCCCCTCACTGGCGCGCCGAGCGGCGCCCAGCATCAGCATGATGGTCACCTCTGCCGTGGCGTCGGACAATACATCCGGGGTGTTTGTCACTATCAGGCCACGGGCCTTTGCGGCGTTGGTGTCCACGTGGTCGTAGCCGACGGAGTAGTTCGCGATCGCTTTGATGCGTTCCGGCAATCGAGAAATGACGCCGGCGGTAAATTTCTCGGTGTGACAGGGCAAAATGGCATCGGCATCTTTGGCGCGGGCAATGATCTCGTCACTGGTGTAGAGGGTATCGTCAGGATTTAAAATCGGATTGTAATCTCTTTTCAGACGCTCCTCGACGGCATCCGGAAGTTTACGGGTAACGAGAATCACAGGCTTCATCTGTTTTTTCCCCAAAATAAAATCGTGCAGCGATTTCATGAAACGCGACGTTGTCGCTTAAACGACAAAAGGACGAAAAATCATTTCCCGGATGATGCCATAGGGCGGCTGATGGCAAGGATGTTCCGGGAGACCCTGATCAGATGTGATCCTCGCCTTCTTTCATCGATTTGTAAAAGTCGAAGAGCAGAAAGCCAAGGTTCACAAGAATGATAATCCACAGCACCGGCGATTTTAACCGGATCGCGTAGTAAAGCAGGTAAACGACGGCCAGCGTAACGGCTATCGCGCCACTGATAAAGTTACTCATGATGTCACTGTGATCCTTTCAATCCTGTATTATACGTCTACCGGCCGAGAAATTCCACAAGCCAGCGGGCTGTTCGTAACAACCGGGCATCGTCACCTTTTTGCCCCACCAGCTGAACCCCCAGCGGCATGCCGTTGCCTCCCTGCAAAATGGGAAGGGTGATGGCGGGCATCCCGCACAGGCTCCAGATGGTGCAAAAAATCGGGCTTCCGGTCGATTCCAGGCCAACGGGCGCTTCACCAATGGTGGACGGGGTGAGAATGGCGTCATGCCATTCAAAGAGCTTTCCCAGCGCCTGGTTCAACACGGGTATCCGGCTTACCGCCTCATTATACGCCACGGCGAGAACTTTCTGGCCACGCTCGATCATTTCCCGCAGGATGGCACTCAACTGATCTTTGCCTTGCTCATATTCGCGTTCGAAGCTCCTGGCCAGGTCGGCCTCCATGATCACCCGATGCTGCTCGACGGCGTCATCGAATACTTCCGGTAGCGCTTCTTCGGCAATCCGTTCACCTAAATGGGCCACCAGTTCGGTAAACGCTTCCCGGGTATCCGAATCCGCCTGGTCCCACACCGGTGTTTTCACAAAGGCCAGGCGCGGCTCCACCGGGGGCTCCTGGGCCGCCACCTCAAAAAGGCGGGGGCTTGCCCCCCTTCGGGTATCGGGATCCCGTGGGTCAAAGCCCATCATCTGCTCGGCAATCAGTGCGGTATCCCCCACGGTACGCGCAAACACTCCAATCTGGTCGAGGGGCCGCGATTGCTGGAGCACACGATGCCGGGATATGCGCCCATATGTCGGTTTGTACCCGTAAACGCCGCAAAAAGAAGCCGGCCTGATCATCGAACCGTTGGTCTGGGTGCCGATAGCCAGGGGCACCATCCCAGAGGCCACCGCAGCCGCCGAGCCGCTGGAAGAGCCGCCCGGGGTACAGTTGGGATCATGGGGATTTCGCGTTTTCCCCGGCGAGTAGACCGCCAGCTCGGTGGTCACGGTCTTGCCCAGGATGACGGCACCCGCTTCCCGGAGCCGGGCGACGGCAGCGGCATCCTCTTGCGGTCGACGTCCGGCATGGAGCACCGTCCCGTCCTCGGTCGGCATGTCCCCGGTGTCGAAGATATCCTTTACGCCCACCGGAATACCATGGAGAGGTCCCAGGGGCTCGCCCTTCTGCAACATCCGGTCCGCCTCTTGGGCCTGGGCCAGGGCATGGTCCGGGTCCAGAAAGGCCCAGGCGCCGATGTGCTCCTCGATCCCGGCGATGTGATCGAGGCAGGCGTTCACCAGTTCTTCCGATGTCGTCTCCCCGGCGCGTATCGCCTCTTCCGCCACTACGGCAGTCAATTCGTTTAGCTTCATCTATCCCTCAACAAGAAACCGTTCTTCATCTTTTCCTGCCCATTCTGGAAATTTTCCCAACAAAAGGTCATTCCGGCATGACAAAAAGCGTATTTCAAACAACCCTCCTAGTGGGTGCCGTATACCAGGCCGGGCAGCCATGTCGTTATCACCGGGAAGGTATACAGAAGGACCATCGCAATCAGCACCATCGCCAGAAAGGGCAGCGCGCCTTTGAAGATTGTCGTCAACTGGATGTGGGGCGGTGCAATCCCTTTCAGGTAGTAGCACGACATCGCCATGGGCGGCGTCAAAAAGGATGTCTGGAGATTGAGCGCCACGAGGATCCCGAAAAAGAGCGGGTCGATGCCGAAGGCATCCAGCAACGGTAAAAAGATCGGCACGAAAATGATGATAATCTCGCTCCACTCCAGGGGCCAGCCCAGCAGGAAAATGATGATCTGTGCCAGGATCAGAAACATAATGGGTGAGAGGTTCAAGCCTATCACGAATTCCTCGATGACCATGTGTCCGCCGAGGTAGGAAAACACCGATGAGAACGTCCAGGAGCCGACAAACAGCCAGCACACCATGGCCGAGGTGCGCACCGTGAGATAGACCGATTGCTTCAGGCGCTCCCAGGTGAGTTCACGATACACCGCGGCCAAAGTGATGCTGCCGAACGCCCCCACCGACGCCGCCTCCGACGGTGTTGCCAGCCCGAACAGGATAGCGCCCAGCACCGAAAGGATCAGGACGGCCAGCGGCACAAAAGAGGTCAGCAGCATCAGGAACAGTTCTTTTTTCGGGATATCCCACTGTTCTTTGGGGGGTTTCGGCGCCAGCTTCGGATTCAGCCAGGATCTTCCCACGACGTAAATGATGTAAAGGCCGGCCAGCACAAATCCGGGGATCAACGCCCCGGCATAGAGCCTGACCACCGAGACGCCCGACACGGCACCATATACGATGAGCATGATGCTCGGCGGAATCAGGATGCCGAGGCAGCCGCCGGCACACACCACGCCGGCGGAAAGCTGCTCGTCGTAGCCGGCTTTCAGAAGGGCCGGGAATGCCAGCAGCCCCATCAGCGTCACCACGGCGCCGACGATGCCGACGGCGGTGGCAAATATGGCGCAGGTCATCAGCGCCGCCACGGCCATGGCGCCGGGCACCATGCGGGCTGCGATATTCAGGCTGTAAAACAGCCGCTCCACGATGTTCGCCCGCTCGACGATATATCCCATGAACAGAAACAGCGGCACCGCCACCAAGACGTCGTTGATCATGACCGAGTACGTCTGGTTGACCAGCAGATCGAAGATGTTGTTCTGGAAGATGTGGCTCATCTGGTCGGGGGTCGCATAGGCCCAATATCCGAAGCCCACGCCCATGGCGATCAGGGTGAACGCGATAGGAAAGCCGAGAAGGATGGATAGGATAAAGGACCCCATCATCACCATGGCGACTTGAGGTTCTGTCATTTGGCGTCCTCCTCTCCCCCGGCATCTTCCCGGGCAGCCATCTCGGCCCGTTTCCGGCGCTCTTGCTCGACCAGTTCCTTTTTCAACTCCTCCACGTCGTGCAGCCGCGTCGGCCACTTACCGGTCCTCAGGCACTGAATGCAGCGGATGGATTCCGCGATCCCCTGCAGCAGCAGCAGAAACGCGGAGATGGGAAGGATGGTCTTCAGGGTAAATACCGGAACGCCGGCGGGGCTGTTGATGCTGATCTCCCCGAGTGGTCCGTCCGGGCCATAGGGCCTGAAACTCCAGGACTCGGCGGCATAATCGTATCCGGCATAAATCAGGGCCAGCATCCCCGGAAAGAAAAAGATGAAGTACAGCACCAGCTCGATCCCTGCCTGGATCCGCGGGGGCCAGAGCCGGTAGACAAAGTCCCCGCGCACATGGGCGTTGCGTGAGAGGGCATAGGCCCCGGCCATCATGAACAGGGTCCCGTACATGATGTAGCTGATGTCAAACGCCCATGCGGTGGGCGCCCGCAACACATAGCGGACGAACACCTCGTAGGTGGTGGCAAGGCACAGAACCAGGATGCACCAGGAAAAGGCCTTTCCCATCCATGCGCTCAGGCGGTCGATAAAATATAGAATGTGATTCATTTAGTCGTCCTCGGATGAAGTTTCGGCGGCTGCCGGACACAGGTGGCGCGGCGCCGGCCGGCGCCGCGCGAATCCTGTATCCCACAAGTTTCACATTAGAAGCCGAGTTCCCCCGGAAAGTAATGGTCGTAAGCCAGCTTGTAGTCGCAGGCGTTCATCAGTTCATAGTACGCCACGCGATGCGAAAATTCCTTGAGGGATTTGACGACCTTTGCGAAGAACGGATCTTTTTCCAGGCCGGGCAGAATCTTGTCCCAGGCCTCGAGTTGGGCTTTCATGACCGACTGCGGCGTCCGGTAGACCTTGACCTTGGCTTTTTCCTTGAGCCACTGAAGATCCTTGGAGTACTGATCCTGGCCTCTCCAGTAGTTGTCCGAGGAGGCGGCCTCTGCCGCGTATCTCAGGATCGCCTGGTGCTCCTTTTCGAGGGAGTTGAACTTGTCCTTGTTGATCATGATTTCGAAAAACTCCGCCGCCTGGTGGTAGCTGCCGAGCATATAGACCTTGCTCACGTCCTGGGCGCCGAAGCTCTTGTCCGAGGTCGGGTTGTTGAATTCAAACGCCTCGATCACGCCCCGCTCCAACGCCGGGACGATTTCGCCGCCGGGAAGCTGGGTCACCTTGGTGCCCATCTCCTGCATCAGGTCGGCCGCCAGGCCCACGGTGCGGTATTTGAGGCCCTTCAGATCAGAGGCTCTCTTGATCGGCTTTTTGAACCATCCGAGGGGCTGGGTCGGCATGGGCATGCAGAAGAACCCGACGATGTTCAAACCCAGATTCTCGAGAAGCTCGTTGTAGAGCTCCAGGCCGCCGCCGTAATAGATCCAGGCCAGCCCCTGGTTGGCATTCTGCCCAAAGACGGGTCCCGTGCCAAACAAGGAGGCCACCTTGCTCTTGCCGTACCAGTAGACGGACACGCTGTGCCCCGCGTCGAGTACGCCTTTGTGGACGGCATCCTGGACACGAAACGCTTTGACCACAGCGCCCGAAACCAGATACTGGATCTTCAACCGGCCGCCGGCCATCTCATTGACGCGCTTGACGTAGTCGGTTGCGTAATCATTGAAAATATCCTTTGCCCCCCAGGCCCCCTGCATCTTCAGAATGGTCGTCTTGGCCCTGGAAACCATCGGGAACCCCAGGGTAGCGACACTGGCTGCCCCGCCGACGACGGCCGCTTTCTTGAGAAACTTACGTCGCCCAAGTTTCGCATCTTCTTTTTTCTTGACGATTTCCTTAGTTTTCTCCTTTTTCATGACCGGCACCTCCTACTGAGCATTAATGGTTAACACCCCAGAAGCCAACATACCTAATTCCCTGATCCCTTCGGGAAAAAATGTTACCCGGCTCCGATCCCCCTTCCGAGAAGTGGTTTTAAAATCCCATCTGACACTGGAATTCCACATTTCGAACCTGCCTCCGGCAAGCCCGTTATTCTGTGCGATCTGGGGTTTTGAAACAACTTCTAATCCGTTCCCGGATACGTAATTTCAGTTTGTATCAAATGAGACTGGTTCTTTATGGCGATGAGAGAATCTTCGACTTTGGAGACATCCTTGTACATTTCGTTAAAGGCGCGATCCGGGTCCCCGTTGACCAGCGCCTCATAGATACGCTTGTGGTCGTCCACCACGGCCCTGAAAAAACCATCATCCGGCCTTAACCGTTCTTTGGTCTCCTGCAACAGGTCCTCGACAAAGGCCAGGATGAATATCAGGACGGGGTTTCCGGTGCACTGGGCGATGACCCGGTGGAAATTCACCAGATTTGCGTTGATCTCTTCATCCGGGGCCTTTGACAGAGCGGCTTCGCACTTCTCGTTAATTTCCTTGAGTTGTTGAAGCCCCTCTTCGGTAATCGTTTCTGCGGCGACCTTGGCCGCATAGGGTTCCAGAATTTTCCGGACTTCCGACAGATGTTCCACAGATACTTTTTTGAAGTGAAAGAAGTTGATCATGCTTTCCTGGGAGACCTTCATGTCCACTTCCTTGACGTAAATTCCCCCCTTGGCCCCTTTCCGGATCTCGATGAGTCCCAGGTACTCCAGTGCCCGTAGCGCCTCCCTCAGGGTCGCTTTGCTGACCCCGAACTGTGCCATCAGTTCATCGGATGACGGGAGCTTCTCACCCGGGACGACGTCGCCTCGTAAAATAGCGCTTCGGACCTGTTTGATGATGATCTGGGGAGCTTTACTGCTGGAAATCGACTTGAACATGATCCTCAATAAGATACTAATAATATTGTTTATTTTACGACTATCAGGGCTTGTCCGCATTGTCAACAAATATTATAATATTAGAATATTTCTATATGATATAACGGCGCATATCCGATAACAAAAACAAGCTGATATAAAAGAAAGGAGATCACCATGCGCTCGAGCCAAGCGGAAGAACGACTCGATCTGACCGTTCCGAAAAAATTGAAATACTGTGTCGGGGGGAAGTGGCACGAATCGGAAACCGACACGTACATGGATTGTTACAATCCCTCCACGGGCGAGATCATCGCCCAGGCCCCCCAGTGCACCGCCCAGGAGGTGGAATCTGCCATCATCGCCGCCCGGGAGGCATTTCCGGCCTGGGCGGACACCCCGGTCACCAGGCGGGTGCAGGTTCTGTACCGGATGAAGGCCCTGGTGGAAAAACACCTGGATGAGCTCACCCACCTGCTGGCCCGGGAACAGGGGAAAAAATGGGACGAAGCCATGGGCGACGTGCTCAAGGTCGTGGAGGTGCTCGAGTTTGCCTGCGGCGCACCCCACCTGATGAAGGGCGAGTCGCTGATGGACACCTCAAAGGGATATGATACGACCCTGTACCATCATCCCATCGGCGTGTTTGCCGGCATCGCCCCCTGGAACTTTCCGGCCATGATTCCACACGGGTGGATGACCCCCATCTGCCTGGCCACCGGGAACACGATGATCCTGAAAGCGGCCAGTTTTGTGCCCCAGAGTTCCCTGCGCCTCATGGAACTGTGGCAGGATGCCGGGCTGCCCGACGGGGTGCTCAATGTGATCACCGCCGGGCGGCAGGAGGCCGAAATTCTGCTCGAGCATCCGGACATCAAGGGGGTCTGCTTTGTGGGATCCACCCCGGTGGGACGGCACATTTATACGACGGCGGCCGCCAACGGCAAGCGGGTCCAGGCGTTGTGCGAAGCCAAGAACCACGCGTTGGTCCTTGGAGACTGTAAACTGGAGCGCACTGCCCAGGGGATCCTGAACGCCTTCTGCGGGTGCGCCGGTGAACGTTGCATGGCCCTGCCGGTGGTGGTGGTTGAAAACAGCATCGCCGACCAGCTATCCGAGCTGCTGGTGTCCATCGCATCCCAAATGAAGCTGGGGCCCGCGTATGAAAAAAGCACCGACATGGGACCGGTCGTGAATGCCGGTCATCTGAAATACGTCACCGACTGGATTGAGACGGGCGTGGATGAGGGGGCGACGCTGCTTTTGGACGGACGAAATCCAACGGTCCCCGGGTATGAAGACGGATTTTACATCGGCCCCACTATATTGGATCATGTGACGGAAGACATGACCGTTGGGCGGGAAGAGGTTTTCGGACCGGTCCTCTGCATCAAGCGGGTCAACGATTTCGAAGAGGGGCTGGCCATCATGAATGCCAGCCGGTTCGGCAACGGTTCCACCATCTATACCCAGAACGGCTATTACGCCAGAGAATTCGCCAAACGGACCGACGCGGGCATGGTCGGTGTCAATGTCGGTATTCCGGTGCCGGTGGGCATCTTCGGGTTTACCGGGCACAAGCAATCCTTTTTTGGCGATCTCCACGTGATGGGCCGTGACGGATTCACCTTTTTTACCGAAACCAAATGCGTCACCAACACCTGGTTTTCAGAAAAAGAAGAGGCCGGCAAATCGGTCGACACGTGGGACGGGACCATGGCCTCCATGGCCGACGACTGACCCGGGAGGAAAGGAGAGGTCCATGAGCACCCTTGCAAAGGTGGCCGTTGTAACCGGGGCGGGATCCGGAATCGGCAGGCGCACGGCACTGGCATTTCTCGACGAGGGATTTTCGGTGGCCCTGGCCGGACGTCGCAGGGAGCCCCTGGAAAAGACCGCGGCCAAGGCCGGTTCCCGGGCTCTGGTGATCCCAACGGACGTGGCCGATCCGGAGGCCGTGGGCAGCCTGTTTGCAACGACGAGGGAAACCTTTGGCCGGATCGATATTCTGTTCAATAATGCGGGGATTTTCGGGCCATCCGGACTATTCGAAGACATCCCCTATGAGGACTGGAAAGCGGTCCTGGACATCAACGTGACCGGCGCGTTTCTGTGTTCCCGGGAAGCGTTTCGGATGATGAAACGCCAGACCCCCATGGGGGGCCGCATCATCAACAACGGCTCCATATCGGCCCATGCGCCGAGACCCAATTCGGCAGCCTACACCACCAGCAAGCACGCCATCACCGGTCTCACCAAAACGATGTCCTTGGATGGCCGCAAGTACGATATCGCCTGCTGTCAGATCGACATCGGCAATGCCGCCACCGATCTGATTAAAGCGATCCTGGAAAACGGTGCGGGCGCCACCCAGGCAAACGGCTCGGTTGCCATGGAGCCGACCCTGGACCTGGATCACGTGGCTCGGGCCATTGTCCAGATGGCGGCGCTCCCCCTGGAGGCCAACATTCAGTTTATGACCATCATGGCGACGAAGATGCCGTATATCGGCCGCGGCTGATTTTTGGGCAGCATCCTTCGTTGAATTACACCGCAGAGATGCAGAGTGCGCAGAGGAAAAACGTTTTTACAAGAATCCCTGAGAGGGGAATCTTGTAAAAGGTTGCCTCAACGGGAAACCGGTTTTTATGAAATCTGGGGAGAAAACAGTATAGCTCTTCGCCCTCTCAGCGGAGAGCTAAATGATAAACGGACTCTGCGTTCTCATGGCCTTTGCGTTGAGACCCTAGTCCAGATGGTCGTAGGCCTTCAGCGTCAAAAACTCTTCCAGTTCATCGCCGGCGATTATTTCATCGAACAGCCGGGCCGCCAAGGTGTAATTCCCGCCGGTAAAGCGTTCTTCTCCTACAGCGACCTTGATCTTCTCCATTTCTTCCGCCATCAGTTCACGAAACAGCTCGAGGGTGATGTTGCGGCCGTCTTCGAGCACCCCCTTGGGATGATGCACCCATTGCCAGACCTGGGTCCGTGATATCTCCGCCGTTGCCGCGTCTTCCATCAGATTGTACAGCGGCACACATCCATTGGCACTCAGCCAGGATGCCATGTACTGAATGCCGACACTGATGTTGGTGCGAAGTCCGTCTTCGGTGATGGTGCCCTTGGGTAGCCTGAGAAGGTCTTCGGCGGTGATGGCAACGTCCTCGCGGAGTTTGTGCACCTGGTTGGGGGTCGGCATCGCTTTATCGAACTCTTCCAGGGCGATGGACACCAGGCCGGGGTGGGCCACCCAGGTGCCATCATGGCCATCGGTGGCCTCCCGGGTCTTATCTTCACGCACTTTACCCAGCGCGGCTTCGTTCCGCTCCGGATCGCTTTTGATGGGAATCTGGGCCGCCATACCACCGATGGCATGGGCGCCCCGGCGATGGCAGGTTTGGATCACCAGCAGCGAATACGAGTGCATGCAGTGGCGCGTCATGGTGATCTGGGCCCGGTCCGGGAAAATATAGTCGGGGGCGTTTTTAAACTTTTTAATAAAGCTGAATATGTAGTCCCAGCGGCCGCAGTTGAGACCGGCCATGTGATCGCGTAGCTCGTACAGGATCTCGTCGATCTCGAACGCCGCCAGAATGGTTTCGATCAGCACCGTAGCTTTGATGGTGCCCACGGGAATGCCGAGTGCTTCCTGGGCCCGAACGAAGATATCGTTCCATAGACGGGCCTCCAGATGGCTTTCCATCTTGGGAAGATAAAAGTAGGGTCCGGTACCTTTTTCAATCAAGGTTTTCGCATTGTGAAAAAAGTACAGGCCAAAATCGAAAATACTTGCCGATATCGGCTGCCCGTCGACAAGGACGTGTTTTTCGACCAGATGCCAGCCGCGGGGGCGGACGATGAGGGTGGCGATCTTGTCGCCCAAACGATACTGTTTGCCGGCCGGATTGACAAACTCGATGGACCCATTGACGGCATCGACGAGATTGATCTGACCTTCGATGGTGGCCTCCCAGGTCGGTGAATGGGAATCTTCGAAATCCGCCATAAAAGTGGACGCGCCTGAATTGAGCGCATTGATGACCATTTTGCGATCCACCGGCCCGGTAATCTCCACCCGTCGATCCTGGAGGTCCGCGGGAACCGGGGCGACGTTCCAATCGCCTTCACGGATATGTTTGGTTTCGGGCAGAAAATCCGGGAACTTGCCGCTGTCGATTTCTTTTTGAACCGTCTTGCGCCGCTCCAGAAGCTCTCTTCGCCGGGGGTCGAATTCTCTTGCCAATGCCCCGACGAACTCAAGTGCCTCGGGAGTCAGAATCTGTTTGAATTCATCAGAAACGGGCCCGAAAACTTCGATGCCGTCGACCTTCAATGGTGCTTCCATAATTGCCCTCCCTCCCCTTGGATTGGAATTTGGTCTGCAGGTGGAGCAGGTGAAAATTGTACGGGGTTATATTCAGAGTAAGTGTGAATGCAGTCTCGATTGGTATACGCCGGATTTGATGTAACATGGATTCTCCAGGACAACAACATTTGCCAGATCTTAAAAACGCATCTGGGGGCCGAAAACTGTGTGGCGGATCGGTGTTGGGCTGGGACGCAAAGGGCCCCGCCCTGCGACCATACGGCCGCGGATGCTCCCCTTTTTCACCGCCCCGCGCGTTGTCCGTCCCGGAGGCGGGCTTGCCCTGAACCCTCATTCACATTTTTCGGAACGGCACAGGCGATATACCCCGTACGATACTCAGATCTATTGTTCTTTAATTCCGGTGTCGGGCCGCACCATGAGAACCGGAACGCGCGATGAACTGAGAACCCTTTCGGCGATACTTCCTCTTACCCACCGGCTGATACCGGAACGCCCGTGGGTAGCGATAATGATCATGTCCATCGCCTGGCTCTCGATGTATTCCGCAAGGCGTTCCGCGACCCTCCCTACCAGCACCTCGCTCCTCAGGTCCACGCCCTCACCTTTAACTCGATGCACGATGCCGTCCAGGTATTCTGCCGCAGCCGATTTTCGCTGTTCCTCCACTTTTTGTGCGTAGTCGATCATTTTTTCACGACTCGTGCTGCTACTGATAGCGGCTGTATCATCAAATATCACCGGCGCAGGTTCCACGACCTGCACGAACACAACGGAGTCCGGTCGAAAGCCTTCCAGAAAGCTATGCACATGTGGAAGTACGCGTTCAGCCAAATCGGAACCATCCATAGGAACCATAATCCGCTTATACATCATCCCCTCCTTAATGTTGGTGGTGTTTTTCAGGCCAAGGTTGTTGAGATCGGGATCGGATATCCAGCGGAAATAGTTACAGGTTCACGGAAATATGACGATAACGCACGGAGTCGATGCGGCAGGAATTCTCGAATCAACGACTTCGAAGGCCATGGCGGCAACACCGAACTGCGGTACACAGGCGCGATCGGAACGTGTCGTTGCGGTTCAACACTCCCATTTATTAGGATTCTACGAATAAAGTAGATAAGTTAAGCTATTTGTCAACCAGGATCCGATCGAAGATACGGCCCCCCTCGAAACGGGCCTTTTCGCCCAACGCACGTCCGATGCGCAAGACCTCGTTCCATTTGGCCATCCGTTCGCTCCTGGCAAAGGCGCCGACTTTCAGTTGACCCGCATTCGACGCCACCGCCAGATGACTGATGAACGCATCTTCGGTTTCGCCCGATCGCGCGGACACCACCGGCAGCCACCCGGCCTCCCGGGTCAGCCGGATCGCCTCCAGGGTTTCGGTAACGGTACCGATCTGATTCAGCTTGATAAGAACGGCGTTGGCGACGCCTTTTTCTATGCCTGTTTTAATACGGCGAATATTGGTGGTGAACAGGTCGTCCCCGATGAACTGCACCCGGCGGCCCAGAGCCGAGTAAACCCTTTTCCAGCCGTCCCAGTCGGTATCGGCCATGGGATCTTCCATGGCGACGATCGGGTATTTTTCACACCAGGAAATCATTACGTCGGCAAATTCATCGGAAGTGAAGGTTTTGTCTTCGAGCCCGAAACGATAGGTTCTGTCGACAGGGTCATACAGATCGCTGGCAGCGATATCCAGGGAGATGGCGACTTCCTTGCCGGGTTGATACCCTGCCCGCAAGATGGCTTCCATGAGGATTTCGAACCCGTCTTCGTTGGTCTGGAACTCCGGCCAGTATCCCCCTTCGTCGGCGATTCCGGCAAAATGGCGACGCTCTTTCAGGATGTCTCCGGCCGCATGGTACACGTTGAAGGTCATTTCCAGGGTATCCGCATAATTTTCCGCACCAATGGCCACCAGCATGAAATCCTGGACATCGATGCGCCAGTCGGCATGGGCGCCGCCGCCGATGATCTGGATTTCCGGAAGGGGGAGCAGGCACCCCTTGCCGTTGCCCAGATAGTCAAACAACGCTTTGCCCTTGGAGACCGCTGCCGCCCTGGCCGCGGCCATGGATACGCCTAAGATGGCATTGGCGCCGAGCCTTCGTTTGTTTTCAGTGCCGTCCAGGTCGATCATCCGCCGATCGATCCGCTCCTGGTCATACACATCCTGCCCCTTCAAGAGAGGTGCGATGTCGTTGTGGATGTTGGCCACGGCATGGAAAACCGACTTGCCGCGAAACCTGGAGCTTCCATCCCGGAGTTCCAGGGCCTCGTACTGCCCGGTGGACGCGCCGGAAGGCACCAGGCCGCTGCCGGTCAAGCCATTTTCCAGGGTGACCGCTACTTCGACGGTTGGATTTCCCCGGGAGTCGAAAATCTGAAATGCGTCTATGGATTCAATTTTCATAATAAAATCGTGCAACGCTATCTGGACAATGCCACCCATAACGTTCGTTTTAGAACAACAAACTACCGCAAAGGGTGAAGAGAATTAGGGTTTGCCGGTTAGCCGGTTGCCAGTTTGCCGGTTCACCTGTCTGCCAGCATCGTTAGCGGAGAATACAGATTTTTCCTGCTTTTATGAGGCAGTGCTTTCCCAGAATCCCCCTCTCATGGGTTCTTCGAAAATAGGTGTCTTCACCGCGCGCTTTGCGCCTCAGCGGTAAAATTGATTCTGGGCCAACTCGAACCTCACATGACTTCGAACGGAACCTATTTATGGTAACCACGACAACTTGGCGGCTTCAGCATACCAGGCGCTGCTGATGTCTGAAAGATTGTCAATGCCGTCCAGCAAGGCTCTCCTTGTGAACCGTCGGACCCATTCCCTGGGCTCGGGATCCGTCAGGTATTCCACCGGTGACTTGCCGTCGATGCGGGCCAGCAGGATCATCAGGAGCAGCCGGCATGTCCGCTGCAGCATCTCCGTGCTCTCAGGGTCCTCCAGATCCCGGGCGGCAAGATAGGACGCCACCGTTTTCCGGGCCATGGTGGCCAGAACGGTCGACGCCGAAGGGCGGTGGACGGCCTTCAAGTGCAGATGGGTCAACAGAAACGCCAGATCAAATGCCGGATCGCCGTACCAGGCCACTTCACAGTCCAGGATGACCATCCGGGACTCTGAAACAAGGATGTTTTTAGGGCTGTAGTCCCCGTGCACCAGGCATTCCCGGGTGGATTCGAGGCGGTTTACCTCTTCTTCGAACATGGGGGTCAGATCGGGGTGCCGGATGCCGGTGGTGACCAGGTAGGGATCTGAACGCAACTGATGAAAATTGTCGGTGGAGTCGAAACGTTCCCGGGCGCTCCAATCCCCACGTGACGCACGGTGAATGACCCCTAAGGTATATCCCGCCCCCTCCGCACAGGCCGGCTCATATCGGCCATCGAGCATCAACTGCTTCCAGTTGGCAAATCCTTCTCCCAAGTGCTCCATGGCAAAATAGCCATCCCCGGCAAATACAACCCGGGGAACCGCCTGGGGAAGGATGGCGCCGACATATTCCAAATATTCCAGCTCGAATCGATTTCTGGAAATATCCGCAAACCAATCGTCCCGGACCTTCAGCTTTTCCAGAGCCCGTTTGACGACCCACGTCTCCGAGCCGTCTTCCACCAGATAAATATCCGAGGACACCCCACCGGACAGGGGTGTCGCCCGTGCATCCGCACTGCGGATATGGCCGTCCCGGCGAAGTTGGTCGAGAATGTCGTTGTCACTCATTTGGTTAATTGGTGTTTGGTGTTTCGTGTTTGGTGTTTGGTGTTTGGTGTTTCGTGTTTGGTGTTTCGGGTTTGGTGTTTCGGGTTTGGTGTTTGGTGTTTGGTGTTCTGTGTCCGATGCTGGGTCATTTCGTAGTTTAGCGGAACAACCCAAGGGGGTTATTCCGGAGTACGACCTTCTCCTCTCTCGGGGATATGACCACAGTTTGCAACCATCACGTATTGTTTCAGCAGGGTCCGGGTATCCCCTTTGATGATTTCCGATGTGTGGATCGGTGGAACCATTGAATGGGGCGGCGTGAATCGGAATCGGGTTCGGGTTCGCTATCGGCACCGACCTCGAAGGTTGCCATTCTGTTTCGATTCAGATGCCGAACATATCCAGATCCGGATTTCTCCGAGACGGCATTCTGTTGACAACATACACGCTCTATTTAATCGGACCCTGTTTGATGGCAACGGCAGTGGGCTTCGATGCACAGGCAGCTCAGTCGGCCGGGTCGTATACCGCGGCGACCGCATCGCGTGCTCCCGGCTGGGCCGTGTACCCCTCGGTTTTAAGTACTGACTCGAGGGCCGCCAGCAGAAGGAACACATTTTTTCGGCGGCAGGAATGCCCCATCAGACCGATACGCCATACCTTACCGGCAAACTGCCCCAAGCCGCCACCGATTTCGATGCCGTATTGATTGAGAAGTGTTTTCCGAACTGTCAGGTCATCGACCCCCCCGGGTATATGAACCGCATTGAGCATCGGCAGCCGGATCGACTCCGGGACGAGCATGGCAAGTCCCATGGCCTCGAGACCGGCGACCAGGGCCCGGTGATTCAAACGATGCCGCTCGTGTCTCGCCTCCAGGCCTTCTTCTGCAATCAGACGAAGTGCTTCACGCAGGCTGTAGATCATATTGATGGGCGCGGTGTGATGATATTTTCGGTCGGTTCCCCAGTAATCGCGAACCATGCTCAAATCGAGGTACCAGCTCACCACAGGGGTTTTTCTATGTTCCATGGCCCGGACAGCTGCCGGGCTGAAAGAGACCGGCGACAGACCCGGAGGGCCGGAGATACATTTCTGGGTCCCGCTGTAGGCGGCATCGATGGTCATTTCATCGATGGCCACCGGCATGCCCCCCAGAGAGGTCACGCAGTCCACCAGAAACAGCGCTCCGGCATCATGGGCGATCCGGGCCAGATCTTCCAGGGGCTGACACACGCCGGTGGACGTTTCGGCATGAACCACCGCCACCACCTTGGGATGTCGCCCCTTGATTGCATCCTGCAACAACTGGGGATCGATGGCCGCTCCCCATTCCGCATCGATACGGATCAATTTGCCGCCGATGCGATCGACGATGTCGGCCATGCGCGTTCCAAACACCCCGTTGACGCATACGGCCACTTCGTCGCCCGGTTCGACCAAATTGACAAAACAGGTTTCCATACCGGCACTGCCCGTCCCCGAAACCGGAATCGTCAGCTCGTTGCTTGTTTGAAACAGAAACCGGAGCAGTTGCTGGACCTCATTCATGATCGATAGAAAGTACGGGTCCAGGTGTCCGATGCAGGGGGCTGCAATCGCCTGGAGGGTTCTTGCGGGAACATCACTGGGGCCGGGGCCCATGAGAAGCCGGTCCCCGGGGTCGATATCACGGAAATCGGCTGCGTTGACCACTGTCGACCTTTGATTTGCGTTCTCCATTACCGTTCGACTCCTTCCCGTTTCGATATGTTAGATTCAACGTCCGTGACCGCTACTCTATGTGCCGGCGAACGTTGAACTGTCAACAACAGAAATTGTGTTGGGGTGGTTCCGCGTGCCGTTCCTCGGGAGGTGACCTTCGAGGCTTCCATGCAAGATGATAAATTTGAACGGCTTACGGTGTCACGACAAAACTGTATCCATGCTGCTGGAAGCCCAGGTTTTTGTAAAATCTGTGCGCATCAGACCGACGCCGGTTACTGGATACGGCCAGCTTGTAGCACCCGGCTTCACGACATTTCTGCATGGCAAAGTGCATCATTTGCCTTCCAATCCCCCTCCGCCGCCAGTCGGCCGCGACAACGACATCTTCAGCGATCCCGGAACGCGCCCCCATGTGGGCCAGGTTGTCCACGATCAACAGGGCAAAGGTCCCCACCGTATGGCCATTTCTGTGCGCCACATACACGTGATAGTCCGGGTAGGAGTCTATCTTCTCGAGCACCCCTACCGCCTCGGCCAACGGAAGGACCGGGCGGTCTTCCGGATCAAGCTGACGAAAGAGTTCAAGAATCTCCGGCAGGTCCCCGGGTGTTGCGACGCGGATGGCAATCTTTTCCATTGTCCTTGTCCGGATTAGAGAAATTACCGAAATTACGTTCCCATTGGATTTGTCTTGTTACCAAGACGGAGCGTCAACGAACAACAGCGTCATTCCGGCGGAAGAGGCTGTATCAGGGGAGAAGTGCGATCGCCTCCACTTCGACCTTCGCGCCCTTGGCCAGGCCGGACACCTCGATGCAGGAGCGGGCCGGGAAGGTGCCGGAGAAGTACTCGGCATAGACCTCGTTCATTTTCGTAAAATCGTCCATGCTGGTGATAAACACCGTGGCCTTGAGCACCCGGTCCATGGAGCACCCGGCTTCGGCGAGGACGGCTTTGAGATTGTTCATGACCTGACGGGTCTGCTCCTGGACATCGTCGCTGACGACCTCTCCGGTCGCCGGATCGAGTGGCAGCTGCCCCGTGGCAAAAACCAGCGTGTCGGTTTTGACCCCCTGGGAGAACGGGCCGAAGGCGGCTGGTGCTCCCGCTGTTTTGATGGCCTTTATTTCTGACATTCCTCCGCCTCCTCATCTGTAACCGTATTATCGAAGCCGACGATCGCTCCGTATATGATAAAACCGATCATACTCGCAATAATGCCTACGCACACCAGCAGAATGACGTTCGGCCACAATGTAAATGCCATGGTGCTCGCCCTTTCGATTAGGTTTTCACGTTAGCGAAATAGTTCGAAGAAAACTTGATGAAGTGGACGCCCGGATTGTCTCTTCGAATGGCGGCCAGAATCTGCTTCAACGATGATGCAGAGCAGAAAAACGCATAAAACGAGGCGCGTTCCGTCCGCAACCGGATAAAACCAAATGCGATTCCCGATGGCGGTCCCTCGATGCGACGGAAGTCACCCAATTTAATGGGGCTATCCTCTTGGAAACTTTTTAGCCGAATTGTGTCGCCGTTTTCAAGTTCAATCCGGTAAACCAGGTGCAGCGACCAGTACCAGGTCATCACGATAACAAAAGAGAGCATCCCGATCCATAGTATACCCAGGTCCGAACTTTTCATGGCCAACAGGGGCACGGATACAAGCGTCCATAACACAAGCAGCCCATAGAAGATCACAATATAGATGCGGGATGCGGTGTACACGATTTTGGGTTCGATGCCGTCTTCTTCCATCTTCTGAACATCCTATCCGAAAATCAATCTCGGCAAAAACATGATAATTTCAGGGAACACCATGCAGCATATCAAACCGATGAGTTGAAGAAAGACAAACGGTATGGCCCCTATCCACACGTCGCGGGTGGTGATTTCGGGCGGCGCGACGCCTTTGAGAAAAAACAGGGCATAGCCGAATGGCGGCGTGAGAAACGAAAGCTGCATATTCACCGCCACCAGGACACCGAACCAGATGGGGTCGAATCCAAGCTGTCGAATAATGGGACCGAACAACGGGATGCAGAGCATGAAAATTCCCACCCAATCCATGAATGCCCCGAGAACCACGAGCATGATCTGCATGACAATCAGGATGCCCCATCTGCCGAGGCCGGAGCCGAGCAGAAAGTCCTTTACAAACTCACCCCCGCCGACCATGACGTATAGAGCGACAAATATATTCGCACCAAACATAATCCACAAGACCATGGCCGAGGTCTTCATCGTCTGGAGGCTTGCCGATATCAAATTCTTCAAGGTCAGGGTCCGCCGCGAAAACGAAATCACCAGGGCGCCGAGCGCCCCCACGCCGGCCGCCTCCGTAGGGGCCGCCACACCGAGGATAATGGTACCCAGGACCAGGAAGATCAGTACCGCCGATGGAATGATGGGAAGCAGGAGACGAATTTTCTCCTCCCATGTCGCCCGTTCTTCAATGGGAATAGGGGGTCCGGTAGCCGGGTTGATATACGCGCGAATGGTGATATAAGCGATAAAAATGGCCGCCAACAGGAAGCCCGGCAAAAAGGATCCGGCATACAGCTGCCCCACGGACACCTGATCGATCATGCCGTAAATGATGAGCATGATACTCGGCGGTATGAGGATGCCGAGGGTGCCCCCGGCCAGGATGGATCCCAGGGCAATATACTTGTCGTATTTTCGGCGCAGCATTTCCGGAAGTGCGATAACCCCCATCGTCACTTCGCTGGCGCCGATGATACCCACCATACATGCGATCATGGTACAGGCAACCACCGTTGCCGACGCGACACCCCCCTTCAGCCACCCCAGCCACTGGTGAATCATTTCATAGATGTCCGAAATCAGGCCGGCGCGCTCCAGGATGCATGCCATGACGATAAACAGCGGGATGGCCCCGAGCAGATAATTGTTCATCAACCCGAAGATGCGGGTCGGGATGATCGCAACCGCATTGGGGCCCAGAAGCAGCGCGGTGAAAATGACGCCCACGGATCCCGTTGAAAAGGCAATGGGCAGACCTAAAAACATCAGGATCAACATGGACCCGAACATCAGCACGGTGATCCATTCGATGCTCAGTTCAATCACTACAGACTCCTTCCGGTGACAGCCATGTGAAGATCCCGAATGAACCAGTTGATTCCCTGTGCCAACAGGAGAACTCCGCCCAGGGGCATCATAAATTTTACGCAGTATAGCGGCGGCCCCCAATCGGTGAATGACATTTCACCGGGGACCGTGACGCCAAAAATCTTCCCACCGGCCTCCATGGTCTGGGAACTCCAATAAAATTCCCAGCAAAAATAGGTGAGCGCCAGGATGTAGATAAAAAAGAACACCGACGTGAACACGTCGAGTATCGCCCTCCCACGTTCCGACAGGGACGAGTACAATATGTCGACGCGGACGTGTCCCCGGTAGTAATGACAAAACCCCCCCAACGTGATGTACAATATGGCAAACAGGAGCGTCATGGCTTCATGTCCCCAGTTGGTCGGCATGTTGAACAGATAGCGCATCATCACTTCAAAACTGATGACCAGCACCGCCAGCAGCAGGACATAGACCATCACGTGACCGGTGAACAAATTGATTTTGTCCACCGCCAGCATGATTTTCTTCAGGCGCTCCATAAATGACTCCTTTGATGAAAGCCGGGACGAAAGGGATTGGCAGTAAAGGGGGGCGATGTGCCCCCCTTTCAAGAGCATCCAGTTATCAGATCATCAAGCGCTTCCCGTTACGATCCACAAGATCCTTATCCTGGTAGTAACCCACTTTCGTCGATTTCAGGAACTCCCACTGGGATTTGAACGCCTTCATGGCCAGACGGTCTTTCTTGGCCCACTTGACCCATAATTCGGGAGCGAATTTCCTGAATTTTTCGATATCGGATTCTTTTAGACGGATAATCTCGACACCCTGTTTCTTGAATTTTTCGAATGCCACGTTATCCGCAGCCTGGACGGCGGTGTACTGGCTCCAGGAGAAATCCCGAATCGCCACCCGTAATGTGTTTTGCTGATGGGCCGGGAGGCTTTTCCAGACCCTCATATTGATTCCGATGCTCTGGCAATCCACCGGCTGATGGAGGCATGGCGTGGAGGGCGGCCCCATGATGATATACTTGGCCACTTCACCGAAACCCAGGTTATAGTTAATGGCGGCACCTACAAAATCAGCACCGTCGATGACCCCTTTTTCAAGAGCCGGATAAACCTCTCCGCCGGGGAGAAGCACTGTGGACACTCCGGCAGACCGGAAAATCTCTGCGATCATACCCCCGGGAAATCGGATCTTCTTCCCCTTGTAATCCTCAAAGGACCGGATGGGGACCTTGGAATGAACAAGATTTTCATCGTGTTGAACCGGCCCGAACCAGAACATATTGTGTTGGGCGTAGGCTTCCCGGGCGATTTCTTTCCCACCCAGTTCATTGAACCAGGTCTCCCATTGATCCGGACGATCCATACTGAACGGATAGGAAGACAGAAAGGAAGCACACGGAATTTTACCGGGCCAATAGGTGTCCGAGCTGTGCATGCCCTCAAACACGCCGGCTTTCACGGCGTCGAACATTTCGAATGTTCCCACGATGGCTTTCGCGGGAAACGGTTTGACCATGAGTTTGCCTTCGGACATTTCCCCGACGCTGTCGCAAAACTCCTTGAATTTTGTGTAGCCGAGTGTCCCCGCATCCCACATGGACTGCATTTTGATGGTCTTAGGCGCTGCCGAGGCATGCTTCGCGAAGAAGGGAACCCCGATGGCAGTGACTGCGGCGCCGGCTGTTGCGGTTTTAAGAAAACGACGACGCGAGACTTTCTCCTCTTTTTTCTCCTCACTCATTTACGGCCTCCTTTAGGTAATCGGGTTAAATCTCACGAGCGGCCTGCGATGGACTCGGCATTTCCAATGTCACTTCCGGGTTCCACGATGCCGATACCGGCCCCCCGTTTGTGAGGCGTGATGTACTCCTCGCCTTCCCCCTCCGCCCCATGTCTCAATTGACGTCTGCCTATCCGCCGACTTTATACTCGGCCAGTTTCTCAAGAGCGAGGACCATGGCCGAGTGGTCCAGACCGCTGTCCCCCTGGGCGGCCACGCTGTTGAAGAGCTCCTGGGCAGTGGCCGTGTTGGGCAGGGCCATCTGGAGTTTCCGGGCATTGGACAGCGCCAGGTTCAGGTCCTTCTGGTGGAGGGTGATCCGGAAACCCGGTTCGAACGTCCGCTGGATCATCCGTTCCCCGTGGATTTCCAGAATTTTGGACGACGCGAACCCGCCCATCAGCGCCTCGCGGACTTTTGCCGGGTCCGCCCCTGCCTTGGAAGCAAACAACAGTGCCTCCCCCACGGCCTCGATGGTCAGGGCCACGATGATCTGGTTGGCCACCTTGCAGGTCTGACCGTCGCCGTTTCCTCCCACCAGGGTGATATTCTGCCCCATCAGCTCGAACAGTGGTTTCACCGTGTCGAAGGTCGCCTGATCGCCGCCAACCATGATGGTCAGCGAGCCAGCTTTGGCCCCCACCTCCCCGCCGGAAACCGGGGCATCCAGGTAGCTGCATCCCAGGGCGTTGATCTTTTCTGCAAATTCCTTTGTTTCCACGGGAGATATGGAACTCATGTCCACGACGATCTTGCCGCTGCTCAACCCTTCGGCTACACCGTTTTCTCCAAACAGGACCACTTCCACATCCGGTGTGTCGGGGACCATGACAATGACCACCTCCCCCGTTTCCGCCGCCTCCCTGGCCGAAGACACCACCGTCGCCCCTTTTTCCACCAGCTCCCGGGGAATCGGGCTGATGTCGTTGACGGTCAGTTCGTGACCGCCGTCCAGCAGGTGCCCGGCCATGGGTGCTCCCATGATTCCAATGCCGATAAATCCTATTTTCATAGCGTCTCCCCCCTTTCGTCACTTATACGGTGTAAACCAGCCGAGCCCGTCTTCCGTTGTCCCGGCCGGAATGTATTCACATCCGATCCAGCCGTCATATCCCGCGGCGTCAATGGCACGGAACAGATTGGGGAAATTGATTTCCCCGGTGCCCGGCTCATGGCGCCCCGGGTTGTCGGCAAGCTGAATGTGGCCAATCCGCGGCAGATGGGTCTCGATGGTCGTGATCAAGTTCCCTTCCATTTTCTGCATGTGATAAATGTCGTACTGCAGACGGATGTTCGGATGATTCACATCATCCAGAAGCCCCAAGGTGTCCCGGGTGCCCACCAGATGAAATCCCGGGATGTCCTGGTTATTGAGCGCCTCCACCAGGAGCAGTACGCCCTCCTTTTCCAATGCCGCAGCTGCAAACGCGAGGTTGCGCACCAGTGTATCGCGGACCACTCCGGCATCGATTCCCCCCGGGGTGAGGCCGACGAGGCAATTCAGGGCCGGACATTGGAGCGCTTTGGCATACTCTATGGCCCTTCCCACACCCTCCTGGAATTCTCCCTCCCGCCCCGGAAGACAGGCGATACCCCGTTCGCCGCCAGCCCAGTCGCCGGCCGGCAGGTTGTGGAGCACCTGCTGAAGGCCGTTGGCTTCCAGAGCGTCGACCAGTTGGTCTTTTGGCCAGTCGTAGGGGAACATGTACTCGACCCCTGTAAATCCGGCTCTGGATGCGCGCTCGAAACGGTCCGGAAAATCGACTTCGTTGAACATCATCGTTAGATTTGCGCTGAATTTAGGCATGATCGATCCTTTCCAAATGTCTGGAGTGGTTCACATGAAACGGCATGGCTCGGATAGGACAGGGGCCCGAGAAGGCCGGGTTGCACGATCGGACAACCATTTCGGCAAACCCGATCGCCGGACGATACTTGTTAGTTTACTGATCTCTGCGACCGATCCGCATCACTCTTATTTAATTTAACCTATCGATATCAATAAATAATTATATTATACAGCGCCTATTAATCTTATGAGCAGAACATCTGATGATATGATTTTGCTATTGCAATTTGAAAATTTTGTCAATAAAAAAAGAAGCGCTTGTGAGCCGGCTAAAAACAGGCGTTGTCAACCACAGCCAGGGGCTTTGATGTTCACGTATCGGCAGCCCAGGAGAGGTCTCCAAATGAATAAGAACGCGTTCCAGATCGAACGGAAGCGTTTGGCAGATCAGATCATCGACAAGCTTGTCGCCATGATCGCAGACGGCGATCTCAAACCCGGCGACAAACTGCCGCCCGAACCCGAACTGATGAAGCAGTTCGGCGTGGGTCGCAGTTCCATCCGGGAAGCCATCGGCGCATTGGCGCTCATCGGCCTGATCACAGTGCGCCCGGGCCATGGCACCCACGTTGCCGTCCCGTCTGAGCATGCCCATACGAAACCGATCGGGTTCATGATGGGTATCGGCCGGGACAAAGTCCGTGAACTCGTCGAGGCCCGTATCGAACTCGAACAGGTCATCGTCAAACTGGCCGCGGGACGCGCCACCGAAGAGGACCTTGCCGATATCCGGGAACAGCATAACGTTCTGAAAGCGTCCTTGAAAAATCGCCGGAAAACGATTCAGGCGGATCTGGCCTTTCACAGAGCCCTGGCGAAAGCCAGCCACAACAGCGTCCTGACCCGCTTTCTGGCAGAAATGCGGCAGCCCATGAAACACTGGATGGAACAGAAAGCGAAGTACGACTGGGGCTACGACAAGGTGTATGAACAACATGACGCCATCGTAAAGGCGATAGAGGCCCGTGACGGGACAGGGGCCCAGGCGGCCATGCGGGACCATCTCGAATCGACGGGTGAAAAACTGGTCGCCGCTATGTTAGAGCTGAAATCGAACTGAACCGCCGGGGATATTTCACCAGGTGCCCGCCGGACATTGTCCAAACAGAAAAGGCCGGCCGAATGTATCGGCTGGCCTTTTCTATGGAACTGGAGAGTGTATTAAATCAGCTTCTTTGCCCAGCCCTCATCCCCGAGCTTGTTTTTAATGCTTAGGACGATATCGGACTTGCGGCTGGCCGCATCGGGCGCCTGAAGGGCTTTCTGATAGATGCGCCGGGCCCCCGGCGGATCGTCCAGGTAGGTCAAGGTCCATTCGGCCAGGGATGTCAGATCCCGGGCCCCGGACAATTTCCCTTCCGCGGATTGTACCAGCCCCCGCACGACCTGCGGATCGTTTGCCTGCTCAGCCGCAGCCCGGACCAGCACCTCGAATTGGGCCGAGCCCTCACAAAAGGATTCCGCCTTGGTGTACAGGGCCTTCGCCCGGTCCATATCACCCAGAGAGGCAAGCGCAGCTCCGGCAGCGGTGGTGCAACTGACCACATCGGCACAGGCTTCGGCGGCCTTGTCGAACAACTCACCTGCCCATTGCGCATCGCGCAGCTTGTCGTTCACGATCCGGGCCAGCCGGACAAAATCCGTTGCCTTGCTGGCGCTCTGTTCCTGACTCGAATAAATGGTTTTCGCCCATTGGCTGTCTCCCAGGTTGGCCATTATGCCGTCCACAAGATTGTTGGTCTTGAGGGGGTCGTCGCACCGCTCCTGTAGCATCGTGTAGATCTCCCGAACCCACTCGGCGTCCTCAAGATCGGCATAAACGGCATCGGCCAGCGTCAGGTATTCCGGGAAATAATGGGCCTTACGAGCCGCTCTTTTGTAAAGTTTTCGGGCATAGTGCTTGTCGCCGGTCTGCAGGACCACTTTCCGGGCGAGATGGACCAGAGCGCCGGATGTCTCACACGTATTTTCCTGGGCCAGAAAATCGGTGTAAAGGGCCGCATTGGCGTCCCGTCTCTCCTGCTGGTCCTTTATCGCCTCGATCCATTGTGGATCATCGGCGTATTTTAAAATGGCCTCCGCGGTCAGTTTAAACTCGTCATTACTCTTGACCGCCAGTTCCGCCCCTTTCAGCACTTTCAGGGCGCCGGGCGTGTCTTCGAGTTCATCCGCCAGGGCCTTGGCCACCTGAACCAGCTGCTTGGATGTCGGATCGGCTTCCAGCGTTTTCTGATAGATCGCCCCGGCAGCAGCGGTGTCACCGATATCGGATAGGATGGCTTTGGCGAGTTTGGACAGTTGATCGAATTTCGAAAACAGTGGCTCGGCTTTGTTGTAGATATCCAGGGCCAGGGCCTTATCTTGAAGGGAATCGACGATGGACTTGGCCAGGGTCATCAAATCCTCGCCTTTTTCCATGCGCTCGGCCGCTTTCCGATAGATGGCCTTTGCATATTCCGGATCTTTCAGATCCCCGGCGGCGGATGCCGCCAGCGCGACCAAATCCTTGCCGGTCTCCAACTGGGCCTCACCTTTCTCATACAGCGATCGGGCCAATGCCGCATCTTCCAGGATTTCAAGGGCCCCTTTGGCCAACAGGGCACAGTCATCGCCGGTTTTGCAGCTTTCCCCTGCCTTATCGAAGATCCCTTTGGCCTGTTCCTTGTCCCCGAGTACGTCCACAATCCCTTTGGCGCAATCGACATAATTGGCCACTGTCTTGCATTTCCCGATGGCGGCGTCGATGGTCTGTTTGGCCATATCGGCGTCACCAAGGACATCCTGGATGGTTTTGCTCAGAGAAAAAAAGTCGGCAATCTTGGTGCACTTGGCTTGGGCGGCGGTCATGAGTTCGGCTGCCGTGGCCGTATCGCCGATCTCCGATGCAGCACTTGCCAGGTTTACGAAGTCCTGTGTGGTGGTACCGAAGTCTTTGGCCTGGACCAGGTACTGTTTGGCCTTTTCCTTGTCCCCGAGAGCTTCATCGGCGGCCTTAGCAAACAAAATCAATTCATCGACGGTCTGGGCCCACTCGGCGCCTTCGTCCATGAGTTCACCGGCCCAATCCTTGTCGGAAAGATCCTGAACGATTTCTTTGGCCACATTGACATAGTCCTCCGACGTTTCACAGCTCTCCGCTTTTTCTTCCAGTTCTTCCTTTTTGCTCATTTCCCCCCCTTTAAAATTGACGGTTCTATATCAGTTCAAATGTAACCGGCAGCATCAAAGCTTTTTTCCTACACCGCCGGTCATTGAATTGTCAATCGGACTCTGTGGGCTTGTGGGGAATCGGAGATGGGGCATCAATAGGTGAGCACGCTGTCGGCGGAGATGCTCTCGGCCACCAGGGTGCCGCCGGAGATGATCCGGGCTTCCGGAATTAGATCATCTTTCGATATTTTTCGGGCCTCGATACACGGGGCGCACACCATCAGTTTGCCGCCCAGCTCAAAGAAGGATGCGATCAAGTCCGTAAGGGGCGGAAACCCTGCTGCATGCACATGGTCGGCGTACCCTTTCATGGCGATATACACCGCCGTGCTCTGGAGGATGACGACGGCTTCCGTTTCCATGGCAAAGGCGGCGTTGCCGATGACAAAGGGAATCGTAGCCTTGTCGGGACTCTCCTCGGCATGGGTGCCGATGATCAACAGCTTTTTTCCGGTTCCACTCATACGCTCACGCTCCTGTTCTACCACCAGCTGATGGTTTCGTCGAAGTCGAATATCAGATCCAGAAGCTCTTCATAATCCACCGGTTCCCCCTCAATATCGAATAATGGAAATTGAAGGCAACTGTAACCCAGGGATAAGGCATACATCAGGCTTCGCTGCAGGTCGTCCTGGGGCGATTTCAAAATGTGCAGCATCTTTTTCCGTCGTTTCGGCATGGCGACACCTCACGTTGAACCGCATCAGGGGCGATTTCCAAACGGAATGACAATATCCATCTTTTTCAGTTCGCGGGCCAGCTGATCCGTGGCAATGTGCTGGAGGCCCCATTGGGCATTTTCCGCCACGTTCGAATAAACGGGGCACTCCATTTCTTCCAGCCACTCCAGGTTTTCCTCCAACGCGTCGGTCATTTCGACGGCAACATCGAACACAAACAGATAGGCCCAGTAGTTGTGCGCCGCCAGGCCGAGCGCGGTCCGCGTTCCCTCCCATACGTCCTCGGGCCTGCGTACAACGACCCCGCAGTGTTTGATATTTTCCATGTCAGAAAACCCCTTTTGTCAGATTATTGGGGGAAACGAAATCTCAACGCAAAGACGCCAAGATCGCAGAGCAGATCATACATTTTGCTGTTCGCAGCCCATTACAGAGCCTCCCTTCGACTCTGCTCCTTTCGGCTTCGCTCGGGACAGGCAGGACAAGGAGGGCGAAAAGCAAAACAATCGCTTGATTGCTTGCCGGATCTCGCTGATATTCGACCCCTTCCTGAGGTGGCTCTTTTTCAGATTCCCCCTCTTAGGGATTCTGAAATACAGGTAATCCCTCTGCACACTCTGCGGCTCTGCGGTGAATGGCTGAGCCATTAAAGACCGTGACCATGGGCCGTAACAAAGGACCATACCTATGTGAACAAGGTTGCTAAAACGAAATATATCGATCACAATCGTAAAGCATTTCGGCGTGAAAGGTCTGGGATCCATAGGACTTTTCGCCCAGCACCGAGTCTGTCCGCTGAAGGTCGTTGGCCTCGAATCCCACGTTACAGACAGCGACATCCGCCAGATCCTGAAGATCGGCCATTTTCGAATCCGTACACAACCGGGTCCCGAGATGGGTAAAAAAAAGCCGCACTTCAATGTGATTGCGTTTCGCAGCCCGGCACAATTCGATGAGTTTGTCCAAGTGTCGATCAGAGCTCACATAAATGCCTAAAGATTTGCTCATACGGCCTCTCTCTTTTTAAAGGATCCAAGGGTTCGAGGATTCGAGGGTTCAAGTGGTCAGATATTTATTGATACTGTTTAGTAAGCGTTTTTAGCATTCTTTCGGTCCCGCTTTAAATTAATGTTTTTCAATCGACAAAGGCATCGAACCGGGAGATGGTCCGGTTGACAGCGTCCATTTCGAACCGATTCACCGTTCGTAGCGCGGTATGCACGTGACGCCCCACAGGGCCCATTCATCGCCCGGCCTCGGCACTTTTACTTCAATGGCGGCCTCGATTTTCTTTTTTTCATGGGCGCTCAACTCAAGGCGTTCCAAAGAGCGACATACCGATTGCCAGAAAAGACCATAATGAAAATCCCTGGTCTTTTTGATATTCACCTGTAAAAATCGCATCTCAATGGAGGCTAAGGTGGCCACAATCGATTCATCCATTTGCCGGCCAACCTGATTTTCCTCGACCAGGAGTGCCACAAGCATCGGGCCGTGGTTGGTGGAGGGTGCCTCCGGTATGCGCTCTTCCCATTTAAGCCGCATCACACATCCACGTGTGGTTTCCTCATGTGCTGAAAACCTTCTGAGCCTCACGATCCAGGCTGTCCGTGGAGGCTTCAATGGTGATGCATTTCCCGCCATCCATCAGAGAGTCGATTTCCGAAATGAATCGGTTGTAGAGGTTCCGATGGGCTTTCTCAAGACGCTGGCGAAAATATGGATCAACAGCGCCGCTGGTAATGGCCAGCTCTTGCAATGCCGAAATGATCCGCTGCCCGTCGACCTGCTGGCTGCAGCAATCGGAGCAACGTTGGCAGCCGACGCACAGCCATATGGAGGGCATTGTCAGCAGTTCTTTTTCGAGTCCGAGGTAGACCATGCGGAACAGCGATCGTGGATCGAAGACGCTTCGTTCACAGGCAACCGGGCACGCACTGCTGCATTCACCGCAGGTAAAACAGGCAGCCAACCGATGGGTATCCGAGATGAGCTGAAGATCGTCGGGGAGGTGGTAGGCAGCCGGCCTCAGGATACTGCCGAGATGTTCCGGAACAGAAGTGGACAGCCATTTTCTCCACTGCTCTTCGGCGAGATCGCCGAAATCTTCTCCAGCGAGGCAAGCGGCCACCGCATGCCAGCGAGCGCGTTGAAACCGCCTCCACAGTTCTGAAAAGAGGTTCAGGGTAACCGGAGATATCTTGCGACGATCTGCCGCCACAGCGCGCACGTGTTCGATTAAATCGGACGGCTTGACCGCATTGGGGCAAATCTGGGCACAGCGGCGACATCTGGCACAGTACCAGACTTCCGGCCGGCACACCAATTCCTCCTGCATCCCGAGTGCTGCCATCCGAACGATTTTCTGAGGCCGCAACATCCCGGTGGCGATGTTCACAGGACATTCAGAGTCGCACGATCCGCATGTCCAGCATAGCCGTATATCCGCTTTGGCGCCTCCTTCAAGCCGATCCCGAACATCCATTCTGAGTCGAATCGCATGGCCCATGGGCGGCTATCCTTCCTTGACATGTTACACATATTGTATTTACGGGTACAAAATGAAAACTAATACACGGCCGAAGCGATGCAAGCGCGCACATATGGAGGTGGGGAAGCAAATTCGAGCGATGAATCGATGCCGTCTTCCAGGCGGAAGCCGGAAGGTATCTCACTCGATGTTCGGTTCAGGAATGGATCACAGGATCTGGGGAAGCCGGTGCTTTTTCCAGAGCGGATAATCGGGGCCCAAACGGACGGTTAACCATCCGTTAGCTGTTGAGACATGGAATTGAGGATTTCCCCTCTGGTGCCTTCAAAGTGGACAACAACGTTTCTTTGATAATCGGACAATCCTCCCAGATATCGTTCCAACAGGTTTCCTTCGACAACGCCTTTGTCCTCGAGCTCCTGGTAGATCGCGTAAAGCGCACAGGTTTCAATAATTGCCCTCTCGGCATCGGACAATTCCATACGTCACCATCACTTTCTATGAGTTGTGATAACCCTCGAACCCGGAAGATCTGTTGAAGACCCTGGCAGGAACGGAATGCAAGCGGCATCGTTTAGACATTCAATCGATACGGTATACCTCGGTGGTTCCCGAAATCCCCTTGAACGACATGGTCGCCATAAACGACGACGCCACGGTGCCGTTGAGCATGTGGACAGTTTCCGCGGTGGTCAGGATCTGCCCGGGTTCTGCACTTTCACACAGCCGCCGCGCCAGATTTACCGACTGGCCGATCACCGTATAATCAAATCGCTTCGAAGACCCCACCTGTCCCACGAACACGTCACCGATGTTGATGCCGACGCCGACACCGAGATGGTTGAAAAAGCTGGCTTTTTGAGAAAAGCGGGCCTTTAGCCGGTTAAAGGATGTGATCATCTCCTTTGCGGTTTTGGCGCAGCTCTCCGCGGAATTATCGAGGATATTGGGCGCCCCGAAAAAGGCCATCACTTCGTCACCGATGAATTTATCCGTGTTCCCGCCGTTTTTCGATACGGCGGCATCCATGTCGCTGTAAAAATTATCTAAAAAATCGGTAACCTCCTCCAGATCCGTGGTGTTTACCATGCTGCTGAAGCCCCGGATATCGGCAAAGAGGATACTCATTTTCAGCTTTTCTCTGATTTGGCGGGAGCCGGTGCCGCCGTTTGACTGTTTCACCATCTCCCGGATGATGGCGGGGGAATGGAGCCTTTCGGCGACCGTTTGAATTTGAAGCCGTTTCACCTTTTCTTTCAGGAGCAGGGAATTATTAATGGCGACGGCCGCGTTATTCGCGAAAATGGAAATCAACCGCAGATCCGTCTCGGAGAAGGTCCGCCGCCCATCCAGAAGATTCACGTTCAACACGCCGATACTGCTGTTCCCGATCTTCAACGGAACACAAAGGGCCGAACTGATGGTCTTGTCTTTTTTATGAAACCCTGGAAACTCGGCGGGATTAACGCGCCCCTGCAGGAGCAACGGCTCTCCGCTTTTGACAACCTGACCCGCGATGCTCGTTCCAAGCGGAACCAGGGCATCCTCCGCGGTTTCGGCACGCTTGCCGGTGGATATCATGGTTTTCAACATCCGGGTCCGCTTGTCGAGCAGCATGATCGATGAATGGTCCGCATGGAAACAGGAGAGCATTTCTTTCGTGATGGTACTCAGAATATCGCTCAGCCGGTGCTGGGAGTTGATGCTGTGACTTACATCGAACAACGCCCCCAACGTCTGCAAGTCCTCGCTGAGTTGCATACGGGATTCTTTTTGTCGGATCAGATCCCGGGTAAGTTGGACGAGCCTGCGGTGATAGATGATCATGTAGGCGCAGAACAGCAGAACCAGCCCGGACAGAAAGATGGAGAATTTGAAGGAATTGCCTGTAAATATGTCGTCATGGGATCCTTCGAGAAAATCAAAAAATTGAATGAAGATCAGGGACAGGGTCAAATACAGAATGACCAGAATAGCGAGCAAAACGAGATGCCAGACCCTTCTTTCAATCTTTCGGATCTGTTTTTTTTCCGGGTCAGAGGTCTCCCCGGATACCTGGGATGCCGTTGAACGTGACCCACTCATTGCAGATTTACCCTTGTCCTCGGGCAGAAAAGGCAGAGGAACCTTATATTCTGCGACCGGAATGATTTTGGCACCGTGGTGGAGCCTAAACGACCGTGTTAAGCCTCTTGCAGAAAATAAGCTCTCCTGCCCCCCTGAAGAGAGTGCCGAGATGGCTTCGAAATAAAATCGTGCAACAATTTTATGAAACGCGACTGCCGCTCATAGGGCAAAAGACCAGCCCGCTTCCAGCGTCGCGGGATAAAGTTAGTATCCTTTCGTCCCCGCTGAGCGGCATTTCCTCTTCGATCCAACAAGCAACCGGAAATAATCGAGTTTAAACGGTCAAATGATACCACAATACACGGGGATCGTCCAACAAGCCCGTATGTTTCATGAATTCTTCTCAGGCGGCGACCATGGGGCTTGAAACATAGAACGGAATCCTGCTATCAAACCGGGTGCTCCGGATCCGACAGGTCCGGCCCCGCCGGGGGAGCGGTCATTGACTTTCAAACAAATCCGGTGACAATATAGCTCCGTCATTACGTCGAGCACGTGGGCATCATCACGCCGACACCATGAAAATGGAAACCAAAACAATGGCCGTCACATCGAGCCAATCTTCCCATAAAAAGATACCCTTTGCGGCATCCCTGCGCCTTGCCCTTTTCGTAGTGATGATTCTGGCAGGCATCGCCCTGGTCCGGTTCACGCCCCTGGGCGACGTTCTCTCCGAGGATTATATCCGTTCGCTGATCCATGAACTGCGCGGCATCTGGTGGGCGCCCCTGGTTCTCATCGGACTGTACATCACCCTGGGGATCCTCGGCCTCCCGCCGGGGCCCTTGATGTTGGGCGGGGCGGCATTCGGTGCTCTCTACGGCACCATTTACAACACGATGGGGCTGTTTACCGGTGCAGCCCTGGGATATCTGGTGGCAAAACTGTTGGGCCGTGATTTTGTCATGCATGTGGCGGGGAAAAAACTCCGGCGTTTTGAGGATCTCTCCGAGCGCCGCGGATTCTGGCCCCTGGTCCAGACCCGGTTTCTGCCGATCCCATTTATGGTGGTCAACTTCGGAGCGGCTCTGGCGGGAGTGCGCCCCATGCGGTTTTTAACAGCCTCGGCACTGGGTCTGCTTCCGTCGACCCTGATCCACACTTATTTTATCGCTAAATTGCTGGAAACCCAGGGCACGGAGCGGATCCTGACCCTTGTGCTTTACGCTTCCGCCTTTGTCCTGTTTAATCTCCTGATTACTCCCCTGTGGGTGAGAAAGTCATCCCGATGACCCATATGATTTCGACACGGACCGCCACTGCCGGGAGGTCGCTGATCTGCCGCATCGATGCGCATCTGCGAAAACGTCTCGGAATTTTCGAGATCTGGGATGATCCCCGCAGCCTGTTCCGGGTCAACCTCGCCACGACCTCAAGGCCGGTTTCTCTACCCGGACTGTCCCTTCCGGCCGGAGCGAAAATACTCGATCTGCACCTCTGGAGCGAGCATGCCCCTGACCAGCCGGCGACCGGTGCCGACATCGCCACGTCGTGGAAGATGTTCAAGATGGGCATTGCCAGTTTCAAGGAAATTGCCGCCTGTCTTCAAACAGACCCGAGACTGATGGGAGTACAGGCTGTGCATGGAATAACCCCCCTTTTCTTTCGGGAAGAGAGCAACGCCGGACGGCACACGTTTGCAAGACTTGGTTTTAGGGTTATCCCCTACCGTCATCCAATGGGTGCCTTTGGCATATTTTGGCAAGACTTGCATATCTGGCTGCTCACCTGGGCGATCAAGCCCGCGGCACTGAACCGACGGGGGCATTTTAAGAACCTCTGGAACGAGCTCTGGTACCCCGCCGATGAATTTATCCGCAAATACGGGCCGAAGGAAAAAGGGCGTAAAAAATGATCCGGGTGACTCGAACAGCACCGTATTATATCCTGCTGGGGGCTCATGGTATTTAATGTCAAGGGCTTGGCGCGGTTTGTCCGCCTCTGGATTTTCGACACCGGCTGGACGCCGCGGCGACGGGTGATTCTGGCCGCCTTCTTTCTCGGCTATCCGCTCCTCGAAGGTATCATCTGGGCGGGCCTGCTCTTGGACGACCTGCTGTTCCGGGGGTATCGGCGCTACCCCGTTCCATCGCCGGTGTTTATCATTGGAAACCACCGCAGCGGGACGACGTTTCTGCACCGGCTCCTTTCCAGGGATCGACAGCAGTTTGCCACCATGAAGATGTGGGAAATCCTCCTGGCTCCCTCCATCACCCAGCGCCGGGCCGCAGCAGGCATCGCCGGGGCGGCCCGGTGGTTCAGGGAAACACTGATCGAGGGACTGAAGCGGCTTGAAAGCGACTGGCACGAAAAGAGCGTCATGCACGACGTCTCCTTCCAGGAGCCCGAGGAGGACGACTACCTGCTCCTTCACATCTGGTCGGCCCTGACCACCGGCCTGTCGTCGGGGCTGCTCTCGGAAGCTGTTCCCTATACCTTTTTTGATACGGCGTTGCCGGATAAAGACCGTCATCGCATTATGGGATTCTACCGGCAGTGCATCCGGCGGCATATGTTCGCAGACAGGATAAACCATCGTCTCAGCCGAACATACCTCGCCAAAAACCCGGCATTTTCCCCGAAAGTGGCCACCGCCCGTCGTTTTTTTCCGGACGCCAAGTTCATTTACTTGGTACGCAATCCACTGGAGATGATACCCTCTTTCGTCAGCATGATGCGATTCTCATGGGATGTGATCGGAATCCCCGGCAGGAATCAGGCACTTGTTGAATATATCATGGAAATGGCCCGGCACTGGTATAGGTATCCGTTGCAGGAGCTGGATGCCGTGCCCGAGGGGTGTGCAGCCATTGTAACCTATGACGACCTGACACAGGATCCGGACACCACCGTGCACCGGATATACCGGAAGTTGAATCTGGACATGGGACCGGATTTTGCGGACGTGCTGAACGTCGAAGCCACCAGGTCAAGATCCTATAAAAGCCACCACCACTATGATCTGCACGCCCTGGGACTCAGCCGAAAGCGTATCCTCGACGAATTCAGAGACGTGTTCGATCGGTTCGGGTTTGACACCACAATCGGTTAGGAGCGGATTTCAAATCATTGCCGCTAACGCCATTGTTCCAAGCAGGTTGCTCAGCCTGATCGTTCCTTTTGCGCCGTCATTCCGAATGGCCGCTTAACCCATCAACGATTTAAACAGCGATCCCGACACTGAACATGTCGAACCCGGGTGCCACCGCCAACACAAGGGATTCATAGGCTTTCCGTTGTCGGCACACCCGGTTTTTTCCATGTATCTACCCCCATTTCAGGACATATTAGGTGTTGATTTGATTTTATACGGGGGATATTGTTTCTGGTTTGTAATTAACATAGCGATTGCCGGAATTGCGTAACGATTTATTTTACGATCAACGGTTCACCGTAAAGTCGCAGAGGTCGCAGAGGTGATATTGATTTTGCATTTCGCTGCCCTAAGACTCTGCTCCCTTCGACAGGCTGAGGGCAGGTAGGCAAACGGGATGCAGGATCCAGGATACAAGATACAGGGGTTAGGAGATTTGGAGAGCTGGATTCTGGATTCTCGATACTGGATACTGGATGCTTGAAGTCAGAGGCTTGCCCGCCTTTGGCGGGTCGGATGTCGGATGGCAGAGGACAGCTAGGACATAAGGACACACGGGCCAACGGGCCAACCGGCTAACAGGCTAACGGGCAAACGGGCGTCTAGAAAAATACACATAAATTCAATATGCTGCCGGGGCTCTTTCCCCGAATCCCCCTCTCAGGGATTCGAGGAAACATACAGTTCCTTTGCGTCCTCTGCGACTCTGCGGTCATCGTTTCCATATGTCTGCAAACGGAACCTATTTATGACAACCACTATAACAGGCAACTATTGATAGCTCGACGCGTCATGACTGCGGTGGCCGTCCTGGCAACCATCATTTCGTCCTCCGCCATTCTGGGTTGTGCGGCAGCACCCCGATTGCCGCAGGTGGATCTGGACGATGGCGCCTGGTCGATACGGACAGGCCAGGTCCTTTGGAAACCCAAAACAGACCGGCCGGAACTGGCCGGTGAGCTCTTCCTGGCGAAGCACAAAAACGGGGACGTCTATATCAGCCTGACCAAATCGCTCATACCCATCTTCACCGCCCAGACGTCGGGCCGAAAATGGCGGATCGCGTTTGTCGAAGATTGCAGAGCCTACGCCGGGAGATGGTGGCCGCCGCAGCAATTCATCTGGTTCCGCCTGTGGGGACTGATGGATGGCGCGTCTGTCCCGGAGTCATGGGTTGTTCGGAAAACCAACGGGCAGGAATGGATTCTGCTGAACCACAAAACCGGTGAAAAGATCAGGGTAGCGCTCGATTCATGAAACGGACCCATATCTGGATAGCATTCGTGGCTCTGATTGGTCTGGGGCTTGGCTTCGCGCGGTTGCAGATCGACGTGGACGTGTTTAACCTGCTGCCGGCCGGGTCCCGTATGGTGGATGGGCTCAAACTGTTTCAGAGGAATTTCGGCTCGACCCAGGAATTGATCATTTCGCTTCGCACCGCGGATCCCGAAAAAACGGCGCAGGCGACCCGAAGTCTGGCCGAGGAACTGAAACGTTCCGGTCTCACGTCCCGGGTTATCTGGCGCAGCCCGTTTCACGGGGATCCGGCCCAACTTGCCGAACTGCTTGCCTATTCCTGGTACAATCAGCCTCCGGAAAAATTCGAAGCGCTGGTCAGAAAACTTCAGGCCGGACGGCTGGCCGGCACCATCGGCGAGACCATCGAACGGATGGCGACATCTCTACAGCCTCAGGAGGTCGCCCGCCTCAGCTACGATCCGCTCGCCCTGAGCGATCTTGCGGCGAGCATGTCAACCCTGGCCGCAGGCGCCGGATCGGACCCCTTTGCGTCGGGAGACGGGACGTTCCGCATCATGTTCGTGTCGACCGTGGATGAAACAGCCGGATTCTGGACCTATCGCCGTTGGGTGGCCAAGGTATCTGAAACCATCGCAACGTGGAAGCCGTCGCTCCCCTTCGACGACCCGATGACCATCCGCATCACCGGCAACCCGGCGTTTGTGTCGGAAACCGGTTCGAGCCTGATGAAAGACATCCTGCTGGCTGCCGTGGGAACGCTGCTCATGGTCGCAGGGCTTTTCTGGGTGGTGCACCGGCGTTGGATCCCGTTGGCGTGGCTGGTCGCCCTGCTGGTTCTCGTACTAACGATCACCGTATCCCTTGGATCACTCATTCTCGGCACTCTGAATGCTGTGAGCTTGGGCTTTGCGGCAATCCTGATGGGACTTGCGGCCGACTACGCGCTGATTCTCTACCAGGAGTTTCGAGCAGCACCGGGGGACTCTCCGATCCGGATCCGCAACACGGTGGCTCCCAGCATCCTCTGGGCGGCCCTGACCACCGCCGGCGCCTTTTTCATGATTGGGCTCAGCAGCCTGCCGGGATTAACACAGCTCGGCATCCTCGTCGGTGTAGGGATTCTGGTCGCCGCTGGAATCATGTTGACCGCTTTTCTGCCGGCCATCGCCGGACGGGTGCGCCCCGACACGGCCAACGGAGCCGAAACCCGCTGGATCACCGGGGTTATGTCTCTCGGCTCACGGACTGCCTGGGTGATCACCATTCTAGCAGCCGTTGTGTGTCTTGCGGTTTTGGTGGGCCGCTTACCGGCAGTCGATTACGGGACCCGCAACCTGGGTCCCAAGGAGAGTTCGGCGATGACGGCTCTTCAGGAGATTCAGCGCGATATCGGGGGGCATGATGATGATTTGTGGCTGATTTTGGAAGGCGCAGATGAAGGTGATGTGGCCCACCGGATGATATCCACCGGCAGGATGCTGGATCGCTCCGTGGATGAGAAACTCCTTGCCGGCTACTCGATGCCGGAAGCACTTTGGCCGCGGCCCGATGCCCAGCAGATGAATCGGAATCATGCACGTTGGGCAGCGGCTCGTTTGCCGGCGGTAACCGAAGCCGCCGTGCGCGCCGGTTATATGACCGAGTCCCTGGTTCTGACCGAGCACGCTTTCGCCACCTGGAAGCGCTTCTCGGAAACAGACGGGGTCGTTTGGCCGAGCCATCCCGGTTTAAAATGGGTGTTTGAAAAGTTCGCCGGCAACGACTCCGGCCGCCTGCTGGTCCTGGGACGGCTCGAAGCCGCACCGGCCTCCAACCCGGCCGGCCTGCAGGAGCTGGCTGGCCGGATCTACACGGAAACCGGCGGCCTGCTGTTCGGATGGTCACTGCTGAGCGAATCTTTGCTGGAAATAATGGCGCGGGACATCCGGCGGGTTCTGATCCCCATGGGTGTCGTTCTACTGTTGCTCCTCGGTGCGGCGTTTCGAAATGCCGGCGAAGTGACATTGAGCATCGTCACACTGGGTTTCAGTCTCCTGTGCTTGATGAGTATCATGTCGCTGGCAGGATGGTCGTGGAATCTCATGAACGTCATGGCGCTGCCGTTACTCTTTGGTGCGGGGGTGGATTACAGCATCCACATCCAGTTTGCCATGCGACGCTTTCGGGGAGACATGGCGCGGGTTCGCCGGACGGTCGGGCGGGCGATTCTCCTGTGCGGCGCGTCCACAGCGGCCGGATTCGGTTCACTGGGACTTGCCTCCAATGCCGGGCTGGCCAGCCTCGGGCGGGTGTGTGCGGCGGGCATTATCATCACGAGCCTGATCGCCGTGTTTCTTCTTCCGGCCTGGTGGCAAACACTGCAACGCAAGACTCACAACCAGATCATCCTGGAGGCTCCATGAACCGTCTGACCACTCGAACCGGAGTTTCATCGGGCCGTGGACTGTTATCCATCGGAATTCTTTGCCTGCTGTTGGGGCTGCCGCTCCGGAGCATCGCTGCGGATAGCCGCGCTGCCGGGGCGCTCGACAATTGGCTGGAGCAGCAGTCCCGGATCAAGACCTGGACGGCTGATGTGGTCCAGGTCCGAAAGTTGAAATCACTGGCCCGCCCCCTTGAAGCCCGGGGGAAGGTCTGGTTTGCACATCCCAACCGGTTCCGCTGGGTGATGGGCGATCCCCCCCGGACCATTGCAGTAAGGACCCGGGAGCAATTGCTGGTGATCTACCCCCGGTTTAAGCGGGTGGAGCAATATCCCATCGGCGACGTCTCCAATCCGGCCTGGAAACAGGTCCTTGCGTTGCTGGAAGTCGGATTCCCCAGTGATGCCGACGCCTTTCTGGAACGTTACGAGCTGCTTTCCGGAACCAAGGACCATGAGGCCTGGCGATTCGAATTGCAGCCGATCGAAAAAGAGGCACAACGTCTGCTCAAACAGGTGCGTCTGGAAGTTTCCCTGGAGGCATACGTATTGCGAGCAACGGAACTGGTATTTCCGGACGGGTCCATCATGCGGAACCAGTTCAGCCGGCATCGGTTGAATCCGGAGGTGTCACCCGGGACCTTCGATTATGATATCGGAGAGGACTACAAGGTGGTCCAGCCGCTCCGGTCCAAATAAAATCGTCCGGCGAGTTCATGAAACGCGACAACGTCGCTCAAAGCGAAAACCGGCGACATCGACCGTGAACACAATATGAAAATCTTGCTTGCCAAAAGCTCGGGGTTCTGCATGGGCGTGCGTCGCGCCGTCGAAATGGTGGCGGATGCCTCCGATGATAACTCGGCGTGCATCTACACCTATGGCCCCCTGATACATAATCCACAGGTCCTGAAAGGTCTGGAAGAGAAAGGAATCGAGATACTGGAAGCCGTGCCGGAAGCCGGATCGGGCACAGTGCTACTCCGGGCGCACGGGGTTCCCCCGCAGACGAAGGACGCACTCAGAAAATCGGGCTTCCAGCTTCTGGATGCCACCTGCCCCAGGGTCATCAAGATCCAGACCATTATCAAAAAATACGCCAACCAGAATCATGCGATTATCCTTATCGGCGACAAGAACCATGCCGAAGTGATCGGCCTGCTCGGTTATGCCGGCGAAAGGGGCCACGTGGTCAGCAACATGAAGGAACTGGATCTGCTGCCGGCCTTTGATAACGCCATCATCGTCTCCCAGACCACCCAGAACATTGAATTTTTCGAGGCCGTCAAAGCGTGGGCCAAGACCCGTCATCCCCAGTACAGAATATTTGAGACCATTTGCGATTCCACCGAAAAGCGGCAGGCAGAGCTCAAAAAAATTGCCGATCTGGTGGATGCGATATTGATCGTCGGCGGCCACAACAGCGGGAACACCCGGAGGTTGTTCGAAATCGCCAGGAAAAGCGGCAAACCCGCCTTTCATATCGAGACGGAAAAAGATCTCGAGTCCATCGAGTTCGACGCCATCGCCCTGGCACCGTATGTCGGGATCAGCGCCGGCGCATCCACCCCCAACTGGATCATTAAAAACGTGTACCGCACCCTGGAGCAACTGCCCTACAAGCGAAACGGGTGGGCTCGCCGCTGGTTTTCACTCCAGCGCCTGCTACTGCTGACCAATATATACGTATCGCTGGGAGCCGGTTGTCTGACCTACGCCTGCACCAAACTCCAGGGAATGCACCACGACACCCCCTATTTTCTGATCTCGATCCTTTACGTTCAGTCCATGCACATCATCAATCACTTGATCGGCATCAAGATCGAGAAGTACCACGATCCGGGCTGGATCAGCTTTTTTCATCGGCGCAGGAAACCGCTGGCCATCACGGCGGTGTGCGCCAGTGTTATGTCCCTGGCGGTTGCGTTTGCCCTGGGCACCGGGCCGTTTTTACTGCTGTCGATGATGACCGTTTTGGGGCTGTCCTACAATTTGCGTCTGGTACCGGCATCGATCCGATGGACACCGTATCGGCGCGTGAGGGATATTCCGGGCTCGAAAACGGTATTAGTTTCATTGGCATGGGGAGTTTTGGCAGCCATTCTACCGCCGCTGGCGATCAACGGGACCATCACATGGGTCAATGGCATTATTTTTTTGTGGGCAACAGGTTTAGGATTTGTTAGAAATGCATTCTTTGATATCCTCGACATGAAGGGTGACCGTCTTATAGACAAGGAAACCTTCGCGATTTTACTAGGAGAAAAACGGATGATGCGATGGCTTCACAGGATCCTGGTGGGGTTGATCGCGCTTCTGCCTGTGCTCAGCATCTTTCAACTGGTGTCGGGGCTGGGGATTTTGCTGAGTGTCTGTCCGTTGCTCATGCTGGGAGTGATTTCTGCCTACAGAAACCATTATCTGCTCCCGGGTGTCCGTCTGGAATTCTTCGTCGAAACGATTTTCATTCTTGCCGGATGTATCGCGTTTGTCTGGCCGGCCGTAAGCTAGCGGGAACAACTCCCATGTTTGAATTAGCCATCTATCTGGAATCGAAGCGAAAGATCGTTAACAGATACCTGGAGACGTGTCTCTCCGGAGCAGCCCTGCCAGGCCGACTCATGGAGGCCATGGCCTATTCTTTGATGGCCGGAGGAAAACGACTCCGGCCCATCCTTTGCCTGGCCGGTGCCGAGGCTGTCGGCGGTACCGCGGAAGAGGCCCTTCCCGCCGCCGGTGCCCTGGAAATGATTCATACCTACTCGCTGATCCATGACGATCTGCCCGCCATGGACAACGATGATCTCCGGCGGGGAAAGCCGACCTGTCATATCGCTTTTGACGAGGCTACGGCCATCCTGGCAGGGGACGCCCTGCTGACCATGGCCTTTGAAATACTCTCGACCGGCAACAGCACCCATGCCGACACGCTGGAAACATGGCTCACGGTGGTCGATCGCATCGCCCGAGCCGCCGGCGGCCGAGGCATGGTCGAAGGCCAGATGCGGGACATTGCAGCGGAGAACGCCGAGTTGTCCTTGGACGACCTGGCCCGGCTCCACGCTTTGAAGACAGGCGCCCTGATCCAGGCGTCGGTCTGTTCCGGAGCATTGCTGGGCGGCGGGAGCACCGAGCAGATCGAAAATCTGGAGGCCTACGCCCGCAACATCGGATTTGCTTTTCAGGTAAAGGACGATGTACTGAACGTGGAAGGGGATCCGGCGTTGCTTGGGAAAAACGTCGGCACCGATGAATTGCGCCATAAAAGCACGTTTTCATCCATTATGGGCCTGGAGAAGTCCAAGTCCTTTGCAAAAGAACTTATCGAAGCGGCCATCGCGGCCCTCGATCAGTTCGATCATCGCGCGGACCCGCTTCGTGCCATTGCCAATTACATCATCGAACGAAAACGATAAAAAAAGGGGAGACGCCTCATGACGCGGATGCTGAATACGATCACCACCCCCTCTCATTTAAAACAGTTATCACGGTCGGAACTACCGAAACTCTCGGAAGAAATCCGCGAGCGTATCATCGAGGTTGTTTCCAAGCGCGGCGGACACCTGGCGCCCAGCCTGGGCGCAGTGGAACTGACGATCGCCCTTCACTATGTCTTTGATGTACCCCGGGATAAGATTGTCTGGGACGTCGGGCATCAGTCCTATGCCCACAAGCTGCTGACCGGCAGGAACGATCGATTCGATACCCTGCGCCAGTACCGTGGTCTGTCCGGATTCACCCGGATGAGTGAGAGCAATTACGATGCATTTTCCACCGGCCATGCCAGCACCTCCATTTCGGCGGGCCTCGGCATGACCTGCGGCAAGGACCTGAAAGACGATGAATCGCGGGTCATCGCCGTGATCGGCGACGGCGCCATGACCGGCGGGATGGCCTACGAAGGGCTGAACCAGACCGGAGATCGGAAAAAAAACCTGTTGATCGTGCTAAATGACAACAACATGTCCATTGCACCCAACGTGGGCGCGTTATCGTCGACACTGAGCCGCGCCTTTTCCAAAAAGCGGATGCAGGAGGTTCTCGAAGAAATTCGGAAAGTGATCAAATCGCTTCCGCGGATCGGCGACGACGCCTATCAGATCGCCAAGCGCTCCAAGGTATCGTTCAAGGCGTTTGTCACCCCGGGGATGCTGTTTGAAGCCTTCGACATCGAATACTTCGGCCCCATCGACGGGCACAATCTGAACCGGCTGATCGATATTCTCGACAACCTGAAAAGCCACAAGGGCCCGGTTCTGCTCCATGTCAAAACCAAGAAGGGGAAAGACTACGAGCCGGCGGAACAGAATCCGGTGTACTTCCATGGATGCGGCAGTTTCGATATCGACACCGGCGTATGTGTCGATAAAAAAATTGCAGTGCCGAGTTACACGGAGGTCTTTGGGGACACCCTTGTGGAACTGGCCCGGGAAGACCCGAAAATCGTGGCGATCACCGCTGCCATGCCCGAAGGGACCGGGCTGGTCAAGTTTGCCGGGGAATTTCCCGACCGCTTCTTCGATGTGGGCATCGCCGAGCAGCACGCCGTCACCTTTGCAGCGGGAATGGCCACCGAAGGATTCAGGCCGGTGGTGGCCATATATTCCACATTTTTGCAGCGGGCCTACGACCAGCTGCTCCACGATGTGTGCCTGGAGGCCCTGCCGGTCGCCTTTGCCATCGACCGGGGCGGCATTGTCGGTGAAGACGGGCCGACCCACCAGGGGGTATTCGACCTGTCCTACCTCCGCAGCCTGCCGAATATGACCGTCATGGCGCCAAAAGACGAAAACGAACTGCGTCACATGCTCTTCACGGCCACAACCCTCAAAGGACCGGTTGCCGTCCGTTACCCCCGGGGGACGGCCGAAGGGGTCGGCATGGATGACGCCATGGGAGCCCTGACCATTGGAAAAGCCGACGTCCTGGAACATGGTGACGACGTGCTCATTATCGGTATCGGCCGGAGCGTCAACGAAGCAATGGCCGCAAGCGCCGAGTTAAGATCCAAGGGTATCGAGGCCACCGTGGTCAACTGCCGTTTTGTCAAACCGCTGGACGTGGCGCTTCTGACAAACCTGGCCGAGAAGATCCCCAGAATCGTAACCGTTGAAGAGAATGTTCTCCAGGGTGGATTCGGCACAGCCGTCTGGGAGTGCCTCAACGATGAAGGCATCGATGGCTTGCGCATCGAACGCATCGGCATCCCGGACACCTTTGTCGAACATGGTCCCCCCGGTGTCCTCCGTTCAAAATACGGTATCGACGCAGAGGCCATTGTTCAGGCAGCGGAACGGGTCTGCAACGGCGTTTCCAGGACCGCCGGGATGAAATCCATTCACGCCGTTTCGTAAATCATGCCGTGGATCATCGTGATGGCCGTCAGTGGACTGATCTGGCTGATGCTTATGATCGTTCCCTGGCGGCCATGGGGAACCCGAGAGACCCTGGACGCCCTTTCCCAGGCCGACGATACGGATCTGAGTCAGGTCACGGTCCTGATCCCGGCACGCAACGAAGCCTCTACCATCGAGACCGCCCTTTCCAGCCTCATGCACCAGGGTAAACATCTTTCGGTGATTGTGGTGGACGACCGATCCACAGACGGCACCGCCCGGATCGCCGTACAAGTGCCTCTGCCCCGTTTGCGCGTTATTTCCGGAGAACCGATGCCCTCCGGCTGGGTTGGAAAAATGTGGGCGTTGGAACAGGGACTGCGGCACGTTCAAACCCCGTTGACGTTGTGTATCGACGCGGACATACAGCTGCTGCCGGGTATGATAGCGGCACTGGTAGAGAAAATGGAGGCGCAGAGGCTCCACATGGTGTCGGCGATGGCCTGTCTGAAGATGGTCTCGTTCTGGGAACGTCTGCTGATGCCGGCCTTTGTCTATTTTTTTAAAATGCTCTATCCGTTCCGGCTCTCGAATTCATCCTGTCGCGGGGTGGCAGCGGCGGCCGGCGGGTGTGTGTTGATCCACACGCGGGTGCTCCGGGACATCGGGGGATATGCGTCCCTTCGGGAAAGTCTGATAGATGATTGTGCTTTGGCAAGGCGACTGAAATCAAACGGTCACCGTATCTGGATCGGTTTGACCCGTTCTGTTCGAAGCCTGCGGTCCTACGAGCGTCTGGCAGGGATCTGGAACATGGTGGCACGAACGGCGTTTTTCCAGCTGCGATATTCGTCACTGTTGCTGGTTGTAACGACCCTGGTTATGGGCGTCACCTTCTGGGTCCCGGTCGTGGGTCTCTGTTTACCGGGTATCGGCATCCGTATGGCGGCTCTCGGCATAATGGGCGCCATGATGGTTTCCTACTTACCGGTCCTCAGATTCTACGGCTGATCACCGGCCTGGGCCATGGCCCTTCCGGGGATCAGCGCGTTGTTCGTCGCGATGACCTGGACCTCGGCAATCCGTTATTGGGTGGGCAGTGGTGCTGACTGGAAGGGGCGGTCGTACGGCCCCGACACGTCATGAATTCGCTTATCTTGAAAGCTCCGGCAGGGAATTATTCACCACGACGGTCACCAGGAAAAACCGGGTACCTGTCGTTCCCTTTGTGCGCTTCGTGACCTTGAAGGTGCGACACACCCATGTTTCAACACACTGGAGCTTTCTGGATAACCACGGTTATGACATCTTTTCAGTGGTGAAACCACCGGGGCCCGAAGATATCCGGAAAGGGCTGTGACGGCAGCGGCTCGCCCGTGTGGTCTCTTCTTGCGAACACGACGTATACCTCCGTGAACCGGCGGTCTTCAAAGGTGCCGCTAAAAATTTTATCGAAAATCTCAAATAATATTGAAAAATCACTCAAACTGCGGCAAAAGAAAAGGGGCAACACCATTTTGGAGAATCCATTTATGGCAGGATTGAACCGATCATTACCCGGCGCCGATTATGAACGTCGGATACTCGAAAAGGTTTCGCGATCATTCGCGCTGACAATCCCACAGCTGCCGTCTCAGCTGTGCCGGCCGGTTGCCAATGCTTACCTGTTGTGCCGTATCGTCGATACCATCGAAGACGAAGCCGGTATCTCCATCGATCAGAAAGATCATTTCCTCCATGAGTTCGTCGACGTCGTCCAGGGCTCATCGCCGCCGGAGAAATTTGCCGACGGCCTGGCGCCGCTGTTGACGGAACGGACCCTCCCGGCCGAAAGAGATCTTATCCGGAACACCCCGACGGTCATGAACACGTTTTTCAGTCTGAACGACCGACAACGGGTGGAAATCAGGAAATGTGTCGAAACCATGGCCATCGGCATGCTGGATTTTCAGAAAATCCAGAATCCCATGGGCCTTGAAACAATGGACCAGATGGATCGCTACTGCTATTATGTCGCGGGCGTGGTCGGGGATATGCTGACCGGCCTTTTTTGTGACTATTCGGAAGACATCGCCCGGAACCAGACCAAGCTCATCAGCCTGGCGTCGTCCTTCGGGCAGGGTCTACAGATGACCAACATCATCAAGGACCTTTGGGAGGACAGAGCCCGCGGCGCGTGCTGGTTTCCCAAGGATGTGTTCCGGGAGGCAGGCTTTGATCTGGAAACCCTTTCAGCCGACAACTACGATCCCGCATTCGGAGAGGGCCTGGCGAAGCTTATCGGCGTGGCCCACTGGCATTTGAGCAATGCCGTGGACTACACGCTGCTGATCCCGAAAGAGGAAACCGGGATACGGAAATTCTGCATCTGGGCCATCGGAACGGCCGTTTTCACATTGAAGAATATCAATAAATCCCGCGATTACACGTGCGGTCAAGACATCAAGATTTCCCGGCGGCGAACCCGGAACATTATCATGGCTTCCAATGCCGCCATCAAAAACGACAACCTGATCAGGTTTCTGTTCAAGTTTGCCGGACGCGGGTTATGCATGCCAATTTCGGATAATCATATTTCGAAACCGCTGGTTATCCCTATCACCGAAACCCTGCCCAGGGAACGTCGGCGCAGTATGAATTGATGGAATTCGAAAACCGCAACAGATCCGTAAGGTTGTCTGACGCCGGCGCCGATCCTGCCTGACGAATTCACACACCGCGTGAGGTCCGTATCCTTCTTCGGGTGTTCAGACCGTGCCAGACAGCGAGGGGCCTATGTTTGTAGAGGTTGTTGGAACGATATACAAAGTGATTCCAAAAACATGACATTGTATCGAAGCACTATTTAGCCATTGCCATAAATATGCTCCGATTGAAGGTAGGGGTCCAGGGTTCGGAACGGAATTCTGACAATCGCTATAGAAGACAACCTGCTCGGCGTCGGGATCGCTATCGGAATCGGAATCGAAGCAGTATAACGATTTTCGAAATCGATACCAATCCCGAATCCGATCCCGATGAACGCACAGGTGTCGTACCTTCAGGCCATCCGGTAATCTGATCATAGTTCCGTGATTGGCCATGGAACCGATCAGTAAAGGACAGTCACGTGAGCATACCGACGATTCAGAAAATTCGCATCGGATCCTATATCATGAAGCAGGTTGTGTCCGGCCGGCGGCGCTACCCACTAGTGCTGATGCTGGAGCCGCTCTTTCGCTGCAATCTCCAGTGTCGCGGCTGCGGGAAAATTTCCCATCCCGGGGAGGTGCTCGCCAGGCACCTCAGCGTGGATGATTGTGTGTCCGCTGCGGAGGAGTGCGGGGCTCCGGTCGTTTCCATTGCCGGCGGAGAGCCGCTGCTCCACCCGGATATCCACCGCATCATACAGGAACTGACCGCACGAAAAATCTTCGTCTATTTGTGTACGAACGCCTTGCTCGTGGAAAAACGGATTGGGGATTTCACCCCTTCCACATACCTGACATTCAATATCCATCTGGACGGTCTGCGTGATCGGCATGATGCCATCGTTTGCCGAGGGGGCGTTTTTGACCGTGCGGTGGCCGCTGTCCGCCTTCTGGCCGACAGCGGCTTTCGGGTAACCACCAACACCACGTTTTACGATGGGGAGTCTCCGGAAAACGCTGCAAATTTTCTGGATTTTCTGACATCCCTGGACATTGAAGGGATGACCATTGCCCCCGGGTTCGGTTATGAGAAGGCGTCGGACCAGGGAAGCTTCCTGGGCCGTGAGAGCACCACGGGGTTCTTCAAGCGTCTGTTCGCCCTCGGAAAAGACAAACCGTGGCAGTTCAATCACAGCAGTCTGTACCTGGATTTTCTGGCTGGTCACGAGACCTACGAATGCACGCCCTGGGGCAACCCCACGCGAAATATCTTCGGCTGGCAACGGCCCTGTTATCTCATCGACGATGGATATGCGGAGAGCTTTCAGGAATTGATGGAGACAACGGATTGGGACCGGTACGGAGTCGGGCGCGACAGGCGCTGCGAAGATTGTATGGTTCACTGCGGCTTCGAACCGTCTGCGGTCATGGATTCGGTCCGACATCCGCTGAAACTGCTGAGGCACAGGCGGCATTAGAGCCGATGGTCTGAAAGAACCGGTCGTCGATAAGCACCTGCCAGGCACGTTTGAGCGCCTTCCGGGCGGATAAAAACAGGCGGCCCATGCCCCACATATCAAACACCAGAGCCGGCCGCCGCGCCAGGCTCATGGCGATCGTGCCCGGCCGGATCTTTCCGCCGGCATCGAGGAACCCAGCCAGCTCGTTGGGTACGGTTCTCTCGACCGGATCGCAAATGGCGCGCACGCCGAAGAAAGGAAGACCCGCTTCGGAGGCGACACGGGCAACAGCGGTGCTTTCCATGTCAACAGCCAGTCCCCTGAATTTCGTAAACAGCTCTGCTTTGGCCTCGTATGTCAGAACAGCGTCGGCGACGGTCAGAATCTTCCCCCGACGGACAGGTAGCCCCCGGGCCGTCAGATGGCGATACGCACCTTCGATGCCCGCAATATCCGGTTCCCAGGCCCCGAACACGCGCCGACCGTCCGTATGAAGGAGCTGTGAGGACAGAATGATGTGACCGGCGGCAATGCCGGGAGCCAGACCGCCCGCCAGACCGACACTCAACAGGGCGGAAACACCCTGGGTAATCAGCCCCTGAGCGGCAATGCGAGCCGCATGGATCCCGACTCCGGCAATGGCAAGGATAAAATCCAGATCCGGATCCGCCTCGAGACGCCGAACCCCATATTCGCCCATGGGCTGCGGGGATCCGGGGCCGAGCAGGATCCGGGCTTCTGAGGGTAGAGCGACAACGAGTCCGATTGGAGCGTTCATTGGATGTAATTCAGACCTGGGTATTCGGTCAAATAGATGTTTGCCTATTCATCGAGCTTGTATAATATCCTGTATACACTAAAATTCGAAAATCGAATCCGCCGGTTACGGACAAGTCTCGAAATTCTAGGCGAACTCCTAAACTCGAATGAATAAAAACTGTAAAACGCCCTGTCCAGAACAAAGTTATATTAATAGAGGTCGGAATGATGGCATGTCAATTGATATGAGAGTTGCGACGGATAGAGATGGAGACAAATAATGACGCCTGTTCCTTCTGCGGCGCCGGCTTCCCGCGATGAAACGATTACCGCTGCCATCGATGCCGCCATTCAATGGCTTGAAGACCATCAGTCCCGGGAAGGTTTCTGGGTTGGAATTTTGGAATCGAATGTGTGCATCGAGGCGGAATGGTTGCTGGCCTTTCATTTTCTCGGGATCGAAGAGGATCCGAAGAAAGAGGGTCTGATTCGAAGACTCGTGAACACTCAGCGGCCCGACGGGTCCTGGGAAATTTATTTCGAAGCACCCCGGGGGGATATTAATGCCACGGTGGAAGCCTATGCCGCCCTCCGGGCCTACGGGATGCCGCCCGACGCCGAGCCGCTTACCCGGGCCCGGGCGTGGATTCTCTCCCATGGCGGCTTACGCGGCGTTCGTGTCTTTACCCGATACTGGCTGGCCCTGATCGGCGAGTGGCCCTGGAAGTACACCCCCAATGTCCCTCCGGAGATTATCTTTTTCCCGCGGTGGTTTCCGTTCAACATCTATAATTTCGCCTCCTGGGCCCGGGCCACCATATTGCCTCTGAGCATTTTGGCGGCACGCCAGCCCGTCCGCCCCCTGCCGGCCTCTGCCCGGCTCGACGAGCTGTTTCCCGGGGGGCGGCATGCATTTGATTACTCACTGCCCCAAAAGGGCGGCCCGGTATCCTGGCGGCGGTTTTTCCTTCTTGCCGACCGTTTCCTCCACGCGTATCGTAACCTGGGCGTGACACCGGGCCGCGAACTGGCCGTCAAAACAGGGCTCGAATGGATCGTAAAACACCAGGAAGCCGACGGTTCCTGGGGCGGGATACAGCCCCCCTGGATTTACAGCCTCATGGCCTTGAAGGTGGAGGGCTATGATCTGGGCCACCCGGTGATGCGCCAAGGGTTGGGCGCCCTCGATGAACGCTGGTCCTATGAGCGGGACGGCGGCATCGGCATCGAAGCCTGCCAGTCGCCGGTCTGGGACACCCTGCTTACCCTGATGGCCCTGCAGGATTGCGATCTCGATTATCGCCACTCGCCGGCCATGCAGCACGCCGTGGAGTGGATGTTTCAACAGCAGGTCAAGGCCCCGGGCGACTGGCAGGTCAAGGTCCCGAACGCGCGGTCCGGCGGGTGGGCCTTTGAATTTGCCAACATCTGGTATCCGGATGTGGACGACACCGGTGTGGCCCTGATCGTGCTGGCCCACCTGCGCCGTGTATACCCGGACAAAAAACGTCTTGAAGAGGCCATCGAACTGGCCAGGGACTGGGTCATCGCCATGCAGTGCAAAAATGGGGGATGGGGCGCCTTCGACAAAGACAACGACACAGCGCTGTTGACCAAAATCCCCTTCTCGGACTTCGGTGAGACCCTGGATCCACCAAGCGTGGATGTGACGGCCCACGTAGTCGAAGCGTTCGGTCTCTTGGGCATGGGCCTCTCCCACCCGGCGAACCGGCGGGCTTTAGACTACATGCGGGCAGAGCAGGAGACCGATGGGAGCTGGTTCGGCCGATGGGGCGTCAATCACATCTATGGGACAGCCGCGGTGCTGCCTGCTCTGGCTTCGGTGGGAGAAGACATGTCCGCCGGATACGTTCGCAAGGCCGCCGATTGGATCATCGCCCACCAGAACCCGGACGGCGGATGGGGCGAAACGTGTGCGTCGTACATGAACCCGTCCCTGCGCGGCAAAGGACCGAGCACCGCGTCCCAGACCGGGTGGGCGCTGATGGCATTGCTGGCCGTGGGGGCGGATACGTACCGGGACGCCATCGAGGCCGGCGCAGACTATTTGATCAACCAACAGGAATCCGGGACCTGGAAGGAGCCCCACTATACCGGCACCGGCTTTCCCGGATACGGCGTGGGGGCCCGGGTCGATCTGGCAGAATGCGCTGCCGCCGAAAAACTCCAGCAGGGCACGGAACTTGGCCGCGGCTTTATGATCAACTACAATCTTTATCGGCATTACTTCCCGTTGATGGCCCTTGGCAGAGCCCGGCGCTTTTTAGCCGCATCAAAACGTACTGAAGAAACAGTCCCGAAAAAGGAGAGGCCCCAAGAACGAAAGCACGATTCACATCAGGCTCATGACGGCTGACGATTTTGACGCGGTGGTCGGGATTGACGAGAAAGTACTGAAGACTTCCCGGGCAGACTGCTAAGCACTGAAGTTTGAAACACTTTCCGGCTCCAATGATTAAGTGCCCACGTCCCTTGTGTCAGATAACGCTGATGGAACCGTGGCGGACTCTGTGATGGGGGAATTTCACATGGGGGAATATGGTATTTTCCAGTGGGACCGTTGGGACTGCCGCTGTTTGCGAAGGTTGGAGACCCGACCAAAAAGAAAAGCATCCCAACCAGGGCTATCCAATGAAGTCTCAATCTACCTTCCATCGCCGATACTCCCGGTAAGGCTTTGACACGGAGATCAATGCTCGTCACAGGTCTCTGCTGCTGGTTCCGGATGATGGGTCGAGATAACATAACGGGTTACGGGCTATCGTTGACCGCCTTCCAATGTAATCCGGCTGCTGATACAGGCATGGCAGGACCCCGACCGGATACGCGCGGCATCGGAAAGGGAAAACACCCCGACAATCTCAGCCGGGTGGGATTGATGCACGAAGAGGCGCTGGACATCTGAAAAAACCATCAACTTGATCGCATCTTCCAGCAGTTCGTCGGCACCGCAGCTTCGAACCGGCGAAGACATGATGGTTTCTGCCGGTGTTTGCGGATCGATTCCGTGCTTGTAGGCCAAGGTTAAATCCGTTTTCGAAACAACACCGCAAGGGGCCTGCGCTCTATCCCTTACCAGTATGGCACCAAAGCGATGGATGGACAGGTCTTCCATCACGTGGAGTATGGGTTCATCCTTAAAAACGGCTTTTACCGCCGCGGTCATGACGTCCTTGACGACATAGCGCGTCATGGCATTCGGATTTGTGCCTATCCTCTTTTGTCGAAACCGGCTGAGTTCACAACCATGGCAGTACCGGTACAAGAGACCCACGATATCCGGATAGGCCAGCGCGCCGACAACCTGCTCGTCGTCCGGACCCATCACATACAATCGATAAATGCCTTTGGAGCGCATCAATTCGAGCCCTGTTTCAAGGGCATCTGCTTCGTGGCAAAACAGGGGGGGCGTGCTCATGACATCTTCCACCGGAGTGTCGATGGGGATTCCGGCATAATAGGCACCCATGATATCCGTTTTGGAGAGGACCCCGACGGGTAGGCCATCGGGGTCCGTGGTCAGAAGAGCGTTTATTTTATATTTGATCAGGGCGTTAATGCTGCTCGAAATGGAGGTCTCCCGGGTCACTTGGATGATTTGACGCCGCATGGCCTGGCTGACGGAAAGACCGCTGAGCGTATTTTTAACTGATTTCGGCATCCGTTCCCCGGTCTTCCGCAAAACGGTCCAACAAACTATAGAAGAGATCCGAAAGATACACGATACCCAAAATTTGCCCATTTTCCACCACCGGCAGGCGACGCACATGCTTTTTAATCATGATGTCGAGGATCATGAATATATGGGTCCGGGGAGTGATGGTAATCACCTCTGAGCTCATGATATCGCCCACTAAAATCGATTTGGTCTTATCACACGCGGCGTCGACAATGCCGGGGATGTCGATATCATCCATCATCCCCCAGATGTGGGTATGCTTCGGCCGCATAAACAGCAGGATGTCGTACATGGATATCAGGCCGGCCAGGCTGCCCTCGGCATCGACGACCATCATGCCGAATATCTTACGGCCTTCTTCCCGGGAGGCCTGCTTGAACAGGCGGACCGCGTCACTGACGGGCGTCTCCGGAGTCAGGGTGTGAAATCGAGTGGTCATGATGTCGCCGGCGGATGTTTTCATGCGGTTGTCCTTAATAACGGCATATCACAGGAAATGCAGACATAAATCGGCAGGGTTATTTCTGATCCGGTTCACGATCTTTCAGGCATGGGGGGCGGAAATCTGGTTTTTTGCGTGTACAGTAGATAGGGTCGGATTCTGTGAAACTCATCAGGAATTGCCGCCAGCGTTGCGATTCGGCTTAATTTCGCTTCTTTATTCGAAAACCGGCAAGGCCGAGCAACCCAAACCCCAGAAGCCATATTGCGCCGGGTATGGGAACGACATTTTCTCCAGCCCCGAAACCGCCCGTATACACATCGCTTTATGTTCTCCGATCACTCGGAGTTTGTTATTTTGACCCGATATTCAGATTTTAGTTGGGAGGAGCGTATCGATATTCAAATCATAAACAGGATCTAAAACCGATTGTCAATATCAAAAAACCGGATCACCGGTGGTCGACCAGATTTACAGTAACGTTCATGGTGGGTGGGGCAATGGACCGGATAGATGCTGCTCGCAACACCGGCAACTGCTCGTCGGAAATCCTGCCTTCAATCCTCAGGCTCACGATGGCATCTGCCGGTAATGTCCCGAGCGCCCGTCGCAGTTTTCTGGAAAACATGTCTCTGCCCATGGCGCCGGGACGAAGATTCACTATGACCATGGGCCGGACGGGCAGTTGCCGGAAATTCCAGCTTAACTTTGAAACGCGGTCACTTGGGGCCGGATCGATCCGAAACGCCAGGTACCCTTTTCTCTCATCTCTTTCAGCGAAGGATACCCGGTCAATGGCCCCGGGGTAGAACACCGTTGAACCCAGTGGTTTTCCCCGCAGATCCTTTTCCAAGACCTGGAACCGATGGATATGCCCCGACAGGACCCCCGAAAAAGCCGCAGGGATGTCCCCGGCGCGAATCACCTCCGCTCCCCTTCTAAAGACATAGTTGGAAGGGCCGACAGTGGCCCCCTCCACACTCTGGTGCATGCACAACAAACGGCATTCCGCATCCTGCTGCCGCCAGCCTGTCTGCTCGACGATGTGTTCAAACCGGTCCCGAATGTTTTCCCGGACAAACGGGAAGCCTGAAATCGCCAGGGAACGGCCCTTTGCATCCAGACGGAACGTTCGAGGCCGCGTAAACACGTGGAGATTCGGGTGAACCGAGAATTCGCTGTGGGGAATCCGGGATCTCTCGTGATTGCCCGGTACGATGAAGACCGGGATTCCTCTGTCGGCTATCGTTTTAAGGGGCTCGAAGACCATTTCCACGAGCCTTCGCGGCACCTTGCTGCGATACAACAGATCTCCCCCGTGGATGACGCCGTCCACCTTCCGGGCAACGGCATCATCGAGGACCCGCCTGAAGTTGGCAAAAAACTCAGGGCCCCTGCGTCGCCGTTGGATGCGGGGACAAACGGGCAGATCATATCCCAGGTGGGTGTCGGACAAAAAAATAAGGCGAATCGGGGTCATACCCGCATTATGGGCAATGGGGATGACAGATCCGGTCACAAGATCGAATGTTGCCCAAAGGACCTTTTGGGGACACGGGACAGAGTTTCTGAACAGAAATTTGAGATTATACGGAGGACAAACTTCGGGAAAACCAGCTAAAGCACGGCCTGAAGATTCCCGTGGCGCATGTATTGGGGGATGCCGAAAACCGGGGAATCCCGGAGATTATGATCACTTATCGCTCAGGCGGCACGCCCTGGAAGGTCGTGATCGATCGATCCGGAACAGTCGTCTACAACAGCTTTCATATCGAGGTCGAAAAAGCGGTTTCCTTGATTAAACAGCTCACCAGGGTCGGCAATAAATGATGGAAGGCCGTTCCGATATCGGAATTGGATATTTACCCGCCCGTATTTGTGTCGACGTGGTTTCAATTTGAGCAGGTATGGGACGTCCCAACAGGGTATCGATAATCATCGGTCCATTCAGGACAAGTTCTCAGACAGTCTTCTCAATACGCTTCCAATTCGGATTTGTTGGGGACAACGTTTTTCTGCCTTGGTGTAATCGGCATTACGTACATTTACCTTGACTTCTGTCGGCAACGCATTGAACAACCTCACCGCCGTATCTCGATCCCCATAGCTGAAGTGGTACATGGAATAGCGCATGATATCGCAGATCGGAATGTCAAGATCGACCGCTGATTCGCAAATCGTTGCACATCCGGCACAATAACCCGGAGCGGTCCGCAGGGCATAGAGTTCCAATCGTTGTCTGTCGCCCCCGGAGAGCTGTGTCCTGTTCACGGCCGCGGCCACATTGGCCTGTAGGATGGTCATGTTCGGCATGGCCGAGCAGATGCTGGCGATATTCGGATTATCCCACACCACCTTGAGCTTCGCCTGTTCGGCGGTATATCCCTTTTTTATCAGTTTTTCGGTCAGTTTCAGGGCGTCATCGGTTTCGGAGCCGATGGACGAGTAAAAGTTTGCGGAGAACGCTGCCTGGGTTTTCATGGCCGTCAGTCCGATACCCGCCTTGACGCAGGCATCCACCGCCCGTTTCATCTCATCTGTTACCATCAACCGGTAATTGTAACTCATCATGATCCCATCGATCCAACCCAGTGTGGCTGCCGCCAGCATGCTGTTTTCCATGTTTTTATGGGCGCTGAATCCGAAAAAACGGATCTTCCCTTGAGCCTTGGCCTTGTCCGCCCACGCCTTGACTTCCCGGGTCAATTCCTTATTCACATTCGTGACATAATGAATGAAGTACATATCCACATAGGAGGTGTTCATCCGTTGAAGGGAGGTGTTTAATTTCTCGGAAAGCTTTTTGGGATTAGAGGTGGCGGCCTTGGTTACCAGGAACACCTTTTTCCGGTCGTCGGGGAAACGGGAAAAGTACTTACCGATGGCCTTTTCATTTTTTCCCCATTTGTAGGAGTCCGCCGTATCCCAGTAAGTGACGCCCATTTTAAAGGCCTGCCGGAACATTAACTGGTCGGACGGGTTTAGCACACCGCCCAGTGAAAGGATGGAGACCTTTCCGCCTGTTTTTCCAAACGGTCGCTTCGGCACAACCATCTGCCCAGGCCCGCTGGTTAAAGCGCCGGCCTGTGCCTTCACGGCAGCACCTGCGGGTACCAATAGGGATCCCAAACCGGCCGTGCCGGCAATTTTCATAAAGCCTCGCCGTGAAACCTGCTTTCTTTTGCCAGACATACTCGATGTCTCCTTTTGTTAGATAAAGCCACTGTCCGCAATGGTAGTATATATCTTTCATTACTGTTTTGCGTTGGGCACCCATCCCCGTTTCCGTATTCAATAGCAAAAACATCAGGATTTCGAAATACCTTCTCATCGACGATTTTTAAATCCTGTTTCTATCTGCTTTCCGGACGAATCTGCTACCGATAACAATGGATGCGGCCACGCCGACCGAATCCGCCAGAAAGTCGATAAATGAGCAATTCCTATTGGGTACGAAGCCTTGATGAATTTCGTCTGAAGCGGCATAACAAACCCCAATTAGAATAAGTATGAAAATTGTAGACAACGGATAAGGCGTCTTGGCGCTCCAAGGATAAGCGGCAAGCAGCAATGAGAGCCCGAACAAGAAATACGCAAGGAAATGAAAAATGAGATCATTGAAAGAAATTTCATCCAGTGGCAGGTCGATCCGTTCGAGTGAGGAAAAATAAAATATTATATGGTTATATAGAAAGCCCAAGTGATAAAAATAATTGATTCAGCTGTGACCTTATCTGTCACAGGTCTACGGTATAATGGTCTCAAAAACACAGAGGAGGCCTACTATGACAGCATTTTATATCAC
>Ga0209786_1000020_pt1 | contig 77220 bp, 72 predicted proteins | sample WorMetilvaeELBA2_FD_187405 | JGI IMG/M metagenome (GOLD analysis project Ga0209786, IMG submission 187405) | Marine gutless worms symbiont microbial communities from Max Planck institute for Marine Microbiology, Germany - Olavius ilvae ELBA.2... ...
AGTCCCAGGTCATAACGATCACGGCGACCGACAGCGATGGTGCGGCCACGAGCACGACGTTCGATTTGATTGTCGATAATGTGGCACCGACGGTTGCAGCAGATTCTGATGCAGTCACTGTGGATGAGAGCGTTACGGCTGCCAACACCGGCACTTTCTCGGATCCAGGTGCGGACACCGTGAGCCTGTCAGCTTCCGTCGGCGTTGTGAACGATGATGGCAACGGCACCTGGATCTGGTCATTTGATACCACCGACGGTCCGGATCAGAGCCAGACGGTGACGATCACGGCCACCGACAGCGCCGCCGCCGTGAGCACTACCAGCTTCGATCTGACAGTAGACAATGTAGCGCCGAGTGTCTCGGCAGACAATGCCTCGGTAACAGTTGACGAAGGCGAAATGGCCGAGAACACCGGCACCTTCTCGGATTCGGGTACAGATATTGTCGCTATCGCGGCGTCTATCGGTACGATCACCCAGGGTGACGGCACGTGGAGCTGGACGTTTGATAGCACCGACGGCCCGGCCGACAGCCAGGTGGTAACTATTACCGCCACCGACAGCGATGGGGCGGAAAGCTCCATTACGTTTGACCTTGATGTTCTCAACGTGGCGCCGACCGTGGCGGCGCTCAATGCTTCGGTAACTGTTTACGAAGGCGAAACTGCCACCAACACCGGCACCTCCTCGGATGTCGGAGACGATACGATCACTCTGTCGGCCTCTGTCGGGACGGTGATTGCAAACGACAACGGCACGTGGAGCTGGTCTTTTGCCACCACAGACGGCCCGGATCAGAGTCAGACGGTGACCATTACCGCTACAGACAGTGATGGTGCGGCCACGAGCGCCACGTTCGATTTGACTGTCGAAAATGTGGCACCGAGTGTCTCAGCAGACAACACTTCGGTAACGGTGGATGAAGCTGAATCGGCCGGCAATACCGGTGTCTTCTCTGATCCGGGTTTGGATACCGTCACGCTCACCGCCTCGATCGGAGCCGTGATCGACAACAACGACGGCACCTGGAGCTGGACGTTTGATACCACCGACGGTCCGGATGAGTCCTAGACCATAGAAATCACCGCCACCGATAGCGATGGTGCGGCCACGATCACAACCTTCGAGCTGACCGTCGACAACGTGGCGCCGAGTGTCTCAGCAGACAATGCTTTGGTGGCGGTGGATGAAGGTGAATCGGCCGGCAACACCGGTGTCTTCTCTGATCCGGGTTTGGATACCGTCACGCTCACCGCCTCGATCGGTACGGTGGCTGACAATGCTGATGGCACGTGGAGCTGGTCTTTTCTTACCGCCGATGGACCCGATCAGGATCAGACAGTGACCATCACGGCTACAGACAGCGATGGTGCCGAGACGACTGCGGCGTTCGAGCTGACCGTCGACAACGTGGCACCGACAGCTGCAGCAGATTCTGATGCAGTCAGTGTGAATGAGAGCTCTACGGCTACCAGCACCGGCATCGTCTCGGATCCGGGCGACGACACGGTGAGCCTGACAGCATCGATCGGCTCCGTGACAGACAACGGAGATGGCACCTGGCGCTGGGCGTTTGATACCGCCGACGGTCCGGATCAGAGCCAGACGGTGACGATCACCGCTACCGACAGTGACGGTGCAGCCACGAGTACAACCTTCGAGCTGACCGTCGACAATGTCGCTCCGGAAGTGGCCGCAAACACTGATTCGGTGACCGTTGACGAAGGTCAGACGGCCATAAATACCGGCACATTCTCGGATCCGGGTGAGGACAGCGTCACCGTCACCGCTTCTATCGGTACGATCTCACAGGGTGCCGGTACCTGGAGCTGGTCGTTTGCGACCACTGACGGACCTGATGAGTCACAGACCGTGGAAATCACCGCCATCGACAGCGATGGCAAGGCCACGAGCACAACCTTCGAGCTGACCGTCGACAATGCCCTGCCCATCATTACTGCAGAGAATCCTGAGGTGACGCTGGGAGAGGGCATCACAGCCGAAAACACCGGCACCTTCTTGGATTTAGGCAACGACACAGTGGGTCTGTCTGCTTCCATTGGAACTGTTCTTGCCAACGTCGATGGAACGTGGAGCTGGTCATACGAGACATCAGATGGCCCGGATGACAATCAGTTGGTGACGATCACCGCCACCGACAGCGACGGTGCGGCAACGAGCACCACCTTCGATTTGACAGTCGACAATGTGGCACCGACGGTTGCAGCAGATTCTGATGAAGTCACTGTGGATGAAAGCGAGACGGCCGAAAACAGCGGTACTTTCTCAGATCCTGGTGAGGACAGCGTCACTGTCACCGCTTCTATCGGAACGATTACCCAGGGCGACGGCATCTGGAGCTGGAATTTCGATACTGAAGACGGCCCGGATGAGTCCCAGGTCGTAACGATCACGGCGACCGACAGCGATGGTGCGGCCACGAGCACGACGTTCGAGCTGAATGTCGAAAATATCGCTCCTGAAGTGGCCGCAAACAATGATTCGGTGACTGTGGATGAAAGCGACACGGCCATAAATACCGGCACATTCTCGGATCCGGGTGCGGATGTTGTCACCATCACCGCTTCTATCGGTACGATCTCACAGGGCAACGGCACCTGGAGCTGGTGGTTCGACACAGAAGACGGCCCGGATGACAGCCAAACGGTGACCATCACCGCAACCGACAGTGACGGAGCGGCGTCGAGCACCACGTTTGAACTTGTAGTAGAAAATGTTGCACCCGGCGTAGCGGCCGATTGGAGTGTGGTAACGGTAGAGGAGGGCATCACAGCCGAGAACACCGGCACCTACTCGGATATCGGCGAAGATGCCGTCAGCCTGTCGGCTACGATCGGCGAGGTCCTTACCAGCGCCGATGGTACGTGGAGCTGGTCATTCGAGACATCAGATGGCCCGGATGACAATCAGTTGGTGACGATCACCGCTACCGACAGCGATGGTACGGCCACAAGCACGACGTTCGAGCTGAATGTCGATAATGTGGCACCGACGGTTGCAGCAGAGTCTGATGCAGTCATTGTAGGTGAAGGTGAGACGGCCGAAAATACCGGCACCTTCTCGGATCCGGGTGTTGATACTGTCACTGTCACCGCTTCTATCGGTACGATCTCACAGGGTGCCGGTACCTGGAGCTGGACGTTTGACACAGAAGACGGTCCGGATCAGTCCCAGACTGTGACGATTACCGCCACCGACAGTGACGGTGCAGCCACGAGTACAACCTTCGAGCTGACCGTCGACAATGTCGCTCCGGAAGTGGCCGCAAACACTAATTTGGTGACCGTGGACGAAGGTCAGACGGCCATAGATACCGGAACCTTCTCGGATCCGGGTGAGGACAGCGTCACTGTCACCGCTTCTATCGGTACGATCTCACAGGGCGACGGCACCTGGAGCTGGTCGTTTGATACCACCGACGGCCCGGATGACAGTCAGTTGGTGACCGTCACGACGACAGACAGCGAGGGTGCGGTCGCAAGCACGGCGTTCGACTTGACAGTCAACAATGTGGCGCCGACGGTTGCAGCAGATTCTGATGAAGTTACTGTGGATGAAGGCGACACGGCCGAAAATACCGGCACCTTCTCGGATCCGGGTGTTGATACTGTCACCGTCACTGCTTCTATCGGTACGATCTCACAGGGTGCCGGTACCTGGAGCTGGTCGTTTGCGACCACTGACGGACCTGATGAGTCACAGACCGTGGAAATCACCGCCATCGACAGCGATGGCGCGGAAAACTCCATTACGTTTGACCTTGACGTTCTCAACGTGGCACCTGTTCTTGAGATCAGCGGGGATAGAGCAGTGGATGTCGGTACCCCGTATCGTTTAAGTCTGGTTTCGAAGGATCCCGGGGAAGACACGATCACCCAGTGGACCATCGACTGGGGTGATGGAACGGTCAGTACCGTACCCGGATACCAGGTGGAAACAACGCATGTATTCAATGAGGGCCCCACTGAACACACCATTACGGCGACTGCACTCGATGAAGACGGTACCTTCATGGCCAATACCATCGATGTCAACGTGACTGAAAGTGCGGCACCGGTGATGACCGAAATGTATCTACTCCCGCCGGTGGTGGCTGAAGAGGAACCGATTGTACTCCATGCTGCGTTCGAAGGTTTCAACGATGATTCGGTTGTCCACGCTACGATTGACTGGGGCGATGGCACGGTGGACGAGATAGACGGCTTGCAGGGTTCAGATAAATTCGAAATCAGCCACATATTCGTGGAAGGATCGTTGCACGACATCCAGGTGACCGTTTCCGATGGGCAAGGCAGGGGCATCGAAGGGACGGTAACGGCTGTAGTGACCGGTGTCGGAGTAGCTGAGGGCGTGCTTTACGTTGCAGGCTCGACCGGTGGCGATAACATCGTGGTGAACCGAACCGAAGACGGCAGTATTGAGATTCAGGCCGACTTTCTTTCCGGGGCGCAGTTGTTTGATGCGGCTCTCATCGAACACATTCATATCGTCCTCGGGGACGGCGACGATACGGTCGAGATTTCCGATGACATCACCCTGTCGATATCCATGGATGGCGGCGCCGGCAATGATCTGCTCATAGCCGGCGGCGGGGCGGCGCAATTGAATGGCGGTGAAGGAAACGACACCATCATCGGCAGTACAGCGGACGATGAGATCCATGGCGGTGACGGTCGCGATCTGATCATCGGACGAGACGGCAATGACCTGTTACATGGCGGCGCCGACAGCGATCTGATCATCGGGTCGGCCGGAAACGATGTCATTGATGGCGGCACCGGAAACGATGTCCTGCTCGGTCTCAGGGGTGATGATGAAATCTGGGGCGGGGATGGTGCCGATTGGCTCTCAGGCGGTCAGGGGAGTGATCTGTTGGACGGCGGCAATGGGGATGACAGACTTATCGGCGGAAGCGGTGACGACGAAATCCTCGGAGGAGAGGGCAACGACTGGGCCTTCGGCTGCGGCGGGGATGATATTCTTTCCGGAGGTATGGGAAACGACATTCTCTTTGGCGGTTCCGGAAATGATGAACTGACAGGTGATGACGGCAGAGATCTTCTTTTTGGCGGATCCGGAAAAGATTCCTTGGACGGCGGCGCCGGCTGTGACCTGTTAATTGATTGGTGAGCTGTTGTTATAATTTCCGGATAGTACAAAATCAAATTTTCTTTTTCCTTATACCCGCTGCCATAAATATGTTCCTTTCAAGCATATCGGGTTTCTGTCAAGCGGGTATCGTTTTGGGAGATTCCGAATAGGGGCATGTTCAGTATCGGGACCGCTATCGGCATCGGAATCGAGACAGAATGGCCAACTTTGAAGTCGATACCGATCCCGAATCCGATACCGATTTCGATGATTCTGCAACGTTCAGTTGCGCGAACAATCCGCCAAAAGGATACGAATCGTTGTCCACTTATATACGGGTCAGGCAAATTGATGCAACAGGGTGGGTAGGGGCTCCGTCGCCTCACACATTGTTGGGGGAAGATCCCATTTTATCCGAAAAGAAGTCGATAAAAACTTGAATTTCCTGTTGTTTTTCCAGCTCAAGGTAACAAACCGAACGGAGCATCGGGCAATGGGAATCGGGCTGTGCGCATCGGTTTCAAGCCCGAAATTGGAAACAATCCGGTAGGGAATTTTTTTAATATAGAAATCATAATCCCAAACAAGAAGATTCATTTCTCCTTCTTTGGGGATTGAGGCCCCGATATCGAAGTATTCAAAGGCGAGTCCATCCAGGCTGAGGTCGATAACCACCCCGATTTCCTGATCAGTTGGCTGATCGTAAATGATGATCGCGCCTTCTTCGACGGCGTATCGTGGAAATTTTCTTCTGTCAGAGGCCAGCATCTTAACCTTTCTGTTCCTCATCCCGGACACATTATCCCATAAAGGCTTTCTCTGTCAATCTCCACTCCTGGACGTGATGTGTCCTTTTTGCCCCTTGGCAAAGAATGCCTCCGTGGCGTGGCGTTGTCTCACAGCGTGTGGCGCTGCCCAGGCACACGACGCATCAACTGCCTACGTAGTGTAGCAAAACCCATGCCCAATCGAGATATAATTTAAATACCTGATATTTTTGAGAATGTTTTTTTGAGATAAGAGGATATTACTAGGAGAGGAATTCAACACATTTCGAAAATGTGGTACAAATTGCTCTATTTTTAGATAAAAAGTGCAGTAAAAACAAAGAACGGAACAGAATTATAGCAACCACGATACAACTAAGTTGAAGGATAATCTTTTTGCATCCAGGGATACATTTTGGGCGCGCAATGGGGACAGATGCCGTGGCTCAAATTTACTTCCAGGGTCCTGTTAATGTAGGATTCTATCGTGTGCCAGGCGCCGTTGGGATCTCGGATCCGTTTGCAGTATGAACAGATTGGAAGTACACCTTCCGGGATGGACTGTTTTTGAAGGCGGTTTTGAATCGGAGGGTCGGCCATGCCCGGATTCTTTTGGAGTAATGCTCTTGGATCCGTTTGACTCAGGTAATGTTGGTAGTTGTAGTAAATTATTTTTTTTAACTGCTTTAGCTTTTCGTCCGTAAGATCAAGAAAGCAACCCCCCAACGTGGTTTCAAATTTACCCTCTTCTGTTTCTATGGTCCGGTCATAAAGTTTTTTAAACGGTAGATTCTCTGCTGTGAACCCGTCCGGTGTCGTTAAATCGATAGCGAAGATCTCTTTTTCTGTCCTAACGCCCTCTGCGTATTCCATGGCCGCACCGCCGATGCTGATATCGACCAGCTCTATTGGGGAAGGGGCACCGGCCCATTGGAAAACGGGCGTTAAAAAATCCCGTGCCGGGATTCTCCCGATCCCCCTGCGGTCTTTTTGCAGCAGCAGTGGTTTACGTAGGGTCATGGAAGGGTAGGATTTCTTGCACGTCTGCTATGGGCCAACACCGATTATTTTCCAGCCCGTTGGTTCTTTTGCCAGAAACAACGTTTTTGGCGATGTCGAGGAAAAATTCGATGAACTGTACTTCTGAGTGAAGCGTGCCGTGATCCGGTTCGAGAATGTCTGCTCCGAAATGGAAATATCGTATAAAGCGATCGCAATCCATTTTTTTCGACTGTTTTTCACCTGTTTGTCCTGAATCCAGGCTGCTTTATTCATTCCCCGGGCCTTGAAACTTTCTGCGTAGCAGGCCTTGTACGCTGTAAAATCACCGCCCGGACCGGCAGTCTCCTCCCAAGCCGAGGCCCACTGGTTCAGAAACGTTTTTACCTGTTGATCAACTGGAACCGGTTCAGGCGAAGGAGACGGGAGTGGGACTGCTTTTGTTTCCAGCTTTGCCACCGCTGGCGCTTCTTTTTCTACGGGTATTGTTTGCGGAGCTGTCTCCGTCTTTACCTGTTGTTGCGGAACCGATATTTCCGTTCTTTCAGTTTGCGGCGGCTGAGATGCCGGCATAGTAGCGGCAGGCGCCGGTTCAGCTTTTGGTAGGGCGGCAGGAGACGGCGTTTCAGACGTGGTTGCCGGTGTTTTTTCGACTTTTGCCGCGGTCACCGGTTTTTGGGCAGGTGATGGTGGCGGCGGGGAAGGCACCCTGTGCGCGAGGGATGAATCGGCCTGAGAGGATGCCGTCTTCTGGGAAATCGGTGTTGAATCCGATTTGGCCATAAAGAAGCCGAAGGGATCCTGCATAACCAGGAATACGGCTGCCAGAAGCAGAACGATGGTAAACATTCCACCCAGAATGAATTTGCTGGAAATGCGTCGTGGAGAGCGGCGAGGTTCCGCCTGAACAAGACGATCCACTCGGATTTCTTCACGGGATTTTTGCTGGTCTTTTATTCCTGAGGATGGCGGCGCCTTTTTTTTAGCTTTACCCGGTGTTTTTGCAGTTTTCCGAACCTTCGTCTTGGGTTTCCCTTTTGGCGGAATCGGCCTCTGTTTTAGCGGTTTTTTCGAAACCGGTTCCGGTTTTTCAGTAGCTGATATAGAAGCCTTCGATTTCGTCGGTTTTGGTGGTTTCTTTCGGGCGGACTCGGCGGGTGACGGTTTTCGAGGCACCTCCGGCGGTTTTTCCGTTTCGGCGGACTTTGGAAACGACGATTTTTTTTCAGAACCCGCCGGCGTGGGCGCCTCTAATGTTGATGTTTCGGTTTTTTCCTCCTCCTCCGGCAGAATCCATTCGTCCATTTCATACTCGACGTAATCCGATAACTCCACATCCGCCGTTTCGAAATGTCCCTTGAATTTGTCAATATCCGCAGAGACTTCGGCTAAAAAACCATCGTAGTCCACTCGGCTCCCTTTTTCAGGGGGATCCGACTGAACCGGGTCGGTCGTTTCAGAAATGTCCGGTTGTGTCTCCTCCGGAGTCGGATGCCTTTTTCTCGGCGGTTTTGGCGTTGGAGTATCGGCCCTCTCTGAAGGCGGCTTCTGAGAATCCGATTCGGGCACGGCGCTCTTCTTCGCAGGCGGTTCCGTTTTCAGTGGGGCAGGCGGTATGGGCGCCTTCCTGTGTCGTTCCCGGCCGGTTGGCGATGCTTCTTTTGCGGCCTGTTTTTTTACAGAATCCGGTTTTGCCGGAGATGCGTTGTCCGTGGGAGATTCTTTTCCCGGATCCGGATCGATTGCGCCCAGCTCCAGTTCAACAACGTCATCTTCTGGATCCGGGCCCTCGGAAGGGGTTTTTAAACTGTCGAGCTGGGAGGATATTTCGTCAAAGAAATCTTCGTCTTCCGCCTTTTTGTGAGATCCATTGGATGAAGACGGTGTTTTACCCTGCTTTGGCACGGCGTGCTGCCCTCAATTATCCTGTTTTGCGGAGGTGTCGTCTTTCACTCGGTGTGTACCGTTTTACCTGAACCCCCGATTCGTGTTTTCACGATCGGATTCTAAATTGCTATGATAGCTCAAAATACGGTGTTTCGCAATATTTGAACGGCAGGATTGCCCCCGCGGTTGTCCGATAGTCGTTTCAACGTAGTGCTTAGATCCATAAGATACAGGTTGATATCGCTACCACGAATGAAACATGTATGCCTATTCGCGGATACCGATAATTTTCCACCCTGTCTCCTCCCGACGCAGGATCAAGGTCTTCAGGGCAGCAGACGAGTAGTTGCTCGATCCGTATTCCTGAAAAAATGTCGCTTCTATGAAATCCCGACGCGCCGGTTCCTTAATGGTAATGTCGTTTAGCGTGACTTTTATCCATCGCTTTTTGCGGTTTTTCTCCTGCTTATCCTGCTTCCAGGCGGCTCTGCCCATCTGCCGGGCCTGAAAGTCCGATGAATAAAATTGCATGTAGGCCGCCATTTCCTTATCTTTATTCGGGCCTGCCGTATTTTCCCAGGCGGTCTTCCAGGCCGTGAGAAAGTTTATGACTTCAGTGTTCAGAGAGTCCGGCCGGAACTCGGGGGAGGCCTCGGGGGGTGGAGGTTCCGCCGACCATCCCAGGGACGGAGATTCTGTATCGGCGGGCACGACATCCGGTAAAGTCTCCGAAGCGGCTTGGGGTACCGGTTGGAACGGCTGAGATTCGGAGGGGATGGCGGTTCCCGGGGGCTGGCCGGTTTCCTGCTCAGGCAGTGCGGACGGAACTGCCATACGGGATTCGGTGGGCAGAGGACCTGTTTCATGTACTGGCGGAACCGGCTTGGCGTTTGTACGGGATTCAGTGGGCGTCTCGGGCTCTTTGGATTGAGAAATTTGCCAGACGCGATAAACGCCATGGCCGGCAAATGTCAGGCCAACAATCGACAGGACAACCACGGCTGCCCGGACCAGAATTTTGCCTTTACGCGTCGATGACGGTCTGCGGTGATAATCGTTGCCAGCTGGTGCCATGATCTTCCCTGATTCGTCCTGAGCCATGTTTTGGTTCAAAAAATGTCAGAACAGCAAAAATACCGAAGCGTTATTTGGAACTTTCTACTTTTTTTGATAGAATTAGTAAACGTTAATTGCCGCTCCGTCAAATTTATATTACGTCCGCCTCTTTATTACCGAATTGACAACAGCAACACAATGAAGCGATTTTTCCGATAAACCAAGAGATCAGGAAAGATGAACGGTATGCGCATTCTGGTCGTCGATGATAACGAAATCGTACTTTCGAGCATCAAAACCGCGCTGTCCCCCCTGGAGTGGCCGGTCACCACAGTGATGGATTCCCGAATTGCCCTTGATCACATCAAAACAGGATCCTACGATATCGTCATCACCGATCTTCAGATGCCGGAGTTGGACGGAATTGAGCTGCTGAGGGAAATAAAGGTGTTCGATCCGGCCATGGAAGTGATTATCCTGACCGGTCATGGAACCATCAATTCGGCTGTGGAAGCGCTCAAACTCGGATGTTAAGATTATTTACAAAAACCGATTGAATTCCGGCGCCTGCGGTCCCTCCTGGAACGGATCGCTGAGCGAAAGGAGCTTCAGACCCAAAACAGGTTCTACAAGGAGCGGCTAAGGGATCGCTATAAATATGATGAACTTGTGGGCATCAGTGCACCGATGCAGGAGATCTATGAAATCATCGACAAGATCAGTATGAGCGATCCAACGGTGCTAATAGAGGGAGAAAGCGGCACCGGTAAGGAACTGCTGGCCAAGGTAATTCATCGCAACAGTTCCCGTAAGGATAAGCCCTTCGTTCCGGTCAATTGCGGGGCGATTTCCGAAGGGCTGCTCGAAAGTGAGCTGTTCGGCCATGTGAAAGGTGCATTTACCGGAGCCATTCGAGACAATGAAGGCCTGTTCAAAGCGGCACACAGCGGAACCATATTCCTGGATGAAATTGGAGAAATTGCCCCGGCAGTCCAGGTAAAACTGCTGCGGGTGCTCCAGGAAAAAAAAGTAAAACCTGTCGGCAGCGCCCAAGAAGTGGACGTGGACGTTCGCGTGATAGCGGCGACAAACCGAGACCTGGTCATGGAAACCGCAAATTCAAGATTTCGCCAGGATCTATACTACCGGTTGAACGTCATCGCGATCCACATGCCTCCCCTGCGTTCCATCCGCGAAGACATTCCATTTTTAATGAACCACTTCCAGACCATCTACGGAGACCATGCCGATAAAGAGCGTCTGAAAATTACCCCCGAAACGATGGACCTTCTCATGAGCTACCGTTGGCCGGGGAACGCACGCGAGCTCGAGAATGTCATCGAGCGCGCCTTTGCCCTGGGTGTGGACAAGGCGATTCACCCGGAAGATCTGCCAAGTCATATCACCGGCAACGGTTTGCCGGAGGTTTCTCATGATTCGGGATTTAATCTCGTGGAAAACGAAAAGAATCTGATAAAAAAAGCCCTTCTGAAGACGTTCAACAATAAGGCCGAAGCTGCCGAATTGCTCGGTATCAATGTATCCACAGTATACCGGAAAATGCAGAAGTACGGCATTCAGGACATGGAAGTCAGGGAGGCTATGTAACCAGGGCCTGATCCAGGGTGTGTTTCAATTCATCCACGCTGTAAGGTTTGGCAATCGCGCCGATAAATCCGTACTGCCGATAATCCGTGATAATGTGATTCTCCGAGTATCCACTCGATACGATGCCCCTGACGTCGGGGTCGAGTGCCATCAGCTTTCCGATCGCCTCCTCGCCGCCCATGCCCCCGCGAACCGTTACATCAAGTACCACCGCATCAAAGCGGGCACCGGACGAGATCGATTCCCGGTATAGCTGCACGGCCTCACTGCCGTCTTTCGAGAGGGCCACCTGGTATCCGAGATACGTGAGCATTTCGGAGGCAATCTCGCGGACCATATGCTCATCGTCCATCACCAGGACGCGACGCTGGGCCATCGCCTCCTCCTCAATCCTCTTGATGAGCTGTTCTTCCGCATCGACGGTGGGCAGTCTTTCCGATGCGGGAAGCAAAAAATGCACTGCCGTGCCTTTTCCTACACAAGATTCCACTTCTATAGATCCCCCATGATGTTGAATAATGGAATACGCAATCGATAGCCCTAAACCGGTGCCTTTTCTGTTGCCCTTCTGCTTTGTCGAAAAATAGGGGAGAAAGACACGTTTCAGATCTGCTTTTGAGATCCCTTTACCCTGATCCTGGATCGTGATTCGGACAACTTCCGGACCGTTGTCCGAGTCCCCGGACGGTCCCGGTGTCTCGTTTCGTGCTGAAACCTGAATCGTGCCGCCCCCGTGCATCGACTCCAGTGCATTGACCACCACGTTGTGGATGGCCTGGCCAATCTGAGTTTCATCCAGGTCTATCGGCCAAATGGTGTCGGGCAGGGAGTAGCTGCATTCGACGCTCGATCCGCTGAGACTAAAATCGACCACATGACGGAGCAGCTTCGTAATCCGAATGGTCTTTTTACTCGGTTTGCCGCCTTTGGAGAAGGTGATCAATCTGCGGGTCAACTCTTTGGCATACAGGCTCGCGTCGTAAGCCTCCTGAAGCATCGGGCGGATTCGAGACCGATCCTCGGTCATGATCATGGCCAGCGAGAGATTTCCCATGATGGCCATCAGAAGGTTGTTGTAATCGTGGGCGATGCCGCCCGACAGCGCCGCAATGGACTCCATTTGCCGGGCTGTCAACAAGTCCTTTTCCAAATGCCGGCACTCCTGGCGACACTGCTTCAGCGCCTTCCTGAGTCTTCGGCACCGGCGCTCGTATGCAGCCTTTTTTTCCGGGGGTCGTACGCTCGCAGAGAATTCGGATTTCATTATCCTTCCCGTCTCTAGTGGATTGTAATGTCGGCCCGGAGCATCCATCCCTCCCGGGGCACCATCACCGCTTTGGTTTGAATATCGTTCCAAAGACAAACCAACAGCTCAAGGGAATCTTCGATCCAGTAGGACTTACATGGAATTGCTTCCGATTTGTAAAGTAACTCCCCGCATTCCATATCGTCCCAAACCAATTCCATCATGACTGAATCTAAGTTCTCCTGGGCATAATCAGCCAGTTCGATGTCTTCCAGGGAGATCTCATGTAACGCACCGTGATCAATGTTCACCCATTCGCCGATCCGGCGTTTGACGTCCATCTCTATCCCATGGTCGCGATTTTGGCAGCTCATTCCGTCGCTGATCTCCCTCTCCCGTTGAGGCCTTCGGTTCAATGATGGCATCACGTGTCATTGTCACGGCGTCCTTTCCGATGGCCGCCGCAAGAATATTATCGGCACCCTGGATTAAAACTTGAATTTACAAGGGACGATGAGGCAGCGCCCGGAATCGAGTCAAATCATTGACGAAACGCCAAGATAGGGATACCGGAGCCCGGATCCTGGAGAATCGATTGAGTCTCAATATTTTTTTAACTTGTTAAAATCATACTAAAAATTTACGGTTTTAGACCATGGCACAGACATTGCTACAGCAGTGTTCAGTGAAAAACCGCGGACACCGGTACTCGACAGCTTCACATGCAATCCGGAAGCGACGTCCGGCTGGCCCCTTCTTTAAAGGAAAGACGAGGGGAACCATGGAAAAACAGACCGAAATAAACCGTAATCGCACCACACGACCGTACGGGGCCTCGCGCCCCACAGACATCGGACGGGTTACGGACATTCCTGCGGCAGAACCCCGTCGCATCTTCAACGGCGGAATTGTTTCCGCCGATGAGGCAACCAGGCTTCGGGTGATCACCGGCGGTACCCTGAAAAGGAAGGGTTCACAAATCCCTGTCGAGGGGATAGCGCCCGGCGCCAGCCATCTCAGTGATCGAACACAGCGCTCCCTTCAGACTCTGGCGGCAGGTATTGCCCACCACTACAACAATTTGATTATGGGAATTCAAGGATACCTGACACTGCTTCGATCCAGGGATGCCCGGTTGAACACACATGCCGGCAAGCGCCTTTCCGAAATCCAGAAGCTCATCCAGAGCGGTTCTTGTTTTCCGGTGCATCTTCTGGAGTACCTGAGAAATGAGCTCTATGAGGATCGACATCGCTCGACCTTGTCACAGATCGTCTATTTTTATCCCATCGACGGGGGCGCCGCCGACACCCATAAGCTGGATACCGAACGGAGAATGTTTTTCACGCGCCTGAATACCGCTACAGACAGCAGGTTTATTTCCGTTCTGGTTGGGGGGATTTGCAGAAATTACGACCGGATGTTCAAGCGCATGCAGAAACAGCTGGTACTGCTGGCCAAGGATCTGACGACCTCGGCATCGACGCGACATTGTTATTTCGGCATGTGGCGTCTGGTCGTCCGAGCCCTGAAGACCACACATCAGTTGTCGACCTATGCGGCCGAAACTCCCAAGTATACCCGTTTGGTGTCCGTCCATAATGAGCTGGCCGCATGCTGCCACGATTTCGCATGCCGGCACCCGACCGCCCGGATACATCGGTATTTTTATCCGGATGAGATCCAGGTTCGCGCCAACCCGGAGCAACTCAAAGGAATTTTCGATGCGGTGCTCGAAAATGCCATGGATGCGATGCCGGACGGTGGTGACATCCGTGTCGAGACACACCTTGTTCGGACCCTCGAAAACGGTCGGTCGGAATCTCCCGATGCCGGTCATTATTTAACCGTTGAGATACAGGATTCCGGCGAAGGTATCGCGGAATCGACGCTGGATCGGGTATGTGATCCATTCTTTACCACCAAACCGGAAACCAAACACCAGGGGCTCGGTTTGGCATCTGTCCATGGAGGGGTAAACGCCATGTCCGGTATCCTTTGGGTCGAATCGGATCCGGGGCGCGGGACCCGCCTCACCATCTGCCTGCCCGCCTGGAGTGTGGTTCGGCATGAAGTACAGCCGATGGTGCTGCCGGACGGGACACCCCGGGACGTTTCCTCTGAAATCGTGACCCTCGTTCAATCACCCGGAGAGGCCTTCCATGCTTGACGTACCGGTACTGTTTCTCGTCTTCAACCGTCCGGATCTATCCGAGCTCGCCTTCAATGAGATTCGGGCCGCGAAACCCCGTCAACTGTTTATCGCCGCCGATGGCCCGCGGCCCGAGTGCCTGGAGGACCCGGATTTATGCCGTCGGACACGGATGATTACCGATCGCGTCGATTGGGAGTGCGACCTGAAAACCCTTTTCCGTGAAACGAACCAGGGATGCAAGAACGCTATTGCTTCGGCGATTTCATGGTTTTTCGATGAGGTGGACCAGGGCATCATTCTGGAAGATGACTGCGTGCCGGGAGATAGTTTTTTCCATTTCTGCCGGGAACTGCTGTCCTTTTACAAGGATACCCCGGAAGTCATGCATATCTCCGGAAACAATTACCAGTTCGGCGCCCAGCGGGGACAGGGGAGCTATTTTTTTACCAAGTACAATCATATTCACGGATGGGCCACCTGGCGGCGCGCCTGGCGACTGATGGATCTGGACATGGATGGCTTCCCCGATTTCGAAGCAGCCGGCAACATTCAGACCGTCATCCCCGGGGATAAAGAGCGTGCCCATTGGCTCCGGTGTTTCACACAATGCCGTTCCGGGGAGATTGATAACTGGGATTATGCCTGGACCTTTTCGATCTGGCGGAATGGCGGACTCGCCATTCAACCGAACCGGAACCTGGTCACCAATATCGATTACGGCACCGAAGCCACCCATACCCAAAAGGACAGCCTATTCTGCAACGTGGGTGTTGAACGGCTCGACGTCATCGAACACCCTGAAACGATGGCCGTCAACGGGCCCGCCGATCGCTATAATTTCGAACTGCTTGCCTCCGGTAAATTCCCACCATCCCGCACCATGGCCTCCGACCCATCCATCCACGGGCTGTCAACCCTGAACCAGGTCCTGGCAGACATCAACGCGGGGCGACCGGAGGCGGCCGTTTCTGAATTCGAAAATCTGATCCGGGACAATCCGGATCAGCCGGAGCTGCATTATCCCCGGGCGTTGGCCCTTTTCCGGATGGGTGCTCAAAAGGCGGCAAGACGAGCGGTAGAAACGGTCCTCGGCAACATACCGGGCCATCCGAAAGCACGGCAACTGGCCGCGATGATGGACGCTGTTCCGCTTCCGGAAAGTCCGCTCACCGGTTCCGCGAACACGGTCCTGGTGGACGAACTGGATGTGCAACGGATCATCCGGGCATACCAGGGTCTCCAGGTGGACGTACGGGACACATTCAAGGATCTGCGCGTGGTGCACCTTTATGAATGCGGTGACACCGATTTTCGCTTTTACCACCCATTCTGGCTTGCCGGGGGTGGGGAGTTATACGAGGCTTTGGAAAAGCATTCCTGGTATTATATGCCCTGGAAGTGGGAACATCGCATCGCCTCCGATGTCATTCACCCCCGGGATCGGCTGCTGGAAGTCGGCAGTGCACGGGGCGATTTTCTCAAGGCGATGATGCAAAAGGGAGTATCCTGCCGGGGCCTGGAAATCAACACCGCCGCCGGCACATCGGCACGGGAAAAGGGGATCGATGTTCGGGCCGAATCCATCGAGGCACATGCCTTACACCATGAGGGGGACTACACCGTCGTTTGTGCCTTCCAGGTGCTGGAGCATATCGTTGACGTCCGGTCTTTTCTGGAGGCCGCCATCCGGTCCCTGACAGCCGGCGGCCGCCTGATCCTTTCCGTTCCCAACAACGACGCATTCATGCTGAGGCGTGACCCTGTTCAAATCCTGAATCGACCGCCCCATCACATGGGCCTGTGGAACACGCGCTCGCTGGTCAGCCTGGGCCGTCTTTTCGGAATAACCCTGGAATCCATTGCATATGAACCCCTTCAGCCGTATCACATGGCCCACAGTCGGTCTCTCGTGAAACGCCTCCTTGTTCAGAAGGGAGGTGCCGAGGCGACCCAATGGATGAAGGACTGCCGAGTCCCTCTGGGAACGGTTACCAATATCCTGCTCAGCGAAATGCCGGGGCACACCACCCTGGCCGTCTATCTAAAAAACTGATGCATCCATGACCCAGCCGCCTGTCATCCACTCCAAACAGGTGGCTGCTCTTTAAACGGAGAGACCAGATGACTTCCCCTTGGCCCGACGGTGCATTATCCGATGCGCCGGAGATACAGATGACAGATGTGTTCCCCGACGGCAAACAACCGACGGAAAAAACCTCCCGGACTCCATTGCGCGTTGTTCACATCAACACCGGCGATGCCATGGGAGGCGCCGCAAAGGTCGGCTGGCGGCTGGCGGAACACCAGCAAGCGACGGGTCACGACGCCCGACTGATCGTCGGCAAAAAACAGACCCGGTGGAGCCATTCGGAAGCGTTTCCCATCGATATCGATCCCAAGATGTCGGCACAGTGCCGGGCATCGGGCTATCTCGACTACGAATTTCAGGGAAGTCACGATCTGGCGCTGAAAGACCCGGTGGCGTCGGCCAACCTTGTCCACCTGCACAACCTTCACGGCGGTTATTTCAATCCCTTTTCCCTGCCCCTGTTGAGCCGATCCATACCGGTGGTCTGGACGTTGCACGACATGCAGTCGATCACCGGTCATTGTGCCCACTCTCTTGAATGCGAGCGCTGGAAAAGCGGCTGCGGCGATTGCCCGAACCTGGATGTTTATCCGGCCGTGGCCGCGGACGTCACGGCGGAACTGTGGGGTCACAAGAAGTCGATTTACGGAGTCAGCCCGCTTCAGATTACGGTTCCCTCTCAATGGCTGAAAGACAAGATCGAAAAAAGCATTCTCGGTGATCATCCCCTGCATCTGATTTACAACGGGGTGAACACACAGTTGTTTCATCCCATGGACCGACGGGGGCTTCGTCGGCAAATGGGTCTATCCGAAGATACAATCATTATCGGGGGCGTGGCCAATTTCGGCATTCACGGAAATACGTGGAAAGGCCCGGGGTACACAGCGGATGCTCTGAATGCGTTGAAAGAACGCATCCCGAACTTTCTCTTTATCAATATCGGTGGACAGGGCCGCTCGGACGACCCCCAGGTGGTAAATATCCCCCGAATCGACAGTGAGTACGACCTCTCCAAAATGTATGGTTTGATGGATATCTATCTCATGACCTCCATTGCCGACAATTGCCCCCTGGTCATCCTCGAGGCCCTCTCTTCGGGGACCCCGGTGGTGTCATTTGCCACCGGCGGCGTGCCCGAGTTGGTTCGCCATGAACAGGATGGCTTCATCGTCGGTTACAAGCAGACCGCCGAGGTCGTCGAAGCCCTGGAAGTTCTCTGCCGAGACCGCCAAAAGCAGACGGAGATGGGCCGAAGCGCTCGTCAGCGGGCACTGGAGCGGTTCGATATGGACCGGATTGCCCAACAGTACCTGGATCTCTACCAACGAGCGATCGATGCCCACCCCGGTGCCCTTGCGGACCTCGAACCGTTGTCGCCAACGGTATTTCCTGCCATTGTCCGAACCCGGCGATTCGATAAAGCGCTCCTGAAGTTGACAGGCGCTGCCCCGCCGGAGACCCGGAATCCTGTCGCACCGCCGCACGAACCCTCGGCCGAAGCAGCCTATCACGCCCTGTCGGCGGAGCTCGACGGGGAGACGGATCCGATGGAAAAGATGACCCGCTTTGTTGAAGCGTACCCGGACTTTCCCCAGGCCCATAACGACCTGGGCGTATCCTACGGTCAACAAGGAAAGTGGGAAGACGCCCTGGCCCATCTGGAGCGTGCGGTCCGTCTGGATCCTGAAAACGATGTGTTTCAAAAGAATATGGCGGATGTGTATTTTGCCGGAATCGGCGATGCGGAAACCGCCCTGCAAATATACAAAAATGTGCTTTCCCGATGTCCCGATGACGTTGACGCACTGGCCACTGTCGGCTGGATGTGCCACGCACTCGGACAGCCAACAGACGCGCTAACGTTCCTGCGCAGAGCACTGGAACTGGATCCGGATCATGCGACGGCCCGGGAAGGCCTCCGGATGGCAACGGGCGACGCCGACACCCGTCCACCGGAGACGACGGGGGCTGCTCCCCGGTTACCTTTGGGACAAGACACCGGATCCCCGGTCCTCGTCTCGGCCGTGGTATCGGTGTATAATTCCGAACGGTTTCTAGCCGGTCGCCTGGAAAATCTCATACAGCAGACCCTCTACCAGCAAGACCGGCTCGAGATTATCGTTGTCGATTCATGCTCTGCAGAGGGGGAACGGGCCATCGTGGAGGATTTCCAACAGCGCTATTCACATATTCACTATCTGCGGACGGCTGACCGGGAGACCGTTTACCAGGCATGGAACCGTGGGATTCAGATCGCCCGGGGAACCTACTTTGTCAACGCCAACAGCGATGACCGATTCGCTCCCGATGCACTGGAACGCATGGCGCAGACCCTGGAGGCGGACCGCACGTGTCACGGGGTGTATGGTGACTGGCTCGTTACCCGCATTGAAAACGATACCTTCGGGTCGGGCACCGATAAGATACGATATGGGTATCCGGAGTTTCACCCGGCCCTACTGTTTTACTTACAGGTGACATCCCACGCGACCTTTGTCCGTATGGATGTGTTTCATCGCATCGGTCTTTTCGACGGGCGTATGAAGGTGTTTGGCGACCGGGAATTCATGCTTCGATTTTCCAGTGCCGGCTTGCGGATACGGAAAATCGACGGGCTGGTGGGTCTGTATCTGGCCAATCCGAACAGTCTCGAACGTTCGGAAAAGGACACCGCCCAGACCGAATGTCTCCCCCTCTATGAGGCCTACGCCGCTCCGGAAAGGTTCGCCCGGCTCTACGGTTTTCGAGACCTTCCCGACGCCAAGTTGCTGGCCATGCGATACTTCGAGGCCGGAGCCCTGGGAAAGGGCCTGTATGTGCGGGACGGTGTGCCGAGTGACGCGGCGGGCTCCCCGATGTGGCTGTATCAAAAGGCTTTGGTCCAGGATCCGGATTGCCTGCCGGCGTTGAACAATCTGGCTATTCTCGAATGTGTCGCGGGAAATTTCGGCAGCGGTCTCACGCATTTTATGGATGCAGCTGCGGTCTGCAAGGAAACCCAGACACAGACGGTTAAGGACAATATCGCACGTGCCGAGGGGAAATCCACCGATCCGAACGCCTATCACTGGATGCTGCCCGAAGACCATGGGCACACCGTCATCATTCGACCCGATGCCGGAGATACCGCAGAGACAGAACCCGCCCGTTTCCCGTCGACGGACCGCCGACCTGTGAGAGTCAGCATCGTGATACCGGTCTCCGGTATGTCATCGGTGCAGAAGAGATGCCTGAACACCATCCGGCGATGGACCCCGATATCCCATGAAATACTATGGGTACCCAGCGGGTTGAGCAAAAAAGGACAACGCAAGCTTCGAAAACAGGTTCAGGACGACGATCATTCCCGTCTGCTGGACCGGGACCCGAACGACAGCGCTGCCAACGCCGTCAGCGCAGCCTGCCGACATGCCAGGGGGGATTATATTGCCTGGCTGACTGAGGATACGTTGGTGTCCGAGGGGTGGGCAGACGCCTTGACGGCCACCCTGGACAAGACACCGGACATCGGTATTACGGGCTCCCTGGTACCCGGCGCAGGCCACCCCGGGGTCACGGGCTGCAGATATCCGGATGCCCCATTGGCAGGGATCCCCGCCCGGGTGAATGTGCCTTATCTTGCAAGCGGCTGCCTTCTGGTCCGGAGAGAATGTCTCGAGGCCGTCGGCGCGCTGGACGAACGGTTCCACACCGACACGTATCGGATCCGGGATTTTTGCCTGCGGGCACGGATGGCGGGATATCGCGTCTGCCTTGCGGCGGACGTCGCAGTCCAGCGAAACACCGGTCGCCGATCAACGCCGGAGAATAAAAAACTGGCCGAGGACCAACGGAAGTTTCTTGGCAAATGGTCCGGTATCGATGTGGAAAGCAAGGTCGGAAAAAAGCTTATTGTCGCCCGCGCCCTGGAAAAGGCGGACCATCACGTCCAGGCCGGCCGGCTCGACGCGGCACTCCAGATATTGATCGAAGGGATCGGTGTCGCCCCGGAAGACAGACGTATTTACGCGGCGTTGACGGCATATCTGCTGGATGCCCACCGGTACCCGGATGCCATGGGCGTGGTCAAGGAGATGCCCGCCGGCGATGATGACCTTTCCGACAGCCTGATGGGATATTGTCTGGAAGGACTCCAGGATTTCGGTGCCGCCGCAGAGATGGCCGACCGGATCCTGACCAGAACCCCTCGTCATTCCAGAGCCTGGAACCTGAAAGGGATTCTCGCCTATCGAAACGGAGACCTCCCCCTAAGTCGGCAGTGCTTTGACACCGCCGCCGCGGGGGACCCGTCCGACGGGGAGCCCTTCACCAATCTGGGGGTGCTCGCATGGGAAGCCGGAGACGTCGACCAGGCCCTGGACTTTTTCGAGCGCGGTTTTCTGTTGAACCCGCTCTCGACCGACAGCACCACTTCATATCATGCGGTTGCCATCGACTGTAACCAGCTGGATCGGGCCTGTCACGCGTTTGAGACCGCTGCCAGGCTGTATCCCGGAAACCGGCAACTCCGTTTTCTGCTCATCGATCTGTTGATCCGGAGTCACCAGGATGTAAAGGCGATGGATGCCATCGAGGCGGCAGCGGCAAAGTTCGAGCTGGATGACGGATTTCTGGCAGCCGCCCAGCCCATCAGGGAACGATTGGGACCCATGGCGCTTCCGGCAAAGACGGTCAAGACACCCAGCGTATCGCTCTGCATGATCGTAAAAAATGAGGAGCGGCACCTGGCCCGATGTCTCCGGAATCTGAAACCCCTGGTTCATGAAATGATTATCGTCGATACCGGATCCACCGACCGAACCCGGGAGCTGGCCAGACTATTCGGCGCCCGGGTCATCGATCATGAATGGACCGATGATTTCTCGGCAGCACGGAATGTCGCTCTGGATCATGCCGCCGGAGACTGGATTCTGGTGATGGACGCCGATGAGGTGATTTCGCCAAGGGATCAGCGCCGATTCCAGCGCACGTTGCGTAACCGGTCGTCCCGTGGCAAGGCCTTTCTGTTTACCACACGCAACTATTTCGAACAGCCGAACATCACCGGCTGGGTGGCCAACGACGGGTCCTATCCCCGGGAAGAGGCCGGCAGCGGTTGGATGGCCAGTCGTAAAGTACGCCTGTTTCCGAACAGATCACAGATCCGGTTCGAGAAACCGGTGCATGAACTTGTCGAATATTCACTGATCCGGGCCCACATGCCGATACATCCGCATCCAATTCCCGTGCACCACTACGGCAAGCTGAACACCCCCAAAACCCTGGCTAAAGGACACAGGTACTATGCCATTGGGGAGACAAAGCTGGACCGCGACAAGGGCGACGTCAATGCCCTCATCGAGTTAGCCCGTCAGGCATCCGAACTCGAAGATCGTCACCGGGCCGCGGAGCTATGGCAAATGGTTGTAGAGCAGGAGCCGGAACACCCGCTGGCGCACCTCAACCTGAGCAACGCCCACATGTTCAATGGGGATTTCCAGGCGGCACGGGAGGCGGCATCACAGGCCATGAAACTGCAGCCCGATCTGAAGGAGGCATTTCTCAATTACGCGGCGTCCGAGTTGATCGTGGGCGACCCAACCGTGGCGGCACACACCCTCGAAGACTTGCTGCGGCGGGAGCCCGATTACCCACCGGCGGTCGGCTTGCTGGCCACTTTCTATTGTCTGGCGGGGCAGGCAGAGCAGTGGCGGAAGACCATCCACCGGCTCAACGATCTCGGATTTAACTGTGCCGAGTTTATATCACATCGGGCCCGGCAGCTGGTCGCCGCAGACAAACGTGCCGATGCGATTCTGCTCCTGGAGGCATCCGTGGAAGCCGGGTACGTGGACAAGCATTTGCTGTCGCTGATTTCTGAATTGTATCGGAAGGGGAAGACGGATACGGCCGAGACGTCCGGTGAAGCGCCGCCGATGCCGAATCGATGCGATCCCGCCGGAGTCGCCGAGCAGATGGAATCGGCCCGTGCCTGCCCGGATATGGCTCAGGACGCCCGGGTGTGATCCATCGGGTTCCCGAGGAACGGACCGTCAAGCCCCCCGAACCGGTGCCCTGATTTTCCCCGGGCCCGCGACGGGGCTCATCCCCCTGGTCCCCCCCGCAGGCCGGCGGCAATATTCTCGTTGATCCGTATCATCATGTCGAGTTTTTCGGGTGCGGGGTAGGCCATGGTTTCGAAAATCCGCTTGTCCACCAGGGCGCTCAGCATTAGCAAGTTTCTCTTGAGCTGTCGGGGCAGGGGGTTGTCGTCCCGGGCCAACTCGCCCTGGAAGATGGTCCATATTTTCTGGTTGTATTTCAGGGCGTCCGTCAGTTGGACATCTCCACCGCTGACATCCCATTCGGCCTGGCATTCCCGCAACATCGACGCGGCCTTGGTCAATACCCGGGCCTCTGTCTCGGCACCGGACATCGTTGAATTGTCGACCATCTTATAGGCATTGAGCTGATTCTGATACACGGTCAATTACCTCCTGCTCATAATCGATCAAGGTTCTGGAGAGTTTCAAGGCCCTGTAATACTGCCTGCCAAGGATGTGTCCGTTTATCCGGTCGATCCGACCGGTCAGCCAGGGCGATGTTCGGACCAGCAGTTCTACAAGCTTCCAATAGCTCTTCTGGTGGGTCATTTCCCGTTCCCCATCCAGGTACATCAGCTGGATGGCGAAATAAATCCTCCGGCACAGGGTATCGGCGTCTTTCTCACTGAGAATGTCTTTTTCCCTCAGCAAGACCACGTTGTTTTCCACGGTAATCTCTGTGCGGCTGTTCCCGTTGGTCACCACTGCCCGGTCGATGACCATCCGTTCCCGTGGGCGCAGCGTGATTTTCAGTGCCATGGCTTACCCCAAAAGTGCCGCCAGTTGATGTGGTGCCGATGTCAGTGACCCTGAGCCCCGGGTGCTGTCCAGCACGGTGGCCAGGCGTTCGCTTTCGGCCACGGTATCCTGATCCGAGAGCTCCGGGATGCCTGACCCAGACGGGTGGACCTCGGCTGCCGCCCGAAATTCGTCGGCCAGTTTGGCGCGACGGGTCTCGATTGTTTTAAGCGCCCCATCCAGGATATCGACGGCCTCGGTGATTTCGTGATCCGACGCGTCCGCTCCAAGGGGAGGGATGCTCCGGTGGACATCAACCGCCTGCTGTCTGGCGGCGCGCTCCGTCTGCTGTGGCCGAATTCCATCCGGATCCGCATCCGGGGGTATGGTTAACTGTCTCATCTGATTGCGGAAGGTACTGAACGCGCGCAGCATCTTGATCCGTTCCTCGCTGCCGGGCGGGAACGGAGGGAAATGTTTTACAAACGTCGCCAGGCGGGTCTTCATCCGTTGAACATGATTTTCGATGGTGTGCAGGTGCTCATCGGTGGTCCGGACTTCTTCAGCCCTCATGTTGATCCGCTGTTTGATCTGATCCAGATGTGTACTGTCCACACGGCTTTTGGAAGCGATGATCCCGCTGTTTGGCAATCCTGCAGCGGCCTGTTCGATGCTGCCGGCTCCTCCCCTGCGCGCCACCGGCGACCGACGCGTTGCAGCTGCGTCAACACCGTAAAACGTTCTTAAGGGTTCAATTACGGATACGGCCATGGGTGATCACCTCCTGAAACACCGTGCCGGGAGGAAAGGGCGCTTCACCCTTTCCTCCCGAACGTCGCACGATTTAGAACAACCTAAGGATCGACTGCGCGGCCTGGGACGCCATGCTTAGCGAGGTTGTCCCCAGAGCCTGCCGTGTCTGAAGCATGAGCATGTTCGCACTTTCCTCATTCATGTCGGCCAGCGTCAGGTTGTCTGCCCCTGTTTGCAAGGTGTCGATCATCTTCTGGGTAAAATCCTGACGTGTGGACACGACCGACAGGTTGGACGACAGGGTCTTTTCCTTCAGCCGCAGGGTATTCACCGCGTTATCCAGTTCACCGGCGGCGGTATTCAGATCGGTAACACTGCTAAAATCGATCTCGCCGGATCCCGTACCCGCCACAGTCACATTGAGATCGGAGCCGGTGCTGGTGGCATCGAAACCGGAGACCGTGAGGCTGCTGTCACCGCCTTCATCGAAATCAACTGTCAGAGAGTCACCTGCCAGCAGGTTGGTTCCCTTGTAGTTGGAATCTCCCGAAAGATCGTCGATCTGGCCCAGCAGTGTGTTGTACTGGGATTGAAGGTCCGTCAGGTCTGACGCACTGGCGGTTCGGGCGGACGTGACGATGGATTTGGCCTGGGCGATCAGATCGGAAATGGCCGAGATGCCATTGTCGGCCGCCTTGATGGTCTGGATAGCTTCCTGCATGCCGTCTTTACGGATGGACAGGTCAGAGGCCCGCTGCCGGTGGCTTTCGGCGGCAAAGTAGTTGACCGGGTCATCCAGGGCATTGTTGACCTTCAGCCCGCTGGCCAGTCGTGTCTGGGTGGTTTCCATCAGCGCATTGGTTTTCTGAAGGTTGAACAGGTTGAAGCGCATTCCGGACGTTAATGAAATCGTATCGATAGTCATGGGTTCCTCCCTATTCTTAGGATCTGCTCGGCAGTTCTTGCCGATGAATCGGGTTTCGAAAAACCGGTATCGGTTTTTCACGCTGTTCACTGTCAATCGCGGCGTCACCCTTATTTGCCGGGATCTGCCGTGGTGACCCCCCTGGGGTCCTGCACGTGCTGTTACCTCCTGTATCGGATAAATTCGTTGATACTTTAGCCTTTTTCACCGGGAAGGCCGATTCTTTCATCCCGGGGAGCCGGTTCTCGCATTTTGCAAAACGCGGTTCTGTCATTCTGCGATTCCCTGACGGCAGGGTTCGCATGTGCAACACGGCCGTGACGAATAGCCGCCGGGCAAAAAATTATCCTATTGAAAATATATGTTTAAATACGGATGCCGGGCTGCGTCAGATCACCGGTGAGGGCTGGGCGGAGGCTCACAGCGAAGCGCTGCAGTGGACTATCCAGACAGGTGTGACCGATGCCATGGGCTATAACAGGCGGTTTTTTGCAAATTGCGACCCATGACAGTGCTTCAGCTGTTCGGCTGACTCCCGCCTTTTTCGATATTAATTATATCTAGATGATATTATTAGCTTATAAAAAAAGTTTAAAATTATAAAGAGTTGGTCCGGTATTTGCTTTGTGAATCCTGGGAATTGGAACGTGAGCCCCTGTGCCATTCGGCTGTTGACTTTCAATTCGTTTCCCATCGGACACCACCCGGAAGGGTCACAATACGGAAAGGAAGTATGTCCATGGATTGTGATGCAATGCCGGCTCTATTCGAAGGACTTGTGGGACAGAGCCCTCAGATGACGTCCGTCTATCGATTCATTAAAAAGGTGGCGCATACCGACGCCACGGTGGTGATTAATGGAGAGACCGGGACCGGAAAAGGTCTGGTCGCCCGGGCCATCCACTGCAGATCCCGGCGCCGGGATAAACCCTTTGTGCAGGTGAACTGCGGTGCCATTCCAAAAGAGCTCCTCGAGAGCGAGCTATTTGGTCATGTCAAGGGTGCCTTTACCGGAGCGACTGCCGCCAAGCCGGGTAAGTTCGAGATCGCCAGGGGCGGAACCGTTTTTCTCGATGAGATCGCGGATATGAGTCTGGACCTTCAGGTCAAACTCCTCAAAGTCCTTGAAGAGCGGGAATTTGAGCCGGTCGGCGGCACCAAACCGATCCGGGCGGATGTCCGGGTGATCGTGGCGACCCACCGGGATCTGGAGACAGAAGTTCAGCAGGGGAATTTTCGTGAGGATTTATACTTTCGATTGTACGTCATCCCATTCACCCTTCCGGCATTGAGGGACCGAAAGACGGATATCCCCGATCTTGTCCATCACTTTCTTCACAGCGCCGTCCGCTGTCATCATCTGCAGATCAGCGGCATCGATCAGGAGGTCATGCAAGAGCTGACCGCATACAGCTGGCCCGGTAATGTGCGGGAACTTAAAAACACAATAGAGCGGATGGTCGTGCTGAAAGGGGAAGGTTTTCTGGAAGCCTTCGATTTACCCGAGAAAATCCGCAATGCCGAAGTCTCCGTGGACTCTCCCGGTCTCGAACTGTCCGACGAGGGGATCTGTCTCAATACCGCCCTCAGCGAGCTGGAGAAGTCTCTGATTTATCAATCCCTGAAAAAAAGCAACTGGGTCAAAAAGAAAGCCGCCGATTTGCTTCAGATCAAGCGGACAACCCTGGTTGAGAAAATCAAGCGATACCAGCTTCAGGAATGTGCCTAGCGGTGGGACGTATCGGCCATGGGGGGACGCGTTCCTGCCCGTGGTCAGCCGGATCCGGTTGATGGCCGATCGTCCCTTCAGCCGGTATGGATGCCCTTTTCACGGTTTGGTCCCGATCTAGTCCCCCCAGCAGTCCTCCTCGTTGCCGGTGCCCATCCGCCCTGGCTCTTCTGCCCATGCATCGTTCCTACCGGCGTCAAGGAAGTGACAGGCGTCGAAATAGAATTGACGACCCGGGGTCTGGATCACCCCGGAACCCGCGCCATGGCTGATCGGTTCCAACGCGTCGGCACCGGGCCGCCGGTCACGCGACTAGCCGATAACCCATTGGAAAAAATGGAAATCAAACAGCATCCGATCTATGAGCGGGCCGACAGAAAGTGATTTTGGGGCGCGGGTCCATCCATGGCATGGCTTTTGCTCATCTTCTCCTCGAATGTTTAATCTCACGTTGGAGGATTTATGGATTCACACGGGATCTTTACCAGCACGGTGTCCCTGCTTGAGCGGTCTCTGGACCTGCGCTCCGTTCGGCATGACGCGATAGTGTCAAACGTGGCCAATATCGATACACCCAACTACAAGGCCTTCGATCTCATGGTGAAGGAAGAATTGCACCGCCTCGAGGGCGACCGGGAATCCGGCATTCGACCTGCGGCGACACACCCACGGCATTTTCCATTGCAGACAGACGGTGGCCGGGATCCACAGCCGGTGGTCCGGAAGCCGGGGACGTCCGTGAATCTCCGGGGAGACGGGAACACCGTGGATCTCGATTCTGAAATGGCGGCATTATCGGAGAATCAGCTGCTTTACGATGCCGCGGCCCAGATTATCGGACGGAAATTCCGATCCCTGAAAAACGCCATACGGGGAGGAAAACAATAGCCATGAGCTTCTTCGATGCCCTTCAGGTCAGTGCCAGTGGTTTAAGCGCCCAACGTCTCCGGATGAATCTGATTTCGGCAAATCTAGCCAACGTCAACACCACCCGGACAGCCACCGGCGGTCCCTACCGCCGCCAGGATCCGGTGTTTGCCTCGATCGAGCCGGGGGCCTCCTTTCAAAGCACGCTCCGTTCCAGCCTTAAAAGCGACCCTTCGACTGTCAAGGTGCTCGGTATCGTCAAGGACAATCGCCCGCCGATTCTCAAATACGATCCAGAGCATCCCGACGCCGACGCCAGGGGCTATGTGGCCATGCCGAACATCAATATCATGGAAGAGATGGTAAACATGATTTCGGCGACACGGAGCTATGAAGCCAATGTAACCGCCATCCAGGCGGCCAAACAAATGGCCCAAAAAGCCTTGGAGATTGGAAGGTAAGCATGAATGGTGTCAACTCGATCGGGGCCGGCGGTGTGCAACGGATCACGCCGACGCCGGCACGAGAAATCCCGCGTACCGACTTTGGCAAACTGCTGGCGACGTCCATCGGCGATGTCAACCGTCTCCAGAATGACGCCGACAAGGGGGCAGAGAAACTGGCAACCGGTGATGTCAAAAGCCTCCACACAACGATGATTGCCCTTGAGAAAGCCGAGGTATCCCTCGATCTGCTCCTTCAGGTTCGGAACAAAATTATTGCCGCATACGACGAGATAAAACGTATGCAGATTTGATGGTTCTAACGGCAACGAAACGGAAAGAGTGGAAAAATGAACGAAGCATCTCCCAGTTTCATGATGCAGCTGAAAACCGTGTTCAAACACATCAGCGCCGGAAAATTGATGGTCCTCTTCGGGATTGTTGCGACCACGTTGGGCGCTCTGGTCTACCTCGTCATGTGGGCCGGCCAACCGGATTACGAGTACCTGTATACCAACCTGAGCGCCGAAGATGCCGGGGCCATCGTGGCACAACTCAAGGAACGGCGTATCCCCTACAAGATCGATGCCGGAGGCACGGCCATTGCCATTCCAAATCGCCAGATTTACGAGGTTCGCCTGGACATGGCGTCCCAGGGGCTTCCCGAAAACAGCGGCATCGGGTTCGAAATCTTTGACAACACCAAACTCGGCATGACCGAATTTATCCAAAACGTCAACTACCAGAGGGCGCTCCAGGGAGAGTTGAGCCGCACGATCTCCCGGTTTCAGGAAGTGGAAAGCGCCCGGGTGCATATCGTTGTCCCTCCGAAATCCCTGTTTGTCGAAGAAGAGGAACCCTCCACCGCTTCGGTCGTCATCAAACTCAAGCGGGGAGACAGTCTGAATCAGAACCAGGTCCAGAGTATCGTGCACCTCGTGTCTTCCAGCGTTGCACGACTCGAAACGGATCACGTCACGGTGGTGGACAGCCGCGGGACTCTGCTGGCCGGTTTCAAGAAGAAATCGGCAGCGGACGAGATCAGCTCCGATCATCTTGAATTTCAACGGAAAGTCGAGATGGACCTGGAAGACCGGGTGGGATCCATGCTGGAAACGGTGCTGGGGAAGAACAAAGCTATCGTCCGGGTATCCTGCGCGCTCGATTTTCGAAAAGAAGAGCAGACCGAGGAACGGTATTTGCCGGACAACAAGGTGATCCGCAGCGAGCGGGTCAAAAACGAGACATCCAACGGCGCCGACCTGATCCCGGTAGGTATTCCCGGGATGGCCAGCAACGTGATGCCGCGCGCCACAAGCACCGAGAGACCCGGCGGCAACTCCAATTTTCTGCGTCAGGATAAGACCATGAATTATGAAGTGGGCCGCGTCACCCGACGACAGATTATGCCGGTGGGTGCGATTCAGCACATGTCGGTGGCTGTGGTCGTGGATGGCACCTATGATGTTTCCAAGAAAACCCGAGGCGCCCGAAACACAACCTACATTCCGCGGACTGCCGAAGAAATGACCCAAATCGAAAACCTCGTCAAAAGGGCCATCAATTTCGATTCCAGCCGTGGTGACCAGGTGGAGGTCGCCAATATCCCATTTGAGGAAGAGGTCATTGAGCCTGTTGAGATGCCCGAGACCGAGACGGGCTGGACCGATCATCTGGCCACCGCCGGCCACATGCTAAAACCGGTGATGGTCGCGGTGTCCGTTCTTGCCGTGTTTCTGTTCATTATCCGCCCCTTGATGCGCTGGATGACCTCGACATCCCCGTGGGATTCCGAAATCCTGCAGCAGCTGCCGAAAACGGTGTCTGAACTCGAGTACGAATATGCCGGCCGATCCCATCCGGGAGGCCAGCCGGTATCGGCCATGAACGAGGTGAATCAGCTCATCGCCAAGGATCAGGATCGATCGCTGGAACTGGTTCAGGGCTGGTTAAATGAAGCCAATCACAGTGTCTCGTAACAGAGAGGAACGCGACCGCCGGTCATGATGACTACGAATCGATTAACAGGAGCTCTGAAAGCGGCGATTCTGGTCCAGTCTCTCGATAAGCCCACCGCCGACGTGTTTTTAAACCGGCTCGACGAGCGGAACCGGGAACAGATCGCCAAAATTCTTCCCCATCTAGGTCCTGTGTCCCCGCAGCTCGTAAACCAGGTGGCCCGGGAATTCATGGACGCCTCAGGGACGGCGCACCCGGCTGAAAACCCGACCAACGCAGCGGCACCACCCACATCCGGATCCAAACCGGAGAATGTGCAGTTGGATGGGCTACAGGGCGTGGAACCGGCCCAACTCTTCTCGCTTATCCATGACGAGCACCCGCAGGTCATCAGCCTGATCATTGCCTCTCTGATGCCGGCGCGCGCCGCCGAACTGCTGAATCGATTCCCGGACCAACGTCGGGGCGACCTGGCGATGCGCATTGCCGGTCTGGGCGCGACATCCCCGGAAATGGCAGCCGAGGTCAACAGGTTTCTCAAGGAGAATATCGACCAACGGCCCGAGACACCGGTGCGACCCGTCGGCGGCACCCACTACCTGGCCAAGCTGCTCAATCAGGTGGGCGGGGAAACCGCAGAATTGATCATGGAAAAGATCGAAGCTGAAAATGCGGACCTGGTCGACGAGGTCAAACAGATGATGTTCGTTTTTGAAGACCTGGTCCTCGTGGATGATCGCGGTCTCCAGAAAGTCCTCCGGAATGTCGAGACGCGAGAGCTGGCCCTTGCCTTGAAGGCGGCATCCGATACGGTCCGATCGAAGATCTTCCGGAACATGTCCCAGAGGGCGGCCCAGATCCTCCAGGAAGAAATTGACGGTCTTGGGGCGGTCCGTATGACGGACGTCACCGATACCCAGAAAAAGATCGCCCTCTTGATCAAGGACATGGAGGGCAGGGGAGAGGTGATCATCTCCGGGCAGGGAGGAGACGACTACGTTGGCTAAAATACTCAAAGCCGAAAGGGCCGGCAACTGCTCGCTGTATTATTTTCCGGTTATCCCGTCGTCCGGCAACGCCCCGCTGCCATCTGAAGACCAAGGAAATCGTTTCGAGCGCTTTGTCCCCGCGGAATCGCCGTGTGACCTGCCCACGGATGCTTCATCAAGAGATTTCGGTCAGTCCGGGAAACCGGTCGATGGTGCCTACCAGAAAGGTTTTGTCGACGGAAAGCTAGCCGGGTATGAATCCGGAAAGCTAAGCATCCTGGCGCTCAGCCAAACCCTGGAAAGCCTTGTTGCGGAGTTGCAGGCAGCCCGGGAGGACGTCTATCGGGAAGCGGAGCAGGCCGCCGTATCCCTCTCCCTGGCCATTTCCCGGAAAATCCTGCATCAGGAGATCCATGCCTCACCGGATGTTGTGGTGGGTATCGTCCGGAAAACCCTCGAAAAAATAAAGGCGCAACGGAATATCCGTGTCAAAGTGAATCCCGAGGATCTGGAATCGCTAGAGAACGCAAAGTGCGATCTGGCCGATGTGGTTCATCATTTGGAGCATCTCCGGTTCGAGGCGGACGAGACGATCGGACGTGGCGGATGTCTGGTCGAAACCGGGCTTGGCGAAATCGATGCCCGCATCGAAAGCCAGCTCAAGCGCATCGAGCGCCTTTTCGCGGATCTGCGGGAGCGGCGAGCATCGGATCCGGTATGCAAACTGCCGGCAGATGGCGACACAGAGAACAGGTAATCGGTCATGTCCGTCAACTTCATCAAATATCACGACGCGTTGGCTGTCGCCGACCCCATACAGGCCCATGGCAAAGTTACCAAGGTGGTCGGACTGGTGGTCGAGGCCGAAGGACCGGTCACGCACCTCGGGAGTGTGTGCCATGTCATATCCGCCGATCAACGACGGAAGGTCCGCGCGGAAGTCCTGGGATTTCGGGATAATCGTGTACTGTTGATGCCCCTTGAAGACATCCGTGGCATCGGTCCCGGCAGCCGGGTCGTTGCGTTGGGAGAGCAGGCGTTTGTATCCGTGGGAAAAGGTCTTCTCGGCCGCATTATCGACGGGATCGGCGAGCCGATCGATGGAAAGGGCGGTATCCCCACAGAACGCAAGTATCCGATTTATGCCGATCCCATCAATCCCCTGGCCCGAGGGCGTATCCGCCAGCCCCTGGATGTCGGCATTCGTGCGATCAACGGGCTTTTGACGGTCGGCTGCGGTCAGCGGATCGGCCTTTTTTCCGGTTCCGGTGTGGGCAAAAGTGTTCTGTTGGGTATGATCGCCCGACATACCTCAGCCGATGTCAATGTGATTGCGCTGATCGGTGAACGAGGCCGCGAAGTCAATGAATTTATCGACAAACAGCTTGGCACGGCGGGCCTTGCCAAATCCGTGATCGTGGTAGCGACCTCCGATCATCTGCCGTTAATTCGCACCCGTGGGGCGTTTATCGCTACCGCCATTGCCGAATATTTCCGGGATCTGGGCAAGACCGTGAACTTGATGATGGATTCGGTGACCCGGTTTGCCATGGCCCAGCGGGAGATCGGATTGGCCCTTGGAGAACCGCCGACGGCCAAGGGCTATACCCCTTCGGTGTTTACCCTCCTTCCCCGCCTGTTGGAGCGTGCGGGCACGTCCGTCAATGAAGGCACCATTACCGGCTTGTATACGGTACTGGTTGAAGGCGACGATATGAACGAGCCTATTTCAGACGCCGTTCGATCCATCCTGGACGGTCACATTGTCCTGTCGCGAGATCTGGCCATGCAGAATCATTATCCGGCCATCGACGTCTTGAAAAGTGTCAGCCGGGTAATGACCGATGTAATCGACGAGGGTCACCGGAACCATGCCGGAACACTGAAGGACGTGCTGGCGACGTATCGAAACTCGGAGGACCTGATCAATATCGGTGCATACGAGAGCGGCACCAACCCGAAAATTGATGACGCTATTTCAAAAATCGACGCCATCAACGGGTATTTACGTCAACCCATGGACCAACGGGTGACACTGAGCGATTGCGTTGCCCGATTGGCGGAGATTATGGAGACTGCCCCCGAAACGGCGTAACCCGTTTCAGAGTCGGGGAACCATCATGGGGGGATCCATGGCGACCTTTCGTCTTGAGCAGGTATTGGATCACCGGAAGCACCTCGAGGAAGCGGCCCAAACGGATCTGAGCCGGGCCCAGCGGCGCCTCCAGGAAGAGACCGCTCATCTTCAAACACTGGAGGCGCGTCGCCTGCAGCTATCCGAGCGTCTGCGTGGCGAGCCGGATGCAGCCCGGTCGGTCTCGGTAAGTTCGCTGTACCATGACTACTTGCACCGGTTACAGGGGGACATGGCGCGGCAAGCGGATCGGATTCGCATCCAGGCCGGTGTCGTGGAAGAAAAGCGGCGACGGCTGGTTGACGTTGTCAAACAGCGGAAGGTGATCGAAACGCTCAAACAGCAACACCGGGAGCGGCAACGGCGGAAACTGGAGCGGCACTTCCAGCAATTTGCCGATGACGCCGGCATTGCCGCATACAATCGGAGCCGTCATTAAACCCGTATTTCCGGGCATAGGAGAGAGCACACCATGGAAAGCCATACCGCCATCGCCAAAAGCGGGACGCATCGAGGGAACTTCGGCGGCGTCCCGTCTCCGAAAGATGTCCAGGCACATGATGCCGATCGCGACAGTTTTCTGTCCGCTGTGGGCACTCTCTTGCCACCGGAAGCTCGAAGGGATCCCGCCGAGGGCAACCATGCGAAGCCGTCTTCAGAACCCGGTGCCGTGCAATACCGAGACAAGCAACCGGTTGCGCCCGGCAAGAGCGATGGCACCCGCCACCCCGAGGAAGTCGCGGACTCCTGCGCGACCCCCACCTGCAAGAACCCGAACGGTTCCCTGGGTCCCGGAAACCTCGACAGGGCGGCCGGCGACCGGAAAGGGCAGGAGACACATGGAGCCGCAGGAATGTCAGATGCCATGGAGGATGATCCCCTGTCCGCAAACGGCAAACGAGCAGCGGAGCCCGGAGAAACACCGGTGGTTCGCAAATTAGCCCGGGAGCGTGCACCCGAGAACGGACGCCGGGCGCCATCGGCTGTCCCCACCGGAGAGACGGGCAACCCGGTGAACACCCCGGCCCCATATTCGGAGGATGAATCCGTAAATTTGCGCTATTCACCCTCTGCCGATTCCCAGTCCAGGCCCTTCCACCCCGAAGCGCTGACGCATCCCGGGTACCGGGACACTGAAGGAAAGGCATCGAACCGATCCCCGGCGGCCATAAATGTAAAGCACCGCATCCGCACCCCCAAAGATCCGGCCCATCAAGCAGCCGAGCCCCCCAGGGTCGGGTCACCACGGCCCAGCGGGCAAGGTGAGCTTCCCACGGCAACGTGGAATGGTCCGCCGGCGCCTGAAGATAGGGACCTGACCGATGACCGGCCCAGGTCAAGCGGTTCCGGGGCTCTCCCGTCCGGGGTCGTGGAGGCTGACCGGTCGCTCGGAGAACCGGAGGTGTCCACTGGAGACATTCTGACCGGGAAGGGTGGTCATGGACAGTCGCCCGAACGGCGCCTTTTTTCGCCCCGGCTCATGGAACGGATCACGGAACGGATGATGGTCCTGAACCGGGGAGAACGGGTCGAAATGCGGATCGATCTGAAACCAGAGGTCCTCGGCGGGATCCGGTTGCATATGGAGTCGGAGGACCATCAGATGACCATCCGGATCGTTGCCGAACTGCCCATGGTCAAAGAACTCATTGAGCATCAGCTCCACCAGCTCCGCTTGGATCTCCAGGAGCGGGGGATCGATGTCGGATCCCTCGATGTTCGCACCCAGCAGGAGGCCGGCCAAGCCGATATTGGCAGGCACCCCAGGCCGTCCACCGGAAACCGGGATCGCCATGGGGTGCGGCACGATCGTGACGATTCCGGGGCACCTGTCCAAACGTGGCACTCCCCGTCCGGTGCCGCGACATTGATCGATTACTTCGTGTAATCCGGCTGTTGCCGAATTGCAGACAAAAGGAGGTTACACCGATGATGCCGCCAGCAGCCATCGAACCGGCGTCCACAACCGCCGAAAACCGAACGATTGCAGATCGCAGCGCCCTTGGCAAAGACGATTTTCTACGCCTGTTGGTGACCCAGTTGCAGCAGCAGGACCCGCTGAATCCGCTTGAGAGCACCGAATTCAGTTCACAGCTGGCCCAGTTCAGCTCCCTTGAGCAGCTCCAGGGTGTCCACGACGGGATTCAACAACTGCTTCGCGCCCAGGTCGGCGAGAGCAATGCCAACGCGGTGGCTTATATCGGAAAGACCGTACAGATTGCAGACAACACCGTGGCTATCCGCAACGGCATCCCGGGAGTTCTGGGGGTCGCGCTTTCCGGGCCGGCTGTCGATGTCCGGATGCTGATCCACAATGAAAACGGGGATCTGGTGCGCACGGTCGCTGTCGGTGCCTTGCCTGCCGGGGCCCACGTCGTTCCATGGGACGGCACCGACAACTGGTCCCAGCCCCTTGTCGATGGAAATTACACCCTGGACGTGGTTGCCATGGATGGCGCCGGGGCGCCGACTCCGGCAACGGCCCTGATCACCGAGACCGTCACCGGGGTCACGTTTAAAAACGGGAGCGCCAAATTTATAGCCGGCGGACAAGAGGTGGCGCTGAGTGACATTCGTGCGGTGGGCGGAACCTAACCGCCGCTATCCGCCGACTCAACAATGATGTATCACACGGACGGCGATGGATTGTACGTCTGTGGGAAGCGGCCATTATACTAACCGAAGGAGGACGATATCATGTTAGGCTCACTGTATACCGGAATTTCCGGCATTAATGCCAATTCATCCGCGTTGTCGGTCATCGGCGACAATATCGCCAATGTCAACACTACGGCATTCAAGGGCAGTCAGGCCACGTTCGCAAATATCCTGAACCGGTCCATGCAGGGTGCCACCGGAGATGAGGTCGGCCGGGGTGTGATCATGAGCGGCCAGCGACGCCTCTGGGCCCAGGGCGCTTTGCAAAACACCGAAAATTCCACGGACCTGGCCATCACCGGGCGCGGTTTTTTCATTCTCGATGATAACGGCACAGACCTGTATACCCGTGCCGGACAGTTCCATTTCGATAAAGACGGCCAACTGGTGAACGTCGACAACCTCGTCGTGCAGGGATGGGATCTGCGCCTCGGATCGCCGATAGGCGGAGCCACAGACGATGTGATCGTGCCGCCGACCGATTATGTCGCTGCGGCACGCACCCAGCAGTTCCAGGCCGATATCAATCTCGATGCCGCCACGGCCCCGAGCGACACCTATTCCACCCAGTTCAATGTCTGGGATTCTCTCGGAAATGAGATCCCCCTGACCATCCAGTTTACCAAGGATGCGGTTGTGCCCAACCAGTGGGACTGGTCCGCTTCCATCCCGGCAGGTGCCGGCTCGGTGTCCGGCGGCGGGTCGGGCACGATCCTGTTTAATCCGGACGGGTCCCTCAGCGGCGCCGGCCCCGACCCGGTGATTGATCTCACCCTGACCAACGGGGCGACACCGGCACAGCCGTTGACCTGGAATCTGTACAGCGGTGGAGCGACCAATGGCAGTATGACGCAGTACACCGCGTCGAGCGCTACGTCCCATGTGGCGATCGACGGCTATGGGGCCGGTAGTCTGCGCGCGATCAATATCAATGACGGCGGGGTTCTGTCGGGGACCTATTCCAACAGTGTCATACTCCCCCTGTTTCAACTCGCGCTGGCCGATTTTCCAAGCTATTCCGGGCTCATGCCGCTTGGCCGGAATGTCTACGGGGCCTCCATTGAGAGCGGTCTGGTGAGTCGGGGCCCGGCCAACCAGGGGGCGCTGGGGTCCATCACTCCCCAGTCCATCGAGCTGTCCAATATCGATCTTGCGTCTGAGTTCGTCAATCTGATCAAAACACAACGGGCGTTCCAGGCCAACGCCCGGGTGATCTCATCGAGCGATGAAATCCTGTCGGAACTGATCAACATCAAACGTTAACCGGTTTCCGTCATGAACCGGCTTCATGACGACATGGACCGGCCGGACCGGAAAGGCCCCTTTCCAGGGTGATCGACGGCCGGCGGCTGAAACTGCTGATGCATGAGCGGATCCATGGCGGCCCGGGACGGACATCCGAGGATGTCCGTCCCGGGTCTATAGCGTTTGTCAGCATAACGTTCCGATTAAATCGCGGAATGTGATCTCGCCGGGACATCGATAACGACCGATACAGCTTGATACAAACAGAGCCTATTTATGGCAACGACAATGGATGGAGGATCGAGGCTGACCAGCAGATGGGATTGCTGTCAATGGGTTGACGAGTCACCGGCGAATTGACACCGCCATCCGGCATCGCCCGGCTTCATGATCGCTCCTGTCCCTGACCGAATTTCCCGCCGCATCTCTTAACTTCTTAAAATTAATACATTAATTTAATGATTTTCTGGAGACAGGGTGGCATCCCAGGATCGTGCCGCCCGGGAGCCGCTGTTGGCACAAATGATGCTTAACCCATTACCGACGCAGACTCATCAACATGCCATGTAAAGGAATATCCCATGTCAAAAAAACTACTTGTGATCGGCGGGAGTGCCCTACTTGGGATCGTGTTTTTGGGCGCTGTCGGAGCCACCTTCTTTTTACTGTGGGGTAAGCTATCCTCCCTGGAGGCGTTTCTGGCGCCGCAGATCCAGGCGGCCACCGCGGAAGCGGCAGCCGACAATGCCGAGGGAACGGGGTCGGTGCATGCCGAGTTGGGCGAGTTGATTGCCCTCGAGCCGTTTATCATCAACCTGGCCGGATCCGAAGGCAAACGCTACCTCAAGGTTACCATGGAACTCGAACTGAGCCCGGATGAAGAAAAAGCGCCCGTCATGAAACGCATTCCCCAATTTCGAGACGGCATCCTCATGATTCTCCCCTCAAAGACCTACGCCGATATTTCCAACGTGGAGGGGAAAAATACGCTACGGTCGACGATCCGGGATACGCTCAACACATTATCTGCCGGTAACGTCATCGCCAACGTGTATTTCACGGAATTCGTCGTTCAATAGCGGGCGGGAGTATGGCTGAAAAAATACTTTCCAAGGAAGAGATCGATTCCCTGCTCTCGGCGATGAATGCCGGCGAGGTGGACCTGGAGACCTCGGCGCCCGACGGCAACGTCAAACCCTACGACATCACCGCCCGAAGCCTTTCCAATCGTCATCAGTTTGATGTCCTGGAAAAGGTTTTCGACAAATTCACCAGTCGGTTGCAGAAATCGATGCTCAACCTGTTGCAGCGTGACATTGAGCTCCAGGTCGGGTCCCACAAAAAAATCACGTATTCCGAGTTTATCGGATCCTATTCCAATCCTGCGGCATTCCACGTTTTCAAGATGGACCCGATGGTTGGATCTGCCATGCTGACCATCGATGCAGACCTGGTGTTTGTTTTGATCGATGCCATGTTCGGCGGCAAAGGGCGCCCGCTGGAAGATATCCGGAAATTCACACCGCTGGAGCAGCGCATCCTCCACCGGGTGGTTTCCCTGATCATGGATGACCTTCGGGAAGCGTGGAAGATCTGCTGTGAGATCACTATTTCATTGAAGAAAACAGAGACCAAACCGGATTACCTGCACCTGGCCAATGCCGGAGATCTTCTCCTGGTGAACGTGGTTTCCTTTGGCTTCGGAGACTTCACCGGCAATGCGTATCTTTGCTTTCCCCATCTGATGCTCGACTCGATCAAAGACAAATTGTCTTCCAGCTATCAGCAAACAAGAATGCTGGGACTCGATTTCACCCGGCAGCTCCGGTTGTTATTGGAGGACACACCCGTGACGCTGGTGGCGGAACTGGGTCGGGTCATGTATTCCGTGCGGGATATGCTCAATCTTCAGAAAGATGACGTCTTGAACCTGAATAACGGGCCTGAGGATCTGATCAGCATAAGGGTCGGCGGGCTCGTCAAGTACTTGGCGGTTCCCGGTGTACTGCGGGGGAATCGGGCGGTTCAGGTAAAATCCGTACTCAGTCGAAAAGGAGGAAGAAGAGAACATGACATCCGAAACTGATCATCCAGGAGAACTCCAGGAGGAAGCCGCCGCATCGGCGGAATTCGACCAGACCATCGCATCGCCGTCCATACCGGCACAGGATGCCACCCCGGCCGCCGACCAGAGGAAGCCCCAAGCCCAAAAGGAGCGGGAGCGTCAGGCCCCGCCGAGCCTGGATCCGATCGGTGCCGGTCAGCCCAATTCGGCCATTGGGAATCTTGATTTTATTCTCGACGTGCCTCTGGAACTCACCGTGGAGCTGGGGCGCACCAAAATGATGATCCACGATCTGATCAAACTGGCCCAGGGGTCGGTGGTCGAACTGTCGAAACTGGCCGGAGAGACCCTCGATATTCTGGCCAACCGGCGATTGATCGCCCGCGGGGAGGTTGTCGTGGTCAACGAAAAATACGGCATCCGGATAACGGAAATCACCAGTCCCTTCGAACGGGTAGAGAGGTTGCGGTAATGGAGAACCCCGACCTCATGGCCACCGCGTTTCGCATGATCGGTTCGCTGATACTCGTTCTCGGGCTGATCGCTGTCGGGGTACACACGGTCAAGCGGTTGTCCGGCCGGTCGCTTTTCGGTGCCGGGTCCCGGCGGATTCAGATCATCGACAGCAGCCCCCTGGGCCTTAAAAAGCAACTCTCGCTGGTCCGCGTCGGGGATGCCGTCCTGGTTCTCGGTATTACACGGGACCGCATTGTCTGCCTGGACAAAATCGACCGGCCGGAATCCGTTGCCGCATTGAACACGTCACCATCGGCGACACCATCGTCATCGTTTTCCGATCAGCTTTCACGGCGCCGTGGCCCGGATAGCCCGCAGGCTCCCGGCAAGGCCGTAAGACGGGCCCCTGGCCCAGTCAGTGATACCCATGAACGAGAGACCATTCAAGCCGCTGTCCCGTCGGATGCAACCCTGGAAGGTGTGTTGCCTGTCGCTGTCCCTGCTGCTGCTCTGCCCGGTGTTCGCGGCCGGTGAGCCCACCGGGTCATCCGGGCCCTACATCCACATCGGCCTGGACAGCCTTCAAGACGGAAGCAATGTGTCCGTCGCACTGCAGATTGTGTTTTTGATGACCGTGCTGTCCCTGGCGCCGGCCATCATCATCATGCTGACCTCGTTCACACGGATTGCCATTGTGTTGTCACTGCTCCGGCAGGCCCTCGGCACCCATCAGATGCCCCCGAACCAGATTCTCATCGGGCTGGCGCTGTTCCTGACATTTTTTATCATGTCCCCGGTATGGCAAAGCGTGAACCAAAACGCACTGCAGCCGTATCTGAATCAGACCATCAGTCAGGAAGAGGCTCTGAAAAAGGCTGTCGAGCCGGTTCGGCGGTTCATGTTCCGCCAGACACGGGAAAAGGACCTGGCTCTGCTGATCGACATCGGAAAGGTGGCGCGGCCAAAAAATCTCGAGGATGTACCGACCCGGGTGCTGATACCGGCCTTTATCATGAGCGAAATAAAGACCGCGTTTCAAATCGGGTTCCTGCTCTACATCCCGTTTCTGGTAATCGACATGGTCGTGGCCAGCGTCCTGCTATCCATGGGAATGATGATGTTGCCGCCGATCATGGTGTCGCTGCCGTTTAAACTCATGATCTTTGTCCTGGCAGACGGCTGGTTTCTCATCGTTGGATCACTGGTCAGGAGTTTTGGATGAACCGGGCTGCATCAGGTTCCGAGGGCAATCCACTACGGCATCGCCGGTTGTTTCCACAGACGGGGAAGACAGGAAATGGATCGTGGCGATGCCATATAACGGAAATGGGAGGATGAGACGATGACCCCGGAGTTTGTCACGGGCTATCTGGCCCAGGCGATTCAGACCACCCTTTTGCTGGCAGCCCCGATGCTGCTGGTCGGACTGATTGCCGGTGTGGCTGTCAGCATGTTCCAGGCCGCGACCCAGATCAATGAAATGACACTGGTGTTCGTGCCGAAAATCCTGTGCGTGGCCGCGGCGCTCCTGGTGGCGTTTCCATGGATGCTCAAGATCATGGTGGGATTTACCCGCGACCTTATAGCCAACCTGCCGGTATATATCCGGTAGCGACGGGTCATCCATCCAGCACGCCATGACACCGATTTCGATACCCTTGGCCCAGATTGAAATGTTTCTCATGGTTTTCGCACGGGTCGGTGCCCTGCTGCTAACGATTCCACCCTTTGAAAGCCGAAATATCCCGACGCTGTTTAAAATCGGTCTGGCCGTATCGGTATCGGTGCTTCTGTTTCCGCTTGTTCCGACAGGCGGATTCCGAATGCCCGAAGATATACTGTCCTTCGGCCTGGGTGTCGTCGGAGAAGTGACGCTGGGGATTTTAGTCGGTCTGATGATCCAGCTCTTTTTTGCCGGCATCCAGCTCGGAGGGCAGCTCGCCGGATTCCAGATCGGCCTTGCCATCGCCAATGTCATGGACCCGGCCCGGGGGATTCAGATTCCAATTCTCTCTCAATTCAACCAACTTCTGGCAATTCTCATCTTTATCACCATCAACGCCCATCATGGATTTGTCCGGGCGGTGGTGGAAAGCTTTCACGTGGTGCCGCCGATGCAGGCGGCGGTCACACCGGCATCCATAGAACTGCTGCTGGAATTTGCCGGCCGCATGTTCCTCATTGCGATCAAGGTCGGCGCTCCGGTCATCGTGGCACTGATCCTGACCAGTGTGGTCCTGGGTTTGATGGCCCGAACGGTTCCCCACATGCAGGTCTTTATCGTCGGTATCCCGTTGAAAATCATCATCGGCTTGCTGTTTGTCGGATTCAGCCTTCCGTATCTGGCGGCGTTTATCACCCAGATCGCCCAACGATCCCATGTCGACTTCTATCGTCTGATCATCTTGTGCGCCGGGGGGCCCTGACATGCCCGAGGGAAAAGATCAGGATCGAACCGAACCGGCAACCCCTAAAAAGCGCGAGGATGCCCGCCGCAAGGGGCAGGTTGCGGTCAGCCGGGAAATTCCGTCCGTCTGTATCCTGTCGACCGCCCTGGGCGTGTTCTTCTTTGCCGGGGCCTGGATGTTCAGGCGCCTGTGGGTATTCATGGCCGGTGTTTTCGAGCAGGCCGGGGCCCTGAGCCTCGACGACAGCACCCTTCATGCCTGGCTGGTCGATGTCTTCCGATACGCACTGCTGACCCTGTCTCCCCTGATGGGCTTTATCCTGCTTGCCGGATTTGCCGGTTATGTCGGCCAGGTCGGCTTTCTGGTGACCGGCGAGCCTTTAACGCCGAAGCTGTCAAAGCTGAATCCGATTTCCGGTATCCGGCGCCTGTTTTCACTCCGCTCCGTCGTTGAACTGGGAAAGGCCCTGGTGAAGCTGATCCTGATCGGTAGCGTCGCTTTTTTGACGCTTCGTGGTGAATTAGTCAAATTCTCCTCGCTCATCCACATGGACGCTCCCCGGATCCTGGCCACCATCGGGCACCTCTCATTCAAGACCGTTCTGTCTATCTGTCTGAGCCTGTTGCTCCTTGCAGGCCTCGATTATCTCTACCAGCGCTGGCAGTATGAAAAAGATCTTCGCATGACAAAGCAGGAAGTAAAAGAAGAGTTTAAGCAACGGGAAGGGGACCCGGGAGTCAAGTCCCGCATCAAGCGCACACAGATGGAACTGGCCCAGCGCCGAATGATGGCCGACGTCCCGAAAGCCCAGGTCGTGATCACGAACCCCACCCACCTGGCTGTTGCCCTTTGCTTCGATTCAACCCGGATGGCCGCTCCCCGGGTCGTGGCGAAAGGCGCGGGATATGTTGCAACGCGGATCAAGGACCTCGCCGAAGATGCCGGCGTTCCGATCGTTGAACAGAAGCCGCTGGCGCGCGCCCTGTTTAAATCCGTCGAGATTGGTGATGTGATTCCGGTCGAGCTATACCGGGCGGCGGCGGAAGTACTTGCCTATGTCTACCGTTTAAAGGGGCAGACCAGCGCGTGATGAGACCAAGAAGAATTTTCGGCATGGTATGTGCAATGCGTCTTGCCGTAAACTTCTGGATCCGGCATCGATCCGACGGATAAGGTAAACCACTGATGGAAATTGCACAACAAGGCCATACGGCCAGATTCGGACTCACCATTCAGAATGCCGACACGCTCATGGGAATCGCCGTGATGTGTATTCTGATGGTGATGATCGTGCCGATCCCGAGTTTTCTTCTGGATGGGCTGCTGGCATTCAATATCACCGTCTCCCTGGTTATTCTCATGGTGGGGATGTACATCCTCAAACCCCTTGAGTTCTCTTCGTTTCCCTCGGTACTGCTCCTGGCCACCCTCTATCGGCTATCTCTCAACGTGGCGACGACCCGGACGATCCTGTTGCATGGCAACGAGGGGACCATGGCCGCCGGAAGGGTCATCAATGCGTTTGGACAGTTTGTTGTCGGCGGCAACTACCTGGTCGGCATCATCGTCTTCATTATCCTGGTGACGATCAATTTTATTGTCATTACCAAAGGGGCCGGCCGGATTGCCGAGGTGGCGGCCCGTTTTACGCTGGATGCCATGCCCGGAAAGCAGATGAGTATCGATGCCGACCTCAATGCCGGGCTGATCACGGAGCAAGAGGCCCGTGAGCGGAGACAACTTATCGCAAAAGAGGCCGAATACTACGGCGCTATGGACGGGGCCAATAAATTTGTTCGTGGAGATGCCATCGCCGGCATTCTCATCACGTTGATCAACATCATCGCCGGTTTCGGGATCGGGGTGTTTCAAAACGGCATGAGCTTCGCGGATGCCTCCCAGACCTATACCGTGTTGACGGTCGGCGACGGGCTGGTCAGTCAGATCCCGGCCCTGGTCGTGTCCACCGCCGCCGGTATTGTTGTCAGCAGAGCCGGCAGTGAATCCAGTCTGGGGCGCACGGTCAGCCGGCAGATCATGCTTCAGCCCGAGGCGATTGCCGTTACCGGTGTGATTCTGTTCGGGATGGGTCTCTTTCCGGGGCTTCCCACCGTACCCTTTCTCTGCCTCGCCCTGGCGGCCGGCGGCCTGGCCGTGTTGCTCTTTCGGACCCGAAAAGAGACCACCGAGGGCGACACCGACGAAGAGAACCCGGACATGGCGGCCGAGCTGGACGAATCCTTTGCGCCGCCGCCGCCCCTGGATCCCTTGGCCCTGGAAATCGGATACGGACTGATCCCCCTGGTCGATGGGGAACAGAATGGTGAACTCCTCGACCGTATCCGGGGTATCCGACACCAGATTGCCCAGGAGCTGGGGCTGACCGTTCCCTCCATCCATATCCAGGACAACATCCAGCTGAAATCCGGCGAATATCGGGTCCTGCTCAAGGGCAACGAACTGGCCCGGGGTGAGCTGATGACGCAACACTGGCTGGCCATGCGGCCGGACGGCACCGGCGGACAGATCCCCGGCATTCCCACCCAGGAGCCGACCTACCATCTGCCCGCACTGTGGATCAAGGACGGTGCCCGCGACGAAGCGGCAGCCAAAGGATATACCGTGGTCAATCCCCCAACGGTCATTGCCACCCACCTTTCGGATATTATCCGGCGGCACGGCCATGAGCTTTTGGGCCGCCAGGATGTGCAACACATTCTCGATACCATGAAAGCCTCCCACCCCAAGGTTGTGGAAGAACTCGTGCCCAATGCCCTGCCTCTGGGGGCTGTGGTCCGGGTACTCCAGAACCTGCTCCGGGAGCAGATTCCCATTCGGGATCTTCTAACCATTTTCGAAGCTCTGGCCGACTGGGCCCCGGTGATCAAGGATATCGATATTTTAACGGAATATGTCCGTCAGTCACTGTCCCGGACAATCACCCGGCTCTATGTCACCGCCGAGGGGGAAATCCCGGCGCTGGTCCTCGATCCCTCCGTGGAGATGACCCTGGCCGACGCGATTCAACAGACAGAGCAGGGGAGTTACCTGGCTCTGGAACCGGACACGACCCAGGCCTTGATGAGCCGGATCGCCGTTGAGATGGATAAACTGGTCAAGTCCGGTTATCCGCCCATTGTCCTTTGTTCGCACCAGATCCGATACCAGTTCCGGCGCCTGATCGATCGATTTGCGCCGAATATTGCGGTGCTGTCGTACAACGAAATCCTCAATCACGTTCAGATCCGAGCGATCGGTACTGTGGAGCTGATCCATGCAGATTAAACGATTTACAGCAGAGACGATGAGAGAAGCACTGAAGCTGGTGAAAGACGAATTCGGACCGGAAGCCGTCATTCTGTCGGCCAGAAGTCTGAAGAAACCGAACCCGCTGCTGGGGCCCTGGAGCAAGGATCGGGTTGAAGTCAGCGCGGCAAAAGAAGCACCCCGGGGGTTCCGGGACCCGGGTCATTCCGCTGTTTCGTCGAAACCGGCGGTTCCACCCGCTTTCCGTGAACCGGTTCGGTTGGCCGGCCCCGTCGATGGCCATCCGAAGCAAGTCGGTGTACCGCCGACGCCGGGCCGTTTCCTTCCCCCATCCCACATCAAAAAGCTTTTTGTACTCTACCGGCTGATGCGATGCCAGGGTGTCGACCGTTGTGTTGCGCTCCACCTGGTCAAGCAGGTTTACACCCGCGCCGCCCTGGAAACGGACATGACCGATAGCGATCTTCAGGAGATTTTGAAACGCATCGTCCAACGGCATCTTCGGGTTCTGATGCGCCGGACGGCCATGGCGTCCGAGCCCGGGGGTATTGTGGTGGTCGGCCCCACCGGCGTAGGTAAAACCACAACAGTGGCCAAACTCGCGGCGATTCAATCCCGGGCCCGCGGGCGGTCTGTCGGCCTTATCACCTTGGACAGTCATCGTATCGGCGGTGCCGCTCAGCTTGAAATTTTCTCCAGAATCCTGGAACTCCCCCTGGTGTCCGCACCCGATCCAGGAGAATTCAGGCGGGCAATCCGCTGCTTTGAAGATGCGGACAGCGTGTTGATCGACACCGCGGGGTTCCATCCACGCCAGGTGGATCAGATGACCGCCCTGCAGCAGATGCTTGGGACCGGCTGTTCATACCAGGTGCATCTCGTGCTGAGCGCCGGCAGCGCCTGCAATGAGCTGCTTGAAATCATCGACGGCTATCGCTGTCTGCCGATTCATCGACTCATCATCACAAAACTCGACGAAGCGGTTCATTCCGGCAATCTGCTGAATCTCATCATCCGCAAACGCATCCCCATATCCTTCCTGTGCAACGGCCCTCGGGTCCCGGAAGACATTCAAACGGCGAATGCCGCACGGATCATCGATTTCATTATCCGACCAGAGCTGGAAGAGAGGATCTGGTCCGCGCCCCCAGAGGATGTTGCACGGCAAATCGCCGTTTTTGAGAATTACCTGCAACGGGCATCGGATATCCGACGCCTCGATCCGAGGGTGGCGCCCGACAGGCGCCTGTTCCCGGTCGTGTCGTCTGACGGTGCGGCCGAGGCCCCGTGGCGTGACCCGGAGGGAAGGAGTATCGGTACCTATGAGCGACCCTATTGATAAAACCGTCATTGATCTTACATCCCGGCAACACGGAAAGCAGGCTCCAGTGCCGCGCCCGCCTCATTTTCAGGCCAAACGGATTATTGCTATCGCCAGCGGCAAGGGAGGGGTGGGAAAGACCAACGTCGTTGCCAATCTGGGATATGCCCTCGGCGGTCTGGGCAAAGAGGTGCTCATTTTCGACGCCGACCTGGGGCTCGGTAATCTGGATGTGCTTTTGGGGTTGGCGCCCCGCTGGAACCTGTCCCACGTGTTGACCGAGGAAAAGCAGCTCCAGGAGATTATCGTTTCCGGTCCCGGGAACCTGAAAATTTTACCGGCGGCGTCGGGAATCCAGGAAATGACCCACCTGAGTTCACATCAACGGCAGCGGATTTTAAAGGAAATCGAGCAGGCCATCGATCCATTCGACATCTTGCTGATCGACACGCCGGCAGGGATCTCTTCCGACGTGTTGTACTTCAATGCCAGTGCCCAGGAGGTCCTGGTGATCGTAACACCGGAGCCGACATCGCTGACCGATGCCTATGCGCTGATGAAGGTTCTTTATATGAAGTATTCGGAACGACGGTTCAAGATCGTGGTCAACCAGGCGTCTTCCAGCGGTGACGCGGAGCAGCTGTTTGACCACCTCAAACAGGTGTGTGACCGGTTTCTGAACATATCCATTACCTATTTTGGGGCCATCCCGTTCGATGCAAATCTGACCCGCAGTGTCAGACGGCAGGAACTCGTCAGTGAACGCTTCCCCCAATCGGAATCGAGTCGCGCCTACAAGCGGTTGGCCGATACGCTGATCGGCAGTCCCCCGGCGCCTGATATCGCCGGGGGGCAGTCATTATGGAAGCCGATCGCCCAACGGGAGCCGTCGTCGGGGTCCTGAACCATTCCCCTTTGGCGACGTCGATGCATCGAATCAGGAGGAACCACAGGAGGAGCCATCGTGCAGATGCCGTACGCACAGATTAACGCCTCCACGGCAACACGAGGTACCGCCCGGGAGCAGCTCATCATGGACCACCTGCCCCAGGTCAAGCGTATTGTCCACCGGATAGCCGCCCACTTGCCGCCGCATATTGACACTGAGGACCTGGTTCATGCCGGGCTGATCGGTCTCATCGAGGCCGTCGACCGGTTTGATCCTTCCAGAAATATCCAGTTCATGACCTACGCCGGCTTCCGTATCAAGGGCGCTGTTCTGAGCGAATTGCGCTCGCGGGATCATTTGGGTCGGGCGGCCCGTCGCAATTGCCGAAAACTGGATGAAGTCTACAACCGGCTCGCCCAGTCGCATGACGGAGATGTCAGCGATGAGGACCTTGCCCGTGAGATGGGAATTTCCATGGATGAGGTAAATCAGATTCGGGCCATGGCCAGTATCTCGTTTGTGGATTTTGAAGAAGTCGGGTTCCGGACTCCGGAAGAGAAGTCGACGATAGTGGGCCAGATGATCTCCGGCGGATCTGTCGATGCCTGTACCATCACCGGTATAAAAGAGTTGTTGCAGGGTGTGGCCGAGGCCATCGACGCCCTTCCGCAGAAGGACAAGCTGGTCATGTCTCTCTATTATCAGCAGGAGCTGACCATGAAGGAAGTCGGTAAAGTGCTGGATATCACCGAATCACGGGTATCCCAGATTCATTCCAGGGCCGTTATCCGGCTAAGAAACCAGCTTCGGCGGAAGGGATTTATCCATGATGACTGACGCTCCGGTCAGAACCGATGCCGAGATCCTTCGACAACGCGCGGCGGCGGTCGGAACGGCGCGGACATCCGCGCCCCTGGCAGCCAAGGATCGGTGACATGGCGGACCAGGTTCAATTGCCGACGCCGGTCTCTCCGGTAACAGCACCGACCCGGACCCAGACCGGATCGCGGCACAAGAAACGACACCCGGGGGACGGCCGATCCGATGGAGAGAAACGGGATGATCCGCCGGTGGTCTCCGAGGAACCGGCGGCCGAGACCCCTCGAAGGACCGGGCCGCATCCTAAATCTCCGGCGAAAGCATCGACCGACGATTCTGCCGGAAACCCCGCACCTTCCGTGGGAGGGCGGATCGATATCAACGTTTAACCCGGATGGATGGGGATATTGAGGAACATCCGATACAGGAGGGAAAGGTACCGCCATGGAATTTCTTCTGTTTCAAAACTGGGATCCGATTTTGATGATGGATGTCCTGGGGGTGGTGACGTGCGGCACACTGATTCTTCTGCTGCGTGATCGTTGCGAACCGGAATGTGTCGCAACCCAGCCGCCCGATGCCGCCGGGACATTTCTGGGTGAGGTTGCCGCCCGGCTTATCCGTCAGGAGACACGGCGCGCCGTCGAAACGCTTCAGAGCGGCCTCGCCGCCCATCCGGATTCCGGAACATCGGAGGCCCCGATTTTGTGTGCCCGCATCCGTGGAGAGGCGACAACCCGATCGGACGCGAACGGGCATGGAGGCGTGCGCCGCCGGCCCCCGGGGCGATCCATTTACGCCCGGGCGAGACAGATGGCCGAGGTGGGGATTCAACCGGTCGAGATCGCCAGGCGGATTGCATTGCCGCTGTGTGAGATCGAACTGATCGCAAAAATACACCGACAGGGAAATCGGGTCGATGCCGGCCTACAAAACGCCATGGCCGCTTGAGGTGGACGGCAACAGCCGGATTTACCCCGGTCTGGTTCCGGAGGCGATCTATCGCGCCGACGTCGTCAGCTGTCCCGAACAGGGGCCGGCAAAGATAGACATCGCCGGCAGTCTCGTGCAGGTGGGTTATCATCCGGGCCTTCGTCGTGGTGACCGGATGCTGTTGAAGCTGGTGCGATTGTGGCCCTCGGTTGTGTTCAAACTGATGATCCGAAAAAACGACGGGCTGGGAGAGATTGAAGTGAATATCTGATCCGATACCGTCACGGCCGCCCCGGCGATCGGCGCAGGAGACGGAACGCCATGATGTGAGGAACGGTCCGGATCTAACTGGTACGCAACTTGCGAACTAATTTTACCGGGTGTTGACCAGTGCCATTCAACCCGATCGGCCGGGGAGGGGGCAGCGGCTCCGAAGAGGAGAAACAATATGAACGGATCCATATATCTTACAGCGTTTGGCGCAGCCCATCAGCAAACGCGCCTCGAGGTGTGCGCCAACAATATCGCGAATATGAATACGCCGGGATTCAAGGCCGACCGCATGCGGTTTCGCCTTCCCGTTTCAGATCACGCTGTCGGAGATGACCCGTCGCCCATGCGGTTGGTCGTCCCGGAGTCCGCCCAGTACATCGATTTTTCACAGGGGGCGGTGGTACCCACGGGAAATCCACTGGATATGGCCATCACCGGCAAGGGGTTCTTCACGGTCCAGACACCCGAGGGGCTGCGTTACACGCGTCACGGAAGATTTTCTCTTAATGAGGATGGCGTCCTGGTCACATCCCAAGGCTTTCCCGTGCTGGGTGACGGCGGTGAAATTCGTCTGGATGGGGATCGGGTCGAGATCGGCACGGAGGGCGACATCACGCTCAACGGTGTCATTGCCGATCGATTGCAGATCGTCGATTTCCCGACCTCCGGGGCACTGCAAAAAATGGGGGATTCCCTGTTTGCGGCGCGGAATGCCGGTGCAACGGAACAGGTGGCGACCGAGGCGAAGATCCAGCAGGGAGCCTACGAGGCCGCAAATGTCAACGCCGTCAAAATGATGACGGAATTGATCGATACGCTCCGTGCGTTCGAGTTTTATCAGAAGGCGATTCAATCTGTCGACGGCATGAATGGAAAGGCCGTCAACGCGGTCGGGGCCCTCAAATAGACACCGTCCGACGGTAGAAAAAGGAGACACCCATGATACGAAGTCTTTGGACAGCGGCGACCGGTATGCAGGCCCAGACCCTGAATATCGATGTCATCGCCAACAACCTGGCCAATGTCAACACCTCCGGATTCAAACGCAGCCGGGCCGATTTTCAGGATCTGCTGTACCAGACCCTCCGCCAGCCGGGCTCCTACTCGTCCACCGACGCCCAGGTGCCAACGGGGATTCAGATCGGTCAGGGGACCCGGCCTGCGGCGACCCAGAAGATATTCACGGCGGGTGATTTCCAATACACTCAGAATCAGCTCGATCTGGCCATCGAAGGAAACGGGTTCTTTCAGATCCTTCGACCCAACGGGGAGATCGGATATTCCCGGGCGGGGACGTTTAAAATCGATGGTCAGGGGCGGATTGTGACCTCCGACGGCGATCCGCTGGAACCGGAACTGGTGGTTCCGAGCGATACCCTGTCGATTTCCATTGGAAGCGACGGCGTGGTTTATGTCATGGAAGCCGGCGCCACGGCGCCCACCCAGATCGGAGACATTGAACTGGCCAAATTTATCAATCCCGCCGGCCTCAGAAGCCTCGGCCGCAATCTCTACGAACCGACCCCGGCATCGGAGGAGGCGATCGCCGGGACACCGGGGCTGGATGGTTTGGGAACGATATCCCAGGGGTATCTGGAAATGTCCAATGTCAGTGTCGTCGAGGAGATGGTCAACATGATCACGGCCCAGCGGGCCTATGAAATTAACAGCAAAGCAATTCAAATGGCCGACGATATGCTTCAAATGGCCAACAACATCAAACGGTAGGAACCGATGAAAACGTTCACCTGTATGTGCAAATACAGACGTCCCGGGATCGTTCCGTTGCTGGCGACGCTGATCATGGTGATGGTGTGCCCGACGGTCTCCGCCGACGGCGTATCGCCGGATCCGACGGTCATACGTGGCATCGGGCATGGGGAGGTCACCCACAGTGACCTTCGATTGGGGGATATCGCACGGGTCCTCGGAGGGACCAGCGACCAACGCACCGCCTTGCAGTCGCTGATCATCGGCAGGGCGCCGGCTCCCGGCAAAGACCGCTGCATCAGCGACAGCAGTTTGAAGCTGAAGATCAGGAGCGCCGGGCATGATGTGTCCCGGATCTCCCTGAACCTGCCGGAAACGATGTGTGTCTCCCGCAAGAGCGTTATCTTTTCCGCGGAGATGATCCGGCACCGGGTGGTCCAATTCATTGAGAACGCGGCTCCCTGGCCCCGGGAGGACCTGAAGATTTCCCGTGTCCAGGTCCCCGATAGTGTCGAGCTGCCGGCCGGCCCGGTGACCTGCCGGGTGATGCCACCCTCCCGTGAGAGATACCTTGGGCTCGTCCGCCTGCCGGTGGTCTTTCACAGCATGGGCCGGGATATTAAAAAGGTCTGGGCCAGCGCGCATCTCCAGATTTCCGCCGCCGTCGTGGTCACCCGTCGGCCGATTCCGCGCAATCGCCGGATCCGGAGGGAAGACCTGGCCACGGTGAAAAAGGATCTCGCCAATCTTCCCGATGATGTTGTTCTTGAGATGGCCGACATACTCGGCCGGGCGGCCACCCAACCCCTGGAGGCCTACACGGTGGTGCGGGCACGGTTTATCGAAGAACCGCTGATCGTTCAGCGCGGGGATGTAGTCCGCATTATTGCCCAGGCCCCCGGTCTGAAAGTGTCCACCATGGGAGAGGCGAAGATGAAAGGAAGGCGGGGGGATCGCATTCGTGTCATGAACATCGACACGCGCCAGTCGGTATATGCCCGGGTGTTGGATGCGCAAACCGTCAGCGTCGATTTCTGACCCGGGCCGTGTTGCCGATGCGACCGGGATTATCTGCACGCACCATGGATCTTTTTAGCACACAGGAGCACAGATTATGCATGGTAAACACGTAACTATCCGCGGGGCTCGTGTATTCGCCATTGTTCTGGCCGTCTGGCTGACGATCGGTCTGTTCGGCTGTTCTACGATTGAGAAGCCCGGCCCCCGGAGAACGGCAGCAGCCATGCCCCCGGTCGAACCCGCCACCGTTGAGGGGCCCCAGATCCCGGCGACGGTTTCGGAAGGCTCCCTCTGGCAGGCACAGAGTAATTACAACGATCTATACCTGACCCAGCGCGCGCGTCACCTCGGAGATGTCATTACCGTGCAGATCATCGAATCGGCAAAGGCGAGCAATGCCGCATCGACCGATACATCCCGGGATTCCAAATTGTCTGCCGGCGTAACGGGATTTTTTGGCGCTGCAAACGAGTTTTCCGCCGACAGCCCCTTTTTCAACCCCTTCGGAAAAGTGTCCGGAAACATGTCCAGTGAATTCGAAGGGGACGGTACGACCACCCGCAGCAATAAATTTATCGCCTCCATTTCCACCCGCGTCGTGGAAGTTCTTCCGAACCGGCAGTTGCGGATCAGGGGCCAGCGGGAGGTTCGCATCAACAATGAGAGCGAATATATCTACCTGAGCGGTATCGTCCGGATTCCGGACATCTCCGATGAAAATATCGTTGTTTCAAAGGATGTGGCAGAGGCGGTGATCGAATATACCGGTGAGGGTGTGATCAACGATCGCCAGCGGCCCGGATGGCTGACCAGTCTCATGAATGCATTCTGGCCGTTTTAGCCCGGCCTTGGCTGTACAGGACATTACCCATGAAACCTGACCGATTGACTTCCCGCAGCGTTATCCAACGCCTTTTGGCCATGGCCCTGTTTCTATCCATGACCCTGGGTGCCGTCGTGCCGGCGGATGCGGTTCGTATCAAAGATATCGTTAACATCAAAGGCGTGCGCGAGAACCAGCTGGTCGGTTACGGCCTGATTGTCGGCCTTGAAGGCACCGGTGACGGAAAAAAGTCCCAGTTCACCATCCAGTCCCTGGCCAACATGCTCGATCGCCTGGGAATCCGGGTCGACCCGAAGCTGCTGGCCATCGATAATGTGGCAGCGGTCATGGCCACTGCCAACCTGCCGCCCTTTGCCAGGGCCGGAAGCCGGATCGATGTCCTGGTCAGCTCCATTGGAGATGCCACCAACCTCCAGGGCGGTACGTTGCTCATGACCCCACTGATGGCCGGCAACGGACAGGTATATGCCGTGGCACAGGGACCCGTGTCGACCGGCGGTTTTCAGGCTGCCGGAGCAGGCGCCGGGGTCCAGAAGAATTTTCCCACCGTCGGCAGGGTGGTCAGCGGCGCCCTGATCGAAAGAGAGATTCCGCTCGACTTCCTGGCCAAAACGTCGGTGTCCCTGGCGCTGCAGCAGCCCGATTTTACGACGGCCACCCGCATTGCCGACGCCATCAATACCGCCTTCGAGGGGCAGCCGGCCAAGACCCTGGACGCCGGCACCATCGATATCCGGATTCCGGACACCTACAGCGGCCGGATTGTGGCGTTTGTCACGGCTCTAGAAAGCCTTTCCGTCACTCCGGATACCGCCGCCCGGGTGATCATCAACGAGCGGACCGGTACGGTGGTGATGGGTGAAAACGTCCGCATCAGCACCGTGGCCATTGCCCACGGAAATCTGAGCATCGAAATAAAGGAAAGCCGTGACGTCTCGCAGCCCCTCCCCTTTTCAAGCGGTCAAACGGTGGTCACGCCGGACACCCGTATTTCCGTCACAGAGGATGCCAACGGGTTGTTTGTGGTGGAATCCGGTGTCAGTATCGGCGATGTGGTTCGCGCTCTCAATGCCCTTGGACTGACACCGCGGGATCTCATTGCGATCTTACAGGCGATCAAGGCGTCCGGCGCCTTGACCGCGGATCTGGATATTATCTGATGACCGATTGGCTCTATCCCATATCACGGCCGGACGATTCCGGCAGCCGGGTGCAGACACCCGGGGCGAACAGATCAACACCGGTCGCCTCCAAAACGTCTCCGGCAGGTGACACTGCGGCGTTAAAACAAGCCTGTTCCCAGATGGAGTCGCTGTTCCTCAATTACCTCTTTAAAGCCATGCGGGCCACCGTGCCGGAATCCGGGTTGCTCGGCGATCGCCGATCGGAAAAAATTTACACCAGCATGCTGGACGACCGGCTGGCCAGGGAGATGACCTCGGACAGGGGTATCGGGCTGGCAGCGATACTGCACCGGCAGCTCAGGGCGGAGGTGCCGGGTGACTCGTCGATTGAACAGGATCCGGAAACCGGTCCTCAACATCCGGCGGCACCCGGAACGGGATCGCTCCGAATCGACGGGATGACCCGGAAAGATGACCGGGACCCCTAAAGATTCTATTCAATCTGCCGATGATGCAGTTAACGGTCGTTTGTCGACAGAGCGTGTTGCCGAACGTCTCCAGGGAGAGACACACCACACGGCCAAACAAGAATGCTACCCGGGGAAGGCCCGGCGGAGGACATACCGATGGAAATTAGAGATAAACACTCGTTGACGAATTTTCCGGCCTACGTCAAACAGATCCGGAACGAACAGCCGAAATCCGCGGATCGAAGCGGCGCCAAAGTGGCCGGCGGTCCGGAGGGGGACAACGTGCACCTGTCGCCGGCGGCCCGGCAGATTCAGCAGGCCAAAAAAACCATGGCGGCCCTGCCGGACATGGATGAGGCCAGGGTCGCTCGGCTTCGGGATCAGATTCAGGATGGCACCTATCGCATCGATGCGACGCGCGTGGCCGTCAAAATGATCGAGGATGCCTTCTTGGGAGAGGACACCCGGGGTGATGCCGGAGACTGATGAACACCCGAGATTGATGATATGCAATACGGCCGCCTCGGCTCCGGAATCCTTTCTCCTGGAAGGCCTGTTCAACATTCTGGACTCCGAAAAGGCCCTCTGCGGAAACCTGGCGGACGTGATGGAACAGGAGCACCAGGCTATTCTGGCGGCAGACGCCGGTGCCCTCGAATCTGTTTGCGACCAAAAATTTTCCATGATTGAAGATATCTGCCGTCTGGATCGTCAACGGGAGCACGTCGTTCGGCAGATTAAAAAAATCATCGGCGTTCACGGACGGACGCCCTCGCTGAGGCAGCTTGCCGACCTGATGCCGCGGGAGCATTCGGAATCTCTCCGAATTCGTGCCGCCGAGCTGTCCGACACGGTCTGCAGAGTCGCCCGGGTGACCCATCAGACCCGAAAGCTGCTCAACAATGCCAGGGATCTGACCGACGGGCTCCGCTCCATTTTGACCGGTGCCGCCACTTCGACGGCCACCTATCGAAAAAGCGGCAAACTTTCTCCGGTCGAATCTGCCGGAAGACTGATGTCCGGAACCATCTGACCGGATTGGGAGACCGCGGGCGGCGTTGAGCCGTGCGCTGAACAGAATTACGGGATATCCGATATGTCGACGATAAACGGGATTTTCAACTCGGCCCGGTCTGCCCTGGCGGCCCAACAGCAAGGGCTGGCCGTCACCGGTCACAACATTGCCAATGTCAACACTCCCGGGTATTCAAGACAGCGGGTCGTGTTGTCCTCAGGAGCCCACGGATTGGCGAATGCGGGCGTCGCCACCCTCGGTGTAGAACAGGCCCGGGACCGATTCCTGGAGCAGCGGCTGTATGCCGAAAACCATCAGTTCGGGCACTATGAGGCACGGGCAGACAGTCTCCGGAGTACCGAATCCCTGTTTGACACCGCTTCGGAATCCGGAATTTCCCAGCTCTTAAGCCGTTTCTGGAACGCCTGGGAGGACCTGTCCAACAACCCATCGGGCGCTGTCGAACGGATCGCGCTATCCGGCGCGGCGGAGCATCTGACGGGACGGTTCAACGGGCTGGCCGATGACCTGGCCGCGACCCGACAGACACTGGAGGATCGCATTGCCGATACCGTCGGCGCGATCCATCGGCTCGCCGATCAGATCGCCGCGATAAACGGGGAAATTGTCACGGCCGAAGCGGCCGGCGGCGAAGCCAACGGCCTCCGGGACCAGCGGTCGGTGCAACTCACGGAACTTTCGGAGCTGATCGATTTCCATGCCCAGGAAAACGCCAACGGTGATGTGACCGTGCGTCTCGGTACGGGGTCGGAACTGGTTCATCACACCTCGGTGTACCGTCTGGGGATCCAGCCCGCCGCCTTGCCGGGCGGCGGCAACCGGATCGTCTGGAACGGTCCGGGCGGCAGTCTGGCGGATGTGACCGATGATATCTCCGGCGGCCACCTGAAAGGGTGGCTCGAGGTTCGGGATACCGACATCCCCGACATTGTTGCCCGGCTGGACGACCTGGCCGGCAGCCTGATCACCGAAGTCAACGCCATCCACAGTACCGGTTTCGGATTGGACGGCACCAGCCGCCCGTTCTTTACCGGCACCTCGGCAGCGGATATCGGGGTCCATACCGATATCCTGGTGGATGCCGGACGGATCGCGGCTGCAGGTCCCTCGGACGGACTCCCGGGGGGGAATACGGGTGCCCTGGCCATTGCCGGGCTCCGATACCAGCCCGTCATGCTCGCGGGGCAATCCACATTCGGGGAAGCAGCGGCCGAAATGCTGACCGCAGTCGGCAGCCGCGTCCAGGCGGCAGTTGACGGCCGGGACACCCAGGCGGACGTCCGCAGGCAACTTGAGAGTTTCAGGGAGTCCGTGTCCGGTGTCTCCCTGGACGAGGAGATGGTTCAACTGATTCAATTCCAGCGGGCATACGAGGCAGCGGCCAAGATGATCGTGACCGCCGACGAGATGCTCCAGACCCTCATCCAAATGATTTAACCCGAAACGTTCACACCGTTTCCGGGCCAGGGAGGTGATCGGATGCGCGTCACCCAACGCATGATGTCGGCCTCGATGATGACACATCTGCAACGCCAGGCAGATCCGATCCGACGGGCCCTTGAACAATTATCCAGCGGCCAACGGATGCAGCGGCCGTCGGACCATCCCGCCGATATGGGGCAGATGCTGACGGTCCGTGAAGCCCTTTCCGCAGTGGAGCAGCATTCCAGAAATGTGATTCGGGCCAAGGAGCGTTTCGCCATGTCCGAATCGACCCTTTCCGCGGTCGATGAGCTGCTGGACCGTGCCAGATCCATCGCCATGAGTGCCGAGCAGGACCCCGGAGTCATGGCCGACCTGGCAGAAGAGGTTGCCGTGATCCAGGAGCAAATCGTGGCCTTTGCCAACACGCGTTCCGAAGAAGGGCATCTGTTTGCCGGACATCTCAGCCACCAACCGCCCTTTCTGCCCGACGGCACATACCAGGGGGATGGCGGAGAGTTCCGGGTTGCTGTTGGGGCCGGGGTGGCCATCCGCATCTCTGCCGATGGCCGCGACGTGTTCACACCCCCAGCCGGAGTCGACATCTTTGCAACCCTAGAATCCCTTCGCGCTGCATTGGCGGCATCGGACCCGGTGCAGGTGGCGTCCCAGGTCACGCCCTTGACTGCAGCGATCGACCAGGTCAACCTCTACCGCGCGGAATCGGCGGTTCGACACAGTCAGCTGGAGATGGCCGAAAGCCATCTGGCGGTTGTTGGTCACCGGCTGGAAGAGACGCTCGCCGATACCGGGGAGATCGACATGGCCGAGGTGATTATGGAGCTCCAGCGCCGCGAAACCGCCTACGAGGCGTCACTGGCCGCATCGGCCCGGCTGTTTGAGACCGGTTTACTGCAATACCTGAGGTAATCAACGATGGGATCAAAGGTATTATGGATCATCCTTGTGGGGGCGGCGTTGCTGATGACCCCGGGGACGGGGAGTTGTCTGGATGGTAAGGACATCCGCCGGTTGAAAGAGGCCGGGATCAGTGACACCACCCTTCAGATGGTCATCCGTGAGCAGGTCGTTGAAACGGCAGCCCTGAGTGTCGACGACATCCTGTCCATGAAAGAGGCCGGGATCAGCGACACCACCCTTCAGATGGTCATCCGGGAGCTTTCGTTTCGCAAAGACACGCCGTATCGGGAATATGGACGCCACACCGGCTCGGTCCGCCATGTGACGGTCGGCGATCTTATGGAGATGAAGGACAACGGGTTTAGCGACGATGTCCTTCAGGCCCTGATTATCCACAATTCCGACAGCTATGGCAACGCCGACCGGGAGCGAGCCTGGCGGATGCTGACACAGATGGGGCTCATTGTCGACGGACGACCGTGGCTCGAGCCGACACCGGAAAAATGAGTCAGCAGCCGGTCTTCTAACCCGTTCCATCCCAGGGGCCATCCAGCCTGTCCATGAACCATCCCGGCCGTGAGGTTCTCGACGGAGACAACGTCTCACGGACATCCCCTTCAGCAGAGTCCCGGCGGATCGCCCGTTATCGGCCCGAATGTCCCACACCACCCGAAGCGTTTCCCATAGGGACAAAGACTTACCGCAGCGCCGCCAGGCTTAGGGCTTCGCTATCCCGAACATTGCATGAAATCTTTTCAGCAAACGGATAAAAAGAAACGACATCAGTGTGTTAACGTGAATATGGATCCACCCGGCAGCGATGCGATATGTCATGTTGAAACACTGATGCACGGTCTGAAACGGTTTCACCCTGCGGGCCAAAAGGAGACGTCCATGGTCTGCGTTATTCAAGGCTCGCGGTAGGTTGACTACAGCGTCGCCTTGAAATGCCTTGCCCATGAACGTCTCCTTTTGGTGCAATATCCGGGATAGAGCCGTTGATGGAATTCCGCTCCGATTGGCGGATTGGTTGCGCAACCGATCGTTGCAGAATCATCGGTATCGGTATCGACTTCAACGTTGCCACTTCTCTCTCGATTCCGATGCCGATAGCGATCCCGATACCGAACATGCTCCGATTCGGAATCCCCCAATACGATACCCGGTTGACAGAAACAGGATATTTCCCGTTTGAACCGGATTGGGAATCCGGTTGACCCGAAACATCCCTAACGCAAAGGCGCAGGGTGCGCAGAGAAGGGTTCTTTTTTTTCCAGAATCCCTGAGAGGGGGATTCTGGAAAAGCGCTGTCTCACAAATGCATGAACACCCCGTATCTTCCGTCAGACGGTGTTTTTACGTTTCCCCCTACCCGCCCTGAGGCCCTCGAAGGGTCAGCGAAAAGCAAAAAGGAATATCACCTCTGCGTCCTCTGCGGCTATGCGATAATATGTGTCCCTGAACCAATCGGAACGGAATTCTGACAATCGCTATAGCAGTGGGGACGGTTCAGGGGCCGGTTTCGCCTCGGGAGGATCGGAACCCCGGACCGGCCGCAGGAAACGGAAGGCACGTGGACCCTTTCGGCTCTCACCGGAGTTACGGGTCGTTCAATACTTCGGCCAGATTCCCCAGAATGATTTCCACCCGACGGTTCTTCTGCCTTCCGTTTGCCCTGTCATTGGAGGCGATGGGCCGGTATTCCCCGAAACCCATAGCGGCTATCCGATCGGGTGGAACCCATCCGTTTTCGATGAAATAGGTGGAGACGGAAATGGCCCGCGCTGTGGACAATTCCCAGTTGGTCCGGAACCGGTTGCCGCTTCCGATGGGAACGTTGTCGGTATGACCGGCAATGATGATGTATTCCGACGTTTGGCTCAGGGCGACGCCTATTTTACTGAGCAGGGGCAACATTTCCTGACGAATTTCAGACACGCCGGAGTCGAAGGTGCTTTCACCCATGAGCCGAATGGTGACCTTTTTTTCTTCCTCCTTCATTTCGATCAGGTCTTTCATCTCCCGGAAGCTGGCGTTGATCTCCTTTTTGACCTCGATAAAGAGTTCGTCCACGGTGTGTGTAAAGGTGATGGGGCGCTCGTCGAAATCCTTTGCGATAATTTTGGTTCCCTTGGGAGATTCCCAGATCTGCTTCTTGTACTGGATACCGAAGGCATTTTTTAATGACCCGGAGATTTCCTTGTACTTTTGCCGGTCCATTTCCGAAAAGGAGAGGAGCAGCACGAAAAAACACATCAGCAGACTCATCAGGTCTCCGAAAGTGGCCATCCAGGCCGGAGCCCCTTCCTCCTGGGGCGGGGGCATTTCCATGAAGTCGTCGGACATGCTATTCTCCGGGGGTGACCGTTTCGGTTTCGGTCTTCTCCCGATCTTTCGGGGACAGGTACACTTTCAGGGACTCTTCCATCACCGAGGGCGATATCCCCCGGCTGATACCCACGGCCGCCTCCAGGATGATCCGTTTGTTGATCTGCTCCTGCTGGCTTCGAAAAGTAAGCTTGTCGGCGATGGGCAAACAGACGAGGTTGGCCAGAACCGCCCCGTAGAGTGTGGTCAGCAGGGCCACCGCCATTGCCGGTCCGATATCCCTGGGGTTGCCCATGTTGGCCAGCATTTGCACAAGACCGATCAGGGTTCCGATGAGACCGAATGCGGGGGCCGCACCCCCCATGGCCCGGAACAGATTCTGCCCCAGGCTGTGACGCTGGACCGTGTTGCTGATGTCTTTTCGGAGCATCTCTTCAATCAGCCCCTCGTCATAGCCGTCGGACAGGTAACGAAGCGCACCCGCCAGGTACTTGTTGCTCGGCGTTTCTTTTTCAAGGGCTATGAGCCCCTCTTTCTTGGCGATCCGGGTGTAGTTGACCATTTCCTCGATGGTCTTCAAGGGGGACTCCACCTTGTAGATAAACGCTTTCATCACCACCTTGAAGGAATTGACGACATCCTTCATGGAAAATTTCATAAACGACGCCGCCAGGGTGCCTCCCAAAACGATCATCAACCCCGGGATATTGACGAACATCACTGCGCTGCCGCCGAACAGAATCGAGCTCCCCACCAGAAGGGTGCCGGTCAGAAGCCCAAGAATCGTTGCGATATCCATGATCTACCCCTGTATTCACTTGTAGATGAAAAATGTATCCGAAAGACTGTCCGAGAAAATGTACTCTTTCAGTTTTTCGATACTGTCGGGCGTCAGCCGGGTGTTCTCCGGAACAGCGGTCGCCCCGCTGGCCGTCTGAACGGACCGGGCCAACGTCATACCGACTTTCAAGTCCTCGACATAGACCTGGCGATAGCTGCGCCGGGCTTCCTCATGGATCCGGCCCCGGTTGATATCCAGCAACAGGTCCACCAGTGCCGGGTCCAGCTGATAGCCGCTGAATCGCTGCAGGTGCTCGGGGACCCGGTCCAGCGGCACCCTGCCGCGATGCACCAGATTGTCATACACCGAGGCCGAAGCGATGATTCGGGCCAGCAGGGGAATGGCGGTTCCCTGCAGCCCATCCGGGAATCCACATCCATTGAACTGTTCGTGGTGCCATCGAACCAGCCGTGCCACCGGAGTCAAGGACCGGACCTCTCTCAGCAACGTTTCTCCGACAACCGGATGGGATAGATATCGCTGCTGCTCCTCACCGGTGCGTTCGGTCCGACGCTTGGAAAGAAGCGCCTCGGGCAAGACAGTCATGCCGATGTCATGGAGGAGGCCGGCCGCCCGCAGGGTCTGTAAGGCCTTTTGGGGAACATCCCCGCGGCGTTGGGCCAATTCCACGGAAAGATCGGACACGCGTCGGCAATGATCCGCCAACCCGTTATTGTACATCCGTAAAAACATGACGAGGACGGTGGTGGTCTCAGCAAGGGCTTCCCGCTTTTGTTCCGCCAGGGTGGACATCTGGCGCTCAAGTCCGGCGATTCGCACGCCACTGGCAACACTGGCCAAAAATGACGTCTTATCCACCGGCCAGGCCAACACGGCGTCCGCGTCCGGGCTGACAACGGCCGTGGCCCCAGTCTCCTGAACGCAGATAACGTACATGCCCCCGACGTTCCCGGGGCCGCCGGAGCGGTCCGTATCAGTGGCGGCTGTCCCGGTGTTGTCGCAGACCATCACGTCGATCGGTTCCGAGTGGATTAGGTCCGCCGCCGGGGGCGTGCCCACGGCCATACACACGCGGTAGCCGGCGCCCGCCAGATAGGCTTCCAGCTTCTTCCGGGTATCGGTGTCCTGCATGGTGAAAAGAATGTTCGGGATCCGTTTCATTCGAGTCCTCTATCGCCGGGCGCTGTGCAACGGGGTACGGTGTCGTCCCGTGTCGGCCGTTACCGTTTCACAACCGACCCCGAAGTTTTTCGGATACTTAGTTTATCGGCACCGGTTTTTAAAACTTGAGAACATCTGGATTCCGGAGACCCCTAAAGTTTTCCGGCCTTCCTGTCGATAGTTTCCAACAGGGATCACGAAGGTTTCGGCATCGGACATCTCACGAGATGATCGAGGAACGGCGTGTGAGCATCCGGGCCGGAGGGTGGTATCCGCGGTCGAGGGCCGCCGACCCGAAGGAGAGGCAAGGGACTCAGATGGTTCATGACATCACGGCAAACGCTTCCGAAGCTCTATTTTCCGCCATCTTAACCCGAACCGCCGGTTTGGATGCCATGGCCCGGCAGGCGCTGGCATCCGGTATCGCCCGGTACCAGGGGGGGGCAATACCCGGAAGCCATCCGGGAGTTCAATCGGACCATCGGGATGTCGCCCCAAAGTGACGATGCCGTCAACGCCGCTACCTTTGCTGCCGAAGCGCATCTGCGGATGGGCGATTCCGATGGAGCGATACAGACCTATCGACGGGCCCTGCAGCTCAATCCGATGGAAGACCGGATACACCTGAAACTCGGTAATTTATATTTTGATCAACAGCGCTATGGGGAGGCCTTGGAAGCGTACCAGAGGGCGGTGCGGATCGCCCCGACTAGGGTGAACCGGTATGCGCTGGGTCAGGCCTACTTGTACACGGGCCGGTTTACGGACGCCGAGACCCAGTACCGGGAAATTCAACGGACCGACCCGACATCATCCGATGGGGATTTCGGGCTTGGCCTGACGTACAGTCGTCTGGAACGATACGAAACGGCGATCCGCCATTTTCAGCGGGCGTTCGAGATCGATGCCACCCTGTATGACGCCTTGGCGGAAATGGGGTACGCCTATGCGGATATGGGCGATATGGACAGTGCGGAAGCGCTCCTTCCCACTCTCGATCGAAACGCCCCGGCACTCGGGGATACATTAGGCCGTTACCTTTACAAATCAGAGCCGCCGGCATTCGTGTTTGTTCGCTCCGAGAGTACATTTAACTATACCCTGCCGAATATGAGCCCGGTATCCGCACTGGACGCATATCTGGAGACACCGGGAGCGGAGGCATCCTTCAGCATGGTCTTCCAGTTCAACAAGGAGATGGATCGGGAATCCGTGGAAAATCAGCTGAATTGGCGAATTCGGCGGAGTTCGGGATCCGGGCCCGGGGCCTTCTACAATTTCGGTTTTAAGATCGCCGACTCGGAAGTCGACATACAGGGTCTTCCGGATCGTGTCGTATATAATGCCGCTGCACTGACCGCCGCGGTATACTTTACCGTTCGACAATCTGTGACAGGGGACGGCACCATCGACCCGGCCCATATCGAGTTTCAGTTCTTCGGGACGGATCGCTTCGGGAAACCGATGAGCCTGAATGCGGACCAGTTTTTGGGATTTTCCGGAGTCGCCTGACGCGGTGCCGGGTTGTCGAAACCCCATCGGCAACGGCCCCTGGTATGTACAGCAACCCCAAGGGCGGACAGAAAGGATGCGTATGGAGACGGCCAGCCATTTCAAACGATATTTCGGGAAAAACGAAAAGCTGCCGACATTGCCCGGTATTGCAATGAAAATCCTTGAGGCCGTGCAGCGGGATGAACCGGATCTGTCGGAAATCGCAGGGATCCTGGCAAACGACCCGCCGTTGAGCGGTGAACTCCTGAAAGTGGCCAATTCATCGTTGTTCAGCCTTCCGGTAAAAGTAACGTCCGTATTCCACGCCGTGAACATGCTCGGGCTGAACACGGTAAAAAACCTGGCATTGAGTTTTTCACTGTTGAAGGAGTTCCGGAAAGGTGTCGGGCACGAGTTCGACTACTCCGGGTTCTGGAAGGACTCCCTGATTGCCGCCATGGCGGCGAAACGGATCGCCGAAACCATAAGACCCGAGTTTGCCGAGGACGCCTTCTTTCTCGGCCTGCTTCACGATATCGGGCGCCTGGCCATGGCGCGTTGCATGCCCCGGCAATACTGTCTGGTCGTGAAGGAGGCCGGGCTATCGGGTTGCACGACCAACGAGGATGAAACCCAGATCCTCGGATTCGATCATATGATGGTGAGCGAGTATCTGCTGTCTTCCTGGGGACTGCCCGAACAATTTTGCCTGCCGGTGCGCCATCACCACTGTCCCGAAAAACTCGAAACGGAGGATCCGGAAATACGGACGCTGACACAGATGTTGCACGTGGCATCGCTATACGTCGAACTGGAAAGGGATCCGGAAAAAAGTTTTCATCTCTGGCAAATCGACCGCGCGGTGAAGGCGTACGGATTTTCCGACCGGATGGATACCGATGCGATCGGCATTGAGGTGCACCAGCAGGCACAGGGGGTCTTTCCGCTGTTCGAACTCCAGATAGCAGAAGAGGGGGGCTATACGGAGATGATCGAGCGTGCCCGTTCCCAGCTGGTTCACCACTCGGCCGATCTGGTCGCCATGGTGCTCGAACAGCAGAAACGCATCGAGGATCTCAAGGATCAGGCGCGGCGTGACGGTATGACCCGTCTGGCCAATTATCAGGCTTTTTACGAGATGCTTGACCGGGAAATCAGCCGCGCTCAGCGTTACCGTCTGCCGCTTTCCCTGGTGCTGTGCGACATCGACCACTTCAAGTGGGTCAATGACCGGTATGGTCACGTGGCCGGCGATTACGCGATAATAGAGGTTGCCGAGTGCCTGCGGGATGCGATCCGCCGATCCGATGCCATCGCCCGATACGGTGGCGAGGAGTTCGCCATCATCCTTGCGGAAACGCCCCTCGAGGGTGCCATGGTGGCGGCCGACCGGGTGCGAAAAACCGTTGCGGACCGGCCCGTTATCTACAACGGGACACCCATCCGGCTAACGATCTCCTGCGGCGTGGCGGCCCTGCGCCAGGGGGAATCCCTCCCGGCGGAGGACTTTGTCAATAGAGCTGATGCGGCACTTTACCTCGCCAAAGAACAAGGACGTAACCGGTGTTGTTCCTATCGTTCGGAAAGGCTCGAGGGCGGTGAATCCCGGTTACAGGTGGTCGCCGGAACAGGTACGTAAGGGGCTCGCTTATGGACAACCGAGACATCGTCACCGGGCATGCTTTGATCGAGGTGCTAACGCACCTGTTGCATCACAAGTCGTTTGTCTCCATGCGGCTGGTTAACGGAAACTATGACCGGCTGACCATGATTACGGATCTTCGGCTCGAAAAATCCGGCGATGTTCTGGTTGTGGATCCGCCTGCCGATCTGGCCGGTGTTCTATCATCACATAACGGCCATGTGTTCGAATTCGGTTTCAAGGGACCCGATGGCCTGAATTACCGGTTCAGCACCAAGGGTGCGGTCGTGGATTCCGCCGGGTTCAGATTATCGTTGCCGTCGCGACTGGAGCGGCTCCAGAGGCGTCGAAATTTTCGCGTGATGGTACCGGTGGGAACCTGTCTGCAATTCGAGACGGCATCCGGCTGGATCGATCTGGAGATTGTGAACATCAGTCTTGGCGGCATGCTCGGTGCGTTAACCCGACGGTCGGGGAAGACCGGCGCCGGGCCCAAGCTGAGAACGGGCGATACGGTCAGGAATCTGAGCATCCATTTTCCCGGCGACATGGGCCGGCATGATCTTCGGATCGGGATCCAAAAGGCCGTTGTTCGGCGTGTTGAATCCGAGGGCAATCGCCGAAAACGTCGCTATGCATTTGAATTTATTGGGATAGAGCGTCAGGGCAAGAACGCCTTGACCCGGATGATCTATCGCCTTCACCGTGAGCAGCTGCAGCGGCGATAGCCTGTCCGGAAAAGCGCACGTGTGTTCCCACGGAAAGGTTCCTCTTGCAGTGACACCATCTGAACCCCGAACCTTCTCCGCAACCTATCGGAACCGATTTATGGCAATGGCTATAAAGTTAAGGTGGAATGTGCCGATATCATGCCCAGGCGGGGTCGCCCAGTTTCGAAAGCGGCGACAATCAAGATCGATGACGCCCGGATGATGGGTCCGGACGACCGCAGGCGCCATTACCTGAGTTCCGACCAAACAACAGGATGCAACCGATGAGGAATCAAAATCTCGCAGACGGAAATTCGGCCCATATTTTGGTTGTCGATGATGATGACGGGGTTCGCGATGTCATCCAGCAGCAGTTTCAGCGAACGGGCTTTGTATGCTCCGCAGCCGCAAGCGGCGGCGAAGCGATTCATATCCTGGACGCCGCGGATGTCGATGTCGTCGTCACCGATGTCCGGATGCCGGGAATGAACGGCATCGAGTTGACCCAAAAGATCCGTTCCGATTACGGCGCCGACGCCATCGTCATGACCGGGTACAACGGCTCCATGAGTTATGAGGGCGTCATTGAACTGGGCGCCGCTGATTTTGTTCAGAAGCCGTGTTGCCCAAGCGAACTGGCCATCCGCGTGAAACGGGTCCTGCGGGAGCGGCAACTCGTGGCGGAACGGGAAACGGTCAATCAGGAATTGCAGAGCAGCAATCAGAAGCTGCGGCGTACGCTGCAACAGACTGTCAGCGCCATGACGGCGACCATTGAAATGAGAGATCCATACACGTCCGGCCATCAGCGACGGGTCACCCATTTGGCATGTGCCATCGCTGAAGAGTTGCACCTGTCCGACGATACCATCGATGGCCTTCGGATCGCCGGGCTGCTCCACGACATCGGTAAGATATCCGTTCCATCGGAGATCCTCAGCAAACCCGGGAAATTAACCGATGCCGAGTTCAGTCTGTTAAAACAGCATCCCCAGGTCGGATACGATATCCTCAAAGGGATCGAATTCCCCTGGCCGGTGGCCCGGATTATGGTCCAGCATCACGAGCGGCTCGACGGCACAGGCTATCCGGGCGGTTTGCTCGGCGATGAGATCCTTCTCGAAGCCAAAATTCTGAGCGTAGCGGACGTCGTGGAAGCCATGTCCTCCCACCGGCCGTATCGCGCGGCGTTGGGGATCGAGATCGCCTTGGAGGAGATTACCCAGAACAGCGCCAAGTTGTACGATCCGACGGTGGTGGATGCCTGTGTTCGGCTGTTCACCGAAAAAAAGTTCAGTCTGGTGTAACGGCACGCATCCAGATCCCGGATCGACCCTGTCCAAAACAGAAACCGAGAGGACGGATTGAACCCATGGGAACCATCGCCATCAGGCAGCTGAAACCGGATATGGTGCTTTCGGATCGTGTGTGCGACCTGAACGGCCGACTCCTGATGCCGAAGGGTGAAAAAATTGAAGAACGGCACATCCGGATACTGAAGACCTGGGGCATCGCCGAAGTCTCCATCGTTGGAACGGCCCAGCCTGAGGAAAGCGGTGCGGAGGCGCTGGACGTCATGGCAGATGAGGTGGTTCAGGAGCGCCTGGAACACCTGTTTCGCCATGTCGACAGGACCCACCCATTTGTAGAAGCGCTCTACCGGCTGGTTCCGCTGGTGAGGGACGTCAGGGCGTCGGTCCCGCTGCCGGCCGCGGACCCTGACGCGCCGGAAACCGGAGACACGCCAGCATCGGTTCCGGGGGAGCTCAAAAGGCGGATTCACACCGACACCCTGGAGCTGCCGGAGCTGCCGGCCATTGCTGTGGAACTGAAGGATGTCATCGAAGACCCGCGCAGCTCTGCAGAGAATGTGGCCCGGGTGGTCATGAAAAGCCCCAGCTTGACGGCGCGGCTGCTGAAAATTGTCAATTCATCATTTTATGGCTTTCCCTCCAAGATTGACAATATCTCCCGGGCGGTGGCCCTCATCGGCGGGCGCGAAGTCTCGAGTCTGGCCCTGGGTATCAGCGTGATTCCGCTGTTTCAGAGCATTCCCGGCAATATCATCGATGTTGGATCTTTTTTTACCCACAGCCTGGCCGGCGGTATTGTGTCCCGGATTATCGCCGCTCGGAGCAACGTACCGCATACCGAACAGCTTTTTGTGGGCGGGCTGCTGCATGACATCGGCCGCCTTTACACGTACACCCGTTTTCCGGAAAAAGCGCATTTTCTGCTACAGCACTGCCGGACCACCGCTCAACTGCTGTATGTGGAGGAGGAGGCCTTTTTTGGCCTCAGCCATGCCCGTATCGGCAAACTCATGCTGGAAAAGTGGAAGTTGCCTCCGATGCTGATCGACAGTGTCTGTCATCACCATCAGCCATCCCGTGCCGCTTTTCCCGAACATGCCGCCATCGTGCATCTGGCGGATATCATCGTCAACGGCATCGGCCTCGGGAGCAGCGGGGAACGATGTGTGCCGGTGTTGGACCCCGCCGCCTGGGATACCCTTCCGTTATCGTCGCGCGGGTTGAACTCCATCGTCCAGCAGACACAACATCAACTGGCTCTGTTTGAGCATGTGATGAGCGGCTAGACATCCATGAACTTGCTGAATCCAAAAATAGATCCCGTCGATCGACTGGAAAGTTTCGAAGAAAACCGGCGCTACGTCAACAACGCCCTGGAGATGGCCCTCACCCTGTGTGATTTTCAGGGGGATATTTTCGCCGGGCGGAAGGCGTCGAATATCCTGGAAAAGGCAGATGACCGGATCCAGCGGCTGATTCCCTTTCCGGAGCGCGCGTTTTACCTGGTCGATCCATCGGATTCCGGATTCGAGCTCGTCCGGTGCGAACCGGCCGACACCGAGGCCGACATGCGGGAAGAAGTCGATTTTCTGATCGAACAGGATTTTTTTGCCTGGGCCTTGCGTGAAAACCGGGGAATATTCGTCGCCTCCCATGATCGACAGCGCTTGGTGTTTCTTCACGTGATCGCCACACACAATCGGATTCGTGGCATGTTCATCGGCATGTTGGACGATCTCAAACCCCACATCCCGGACTCATCACGGGCCCTCATCTCGATGATACTGCTAAATTCCGCGAACGCTCTGGAGAGTGTCGAATTCTACGATCTGCTCCATCGCAAAAACGGAATCCTCCAAAAGGAGGTAGAAGACAAGACCACCGAGCTGCTGCGGGCAGAGCGACACCTTCAGAAGGCGCGAAAACTCGAAGCCATCGGGACATTGGCCGGAGGGGTCGCCCACGATCTGAATAATGTGTTGGGGGGCATTGTCAGCTATCCCGAATTTATCATAATGCAATTGCCCGAAGACAGCCCTCTGCGGCCCCAGCTGAAGCTCATCAACGAATCGGGGCGAAAGGCTGCGGCGATTGTTCAGGACCTGCTGACACTGGCCAGACGCAATGTCACGGTCAAAGATGTGGTCAATTTGGTGGAGCTGATATCCAGTTATCTGGAGAGTCCGGAGCACCATCGGCTGACGGCACAGGCACCGGATGTGATCGTGCGAAGCCGGCATGCTTCGGACGTCATCACCATCGAGGGTTCCGCCATTCATCTGCTGAAAATGTTGATGAATCTCGTTTCCAATGCCGTCGAAGCCATGCCGGACGGGGGCACCATCGATATCCGGGTGGAGAACCGGCATCTGGCCAACGCCGTGACGGAAGCGCCCTTTGTCCCCGAAGGCGAATATGTCGTGCTGTGCGTGGCGGACAACGGTCCGGGAATCGCAGAAGCGGACATGGAACGCATTTTCGAGCCCTTCTACAGCAACAAAGTTCTCGGTCAGAGCGGGACCGGTCTGGGAATGGCCGTGGTCAAGGGAACGGTCGACGATCATAACGGGTACATCAAGGTGCACAGCGCCGAAGATGAAGGAACGACATTTGAAATCTATTTCCCGGCCAGCGGAGACCCCGCGAGCTACACATCGGCGCCGCCGTCTCCGGTCACCCAGGATATTCCCCAGGGCCATGGGGAGCGCATCCTCATCGTGGACGATGTGGCTGCCCAACGCGTTACGGCCACCGAGATTCTCGAATTTTTAGGCTATGTCACCGAATCCGTCGCCAGCGGAGAAGCGGCGATCGAATTTCTCTCCCGGGAAAGGGTCGATCTGGTGCTCCTGGATTTGATCATGGATCCCGGAATCAGCGGTCTGGAAACCCTGAGACGCGCAAAGAAGATTCACCCGGATCTAAAATTCGTCATTGCCAGCGGATATGCCGATCTCGAAGGGATCAAGGAATCCCGGGCGTTGGGAGCCCAGACGTACGTTAAAAAACCGTATACGGTGCGGCGGATAGCAAACGCCGTCCAAGAGGGTCTGTCTGCCTGACGATCCCGCCGTCAAGCCGGTTCGACACATGCACCCCCCACCCGGATCCCGCCGGATCCGAACATTCAGACACCCCATCCCTTTCAAACGGAATATATCCTGTTTCTGTCAACCGGGTATCGTATTGGGGCATTCCGAATTGGGACATGTTCGGTTGTTTCGGCAACGATCCGTTGCGCAAGCAATCCGTCTATCTGAACGGAATTCCGGCAACGGCTTTAGCCGGCAAGAGCGACGGAGTCCTCGAGTTTAATTTCCAGCTCCGCAATATCGATTTCCGATAGATTCAGCAGATGCGCTTCGGGTGTGGCGGCCAGAAAGCAATCCTGGGGCGCACGCAGTCCGAGCCGCATGTTGTTGCAGGCCAGATTGACCAGACGGACGATGGCCAGGAGCAGATCCTTATCGTCGAAATCCTGACGATGATGGTCCCGGGCAATCCGGCAGTAGGTTTCCGGGAGGTTCCATTTCTGGAGCAGCGTGTACCCGTACTCGGTATGCAGGGTGTCGAGAATTTCTGTGGCAAGGGCGTCGGAAACGTCCACAGCGCCCCCATCCGTTTCTTGTACCGTTTCCAGAGCGGCGAGCAGAAAAAGTTTTCCAATATCGTGCAACAATCCGGAGGTAAAGGATTCCGTGGCGATGGACCGAAAGCCGCACCGCCTGGTGAGCCAGTTGGCGCCGATGCCGCAGGCCACCGAGTGCTTCCATAGCTTGTTGAACACCTTGCGATAAAATGGTTTGCGGCAGGCGAATGTATTACGAACGGCGGCCATCATGACCATGTGGCTCATCTCCTCGGCTCCGATCCGCACCAAGGCCTGGCGAACGGTCGTGACCTTCTGAAGGCCGCGGTAAAAGGCAGAATTTGCGATGCTCAACAGGTGCGTGGTCAGACCCTGATCGCTGACAATCAGTCTTTCGACCCGTTGCATATCCGGATCGTCCTTTTCCAGCTCGTTGCGGATGCTCAGCGATGTTTTATCAAACACCGGCAACCGGGTCTCCTCGTTGGCCAGATGCACATCGATAAAATCGATAAACGACTCTTTGGCAAGGGCAGTCATGGTGTCATTCTCCACAAAGTCGGTTCAGTTCTTCAACGGATCTGGGTTTCAATAGACGGGGAAGCATCCGCAGGACCTCGTCGATACTCGTCAAACCTTTAGCGGCTTTGACGATCCCATCCTCAAACAGGGTCACCAGGCCCGTGGATTCGATGCTGATCCGACGGATCTGATGGCTGGTCCTCTTTTCCAGCAATGCATCCCGCACGGGCTCGTTGAGAACCAGCATTTCAAATACGGCGATCCTTCCCAAATAGCCGGTTTGCCGACATTTCGAACATCCCCGGCCGGTTTGAAAATCCACGTTGCGGACATCCTGGACATCGTAACCGAGACGAAACAGCTCCTCGGGCGTAATCACATGGGACTGACGGCAATGGGGACAGATGCGACGCAGCAGCCTCTGGGCCAGAATGCAAACCACCGTCGATGAGATCAAAAAGGCGTCGATATCCATGTTCAGCAATCGGAGCAGACCTCCGATGCTGTCTTCGGTGTGAAACGTGGTGATGACCTTGTGCCCTGTCAGGGCTGCCTGCACGGCGACTTCCGCCGAATAGCTGTCTCGAATCTCACCGATGACGATGATATCGGGATCCTGACGGACGATGTGCCGAAGGGTTTCATGAAAGGTGAGATCGATTTTCGGGTTGATACTGCACTGGGAAATGCCCTCGATGATATATTCCACGGGTTCTTCCGCCGTGATAATACTGGTTTGGGGATCGTTGAGGTAATTGATGCAGCTGTAGACGGTGGTGGTTTTGCCCGAGCCGGTGGGGCCGGTCACCAGAACCACCCCGCTGGGGCAATCGAGCGCATTCCGGCGAAAGCCCGATAGCGCCGCCGGGGCCATCCCCATCTCATTGATATTCAGCAGTTCGCCTTGTCGGTTCAGAATACGCAGGACAATTTTCTCGCCGTGAACCGTCACATAGAACGATGCCCGGAGGTCGAACGCCTTCCCCTGGATCTCGTGCATGATCCGACCGCCTTGATGCCGTCGCTTTTCGGCGATATCCGCACCACACAGAATTTTCAATCGGCTGCTGATGCCCGGTATATATTCGAGCGGAAAATCCTTGTATCGGACCAGCACACCATCGAGGCGAAAGCGGACGTGCAATCGATCCGGCATGGGCTCGATATGAATATCGCTGACGCCCCGCTCACAAATGGCGTCTTGAAGCATGGTGTCGACAATTTCAACAACGGTGTTTCCGGACACCGGGGGGACTACCGCCCTGTTGCGGCCGGTGTCGGATCGATGGATGGCCTGGGAGATCGACTTTTTCGTGGAAACGGCCTGAAGAATGTTATGACCGAAGGCCTCTCTGGCCGCTTGCAAAGATCGGGAATCGAGGGGGTCGCTGAAGGCGACAACGATGTGGTCGCCGTCTTGTTTCACGGGGACAAAGGAATATTCCCCGTACCATTTTGCCGGTGCGCGGGAGAACAGGTCGGGATCGATGACGTCGAATTCCGGTTCCACATAGGGATAGCCAAGCTGTAACGATAGGGCTTCCACAAATCGGCTCTCTTCGATCAGGTGATGGGCGATCAGGATTTCACCGAGTTTTTTGGGAGGGATCTCCTTGGCCTGAATATCTAAAGCTTTTTGCAGATCCGATTGGGGGAGAAGGCCCAGTTCGACCAGCAGATCTCCGATCCGAATCCTGCCGATATTGCTGCGAACCGCCACCTGGACCTGATCGTCGGTCACATATTTGAGCTGCTTGAGGATGGTCAGCAAGGGGCTCGGGTTCCTGAGCTTGTTTCGAACCCGCTCGGCGTAGGCCAGCTGATCCGCCGTAACAACCCCTTCCCGGCAAAGCATGTCGACCAGAGTCATGGGAGCCATCGCCCCCCGGGATGCCAGTGCCTGTTCCGTCATTTTTTCCGTTCACCTTGCCTTGTTCAGTTAACGGTCATGGTGATGCCGTATCTTGTTCATCGGCAAACTGTCCCGAAACTTGAGGCCAACAGACCGGTTGCATCGATCGGGGGGGGGCATGTCCGCCGGCTCCGGCTGTCGCCGTTGCCATAAATGACGTGCTTTTCATTTGACAGATGCGCGACGTGCTTATCATCTGTGAGATGGGTAACGTGTTTATCATTTGACAGGGCGGTGAACTTTCAATAAGTTGAAAATGTTCTAAATGTTTTTTTTGTTTTAATTGTAACCCGGTCGGATTTCATGAATGACACCCGAAAGTATGTCAGTATTCCGGAAGCGGCGAAGATGTGTGGGGTCGGCCGCACCACCATGTGGAAATGGGTAAAGTCCGGCGATATGAATGCGATGGTTACCCCGGGGGGGCACCATCGCATACTGAGCGAGGATATCGAACGTTTTATACAAACCCATGCAATGCCCATATTTGACGATACCCGCCGGAAGACCATTCTTATCGTCGATGACGACCCGGCGGTGCGCTCCTTTCTGAAAAAGAGACTTACCCGGGAAGGCTGGCACGCGGAAACGGCGGCGGACGGATTTCAGGCCGGCGTGAAATTATCCACTCTCCGGCCGGATCTGGTCATCCTGGATCTGGTCATGCCGGGCATGGACGGGTTTGAGGTGTGTTCCCTCATCAAACGGGATCGCTCCCTGAACCACACGAAGATTCTGGCCTTAACCGGCCATCACACTTCGGAGAACAAAGGACGCATCATGGCTGCCGGGGCAGACGATTGCCTCAGCAAATCAGACGATAACGCCTCACTGATGTCCCGTATCCTGGAGTTGCTCGACAGCTAATGTGAATCCAAAGGGCATCCGGACACCGGAGACTGTTCTGCCTGGAAATGGATTAAATGAAACTAAAAGCCATTTTATTGATCCTGAGCCTGCTTGCGGTTTTCTCCGTCGCCACCTGCGGCGCCCTGATCTTCGTATCGTATAAAAGCCAATCCCTTGAGAACGCAATAAATCAAGCCACAAACGACATCGATAAATTGGAGAAAATCCTCTCGAATTTTCTGGAAGGCAGGCTCGACCTCGTAAAAGGGCTTTCGGGTCTGGACGTGCTGGCAAATTGCCTCCTGCAGCCCGGAATCGGCCATCTTCAGACAGCGAATGCCGTGCTCGATCATGTCAACACATCCATGGCGGACGGCGTGGTCTATCTCCTGGATGAACGGGGAACGGCCGTCGCCTCGAGCAATCGACATGCACCGGACAGTGTTGTGGGCAAAAGCTATCGATTTCTGACCCTGTTCAAAAAGGCCATCACCGGTCATGCCGTGGTGGATATGTCTCCGGGGGCATCACCCGATGATCGGTGTATTTATTACGGCCATCCCATTTCTGCGGAACAACAGGGAGATCCCGTCGGCGTCATTGTCATGAAAACCTCTGCAGAGAGCATCGAGAATGAATTTATCAAAGCAAAATGGAATGGGCCTGCGGCCGGCATCTTCATCACCAGCCCGGAGGGTATTATCTTCCTGACTGACCATTCCGAGCTTTTGTTTCATGCGGTCTGGGAAATTTCCGAATCACAGCATGACGCGACGCCCGTACCTGCAGTATCGCGTGGCGAACCGTTGAAATGGTCGGGGTACACACGACTGGACCGATCACGGGTCGTGGACCGATCCGGAACCGAGTATTTATTTTTTGAACGGCCGATTTCTCATCTTCCGGACTGGAAGATTATGGTCTGGTCAATCGACGTGAAATCCTACAGAAAACCGCCGAGCCCGTTGTTCGCTCCATTATTTACATCGGTCTGGCGATTACGACCCTGGTTGCATTGGCGACCCTTGTCATTTTCAAGCTGACGAACAGCGAACTGATGAAACGCAGACATGCCGAGAGGGAACTGGTCCGCAGCCAGGACAGGATGCACAGCATCGATAGCGCATCACCGATTGGGATCGGTGTGGTATCGAACCGGGTCATCGGACAGGTCAATGACCAGATGTGTCAAATGCTGGGCTACACGCCCGATGAACTTGTCGAGAAAAACGCCGGGTTCCTGTATCCCACCGACGAGGAATATGAGCGTGTGGGAACAGAAAAGTATGCCCAAATCGATGAGACGGGCATCGGCACGGTGGAAACCAGATGGCAATGCAAAGACGGTCGGGTGCTCGATATCCTGCTCCGGTCGTCACCCATCGATAGATCGGATCTCACGAAAGGGGTCACGTTTACAGCACTGGATATCACAGCACGGAAAACGGCGGAGCTTTCCCTGAAAGAAAGCGAAGAAAAGCTGAGCCAGATTGTTCACGGAACGCATGTGCCGACCTTCGTGATTGATAACAACCATGTCATCACCCACTGGAACAGGGCCTGCGAAAATTTTACCGGTTTTCGTGCCGGGGAGATGGTCGGCACCCATAACCAGTGGAAACCCTTCTATGCGAAGCGCCGGCCGGTCATGGCCGATCTCATTGTCGATGAAACCATCGATGAAAAAATAGAAGAATACTACGCCGGGCGATATCGCACATCTACCAAGATCGACGCCTCTTTTGAAGTCATCGATTTCTTCCCCCGGATCGGTCGCGATGGCGTATGGATGCTTTTCTCCGCTTCGGCTCTAAAAGATTCACAAGGGAACATCATCGGCGCCATCGAAACCTTGCAGGACATCAGCGGTCTCAAGCGGGCGGAAGCAGAATTGCTGCAAGAAAAAGAGAAGTTTCGAGCCATTCTGGAACAATTCCCAGTGGGCATTTCCCTGATCGCTGCCGATGGTACGTATGACTACGTCAATCCAAAGTTTGTAGAGCTGTTTGGCTACCAATTGGAAGATATCCCGACCCGCACCCATTGGTTTCGCAAGGCATTTCCCGACCCCCAGGAAAGAGCACGGGTGACGGCCGCGTGGGCTGCCGGCAACAGGCCCTCTGAGGCGGGGAAAGTCCATCCGCGAGCGTTTTGGACCCTCTGCAAAAACGGCCACAGCAAGCTCATCCAGTTCAAACCGGTGACGCTGAATGACGGGGCGCAACTGGTGACCTATGACGATATCACCGACAGGCACGAACTCGAGCGGCGCTTCCAGCAGGCCCAGAAACACGAGGCGATCGGGGCGCTCGCCGGAGGCATCGCTCATGATTTTAATAATATCCTCTTCTGGTTATAAAGAAAGCCCAAGTGAATTAATTTTGTAGAAGTAAATCAGCTTGGATTCCACTTTTAATTTGTCTACAGGTTATCTTAGCCGATGAAGCGACTTGTTCTACAATTCGCATGAATT
>Ga0209786_1000025_pt1 | contig 67719 bp, 44 predicted proteins | sample WorMetilvaeELBA2_FD_187405 | JGI IMG/M metagenome (GOLD analysis project Ga0209786, IMG submission 187405) | Marine gutless worms symbiont microbial communities from Max Planck institute for Marine Microbiology, Germany - Olavius ilvae ELBA.2... ...
TCACAGCAAATTAACTGTTTAACTAAATCTGTTTCGAGATTCTGTGCAAAGCAAAGCGAGAAAATCGGCCGGACTTTGCTGAAAAAATCGAACCATGTAAAATAAATTGGCCCAATAAAATATCTGCGAAGGCGGGAATCCAGTACACTTAAGGCGTTTGCTGGATTCCGGCTCTCCGCTCCGCTGCGGCCGGAATGACGTAATTAGTCGCCGGGTTAATAAAATAGACAGAATACATTATTCGATGTTCGATGTTGGACGTTCGATGTTCGACGTTCATTAGTTTCTCATTAGATTTGACTGGACGCCGTCGGCCAGCGGCTAGGCTGACATCTGAAGCCCTCAATTATCGGTACACATCTACAAATAGTCTTGACGCTGCCCCATTGCGGAGCCCTTAACTTGACATATCAATATCGCGTGCATAAGATTTTTCAACCGGATTGAACAATCCGAAATCCGAAATCTAAAATCCAAAATTGAAAAAATGGATCTTTCTCAACTCAAAATTGCCGGTGATTGTCATACCGATGCCGCCACCCTGGAAAAATTCAGCCACGACATGAGTGCCTACCGGATCTTGCCGGCCCTGGTTGTGGAGCCTCAATCCGAGGAAGATGTTCTCAATACCGTGCAGTTTGCCAGAAACGAAGGACTTAGCATCGTTCCCCGCTCCGGCGGCAGCGATCTCAGCGGCGCCTCCATCGGGCCGGGGATCGTATTGAATTTTAAAAAACACCTCAATCGCTTGACCGTGGTGGGGGAAGAAACCATCGTCGAGCCGGGAATGATCCTGGCACACCTGGTCAACAAGCTCAATGATCATCATCTGATGCTGCCGGCCATCCCTTCCAGCAGCGCCCTGTGCGCTCTGGGCGGCAACGTCGGCACCCGCGCCACCGGTCCGAAAACCGCCAAATACGGCACTCTCGATGATTATGTGCGATCACTGAGATTCATTACGGCGCGGGGGGAGGTCGTCGACACTAGCCGGGGCCTGCCCGACTACCTGAAGTCCGGTTTACGTCTCATCCGGCAAAAATACCTGGCCGACGAGACGAGTCGTAAAATCGTCGCCGCCAGGCCCTATATCGCCGGCGGCTATAATTTAAAAGCCCTAGAACGGTATTTCGATATGGGGGAGTTGGCCGCGCATCTGCTGGTGGGAAGTATCGGCACCCTGGGGATTGTGACCGAAATACGGCTGAAGGCGATCAAGCAGCGGCCGTCCAAAGGAACCCTGGTCGCTCATTTCAGAAACTACGATGAGTTTACGAAAGCCTCGTTGCGCATCAAAAAGCTCGACCCGGCCGCACTCGAATACTCGGATGCATCCTGCTGCCGGCTCGTCAACGGCCAAATTCTCAACCTGGAGGATCCGGACATTGCCGCCACATTGGTGGCCGAGTTCGATGACTCAAGCGACAAGGTCCGGACGGGCCGGGAAATTATCGAAGCTTATGATATTGCGCGCCTCTGGGAATTTAAGGCGGGAAGCCCGGAAGAATCGGCTTTATGGCAGGACCGCCGCCGCATCCTGCCGTCGCTTTTGAAATATTGTCGCCAAAACAACTTGCTGCTGTTGCCCATCATCGACGATATTGCGATTCATGTCAAAGATTTCGGCCCGGTAATCCAGGATCTCGAGGCCTTGATGCGGCGCTTGAATATCGAGATATCATTTTACGGGCACGCCGGCTTCGGCAGCATTCATGCCCGGCCTTACTTCGATCCGGCCAGCCAAAACCTGAAGGAACAAGTCGAAACGGTTTCTCAGGAATCCTTTAATATCCTGCAAAAATACCGGGGCACCCTGGTGGGAGAGCACAATGCCGGCCGCTCCCGCTCAGTCTACCTCGAACAGGAATTGGGCCCCGCCTTCGCCTACCTGCGCGAAATAAAAAACCTATTTGATCCCGATGACTTTTTAAACCCGGGCACGCTTTTTTCCACCGACCCCATCAGCACCCATATGGATTTTACCGTTCGATAAAGCATTTAGCTTGCTGCAGAAAACCTGGTTCCTTGGGTCAGATCAGAGACAGCCGGTTGTGCCATCCGTCCAAGATATTTGTGGTTTCAGGTGTCAGGTGTCAGGAAAGGTTTCAGGTGTCAGGTTTCAGGTGTCAGGAAAAGAGAAACCTATTTGACAAAATTAGTTTGAAATTCAGCCAAGTTTGGTCAACCTGCCCTGCGTCCATCTGTTTGAACGGAAATTTCCGCCCACCCCCCACGGGACGTTTCCTCAAAGGCGATTACCATCGCGTAATTCAAATTGTCTTTTATTATAAACTAAATAAGGGCATCAACATCTGCAATCCATTTTTTAAAACGGTTAGGACCAGATGATAAAAGCAGTGAGTAAAATTACTCAACGCACTTACCGCTATACTCTCCATTGGATCGGAATTGTTTTTGTCATTTGTATTTATGTCATTCGAATTTGTTTAGAATTTCGTGCTTCGGATTTCGAATTTAAATGGTCGTGCCAGTGCTCTTGCCCCCTTCCAGGATATTTCCCGAGGCCTTCCGTTCAGCGAAAGTAGCGTTCACTTTTTAAGCGGCAAAAAATTGACTACGAATGTCACCAAATTGGACGTTTTTTTGCAAAAAAGTAAGATCCGGGATCGGCTGCCTGTGAGCGGCGCTTTCGGAATGCGGGATTCAAGCCGTCATTCGATTCCACAATCAACGGGTTGCGACTGCCAAAGAACCCTCCCCCGGAATCCTCCCAATCCCACCTCGCTAATTTTCAGGCATAATATTTGCATTCTAAACTGTTTTTCTGCGGGCTATACTCGCCAGCGCCGGAACACCCTGCAGGGAAGCGCAGGGAAGGTTCACCATCGGTGTGGATCGAGACACCTTGGGAGATCCAATTTCATCTAAAGATTTGATGCAACACCACAGCAGCGGTATACGTGGTCGCAGATCCCGCCGTCGGGCGTCGGAGACAATCGGCTATGCCGTGAATCCTGCTGCCAGCGAGAGCGGAATGATGGAATATGCCATTCGGAGTCTAAGGTAAACTCTGCCCATCTGGGGTGAAATCAAAGCCGGGCTCTCTGGGCTTGGATTCTTAACTTCACCTGCCTGTAACAATTGGCTCTATATTATTTAATTTTTTGATCGGGCAACCTGATGAATCGGGATATGCCGGAATTTGGGGAAATCATGGAACATTCTTATCCTGTAGAAGCGGCCGATGAAAGTAGTGGGAAAATCTCAGCTGAGTCACACGAAAAAGCCATTGAGCTGATTACGCGCGTTTTAAAGTTCCTTCAGGAATTCGACCTGGCCAAAACACCGCCAATACTCAGCCTGGGGGAATAAAGCTGGAAACAATATTTTGACGGTCTCCCCAATTCTTCCATGATAAAGGTCGGTGCTCACTATAAATATTTAAAGCAGATATTTGACACTCAAAACCTGGCTGAAGGCAATTTTATTCTAAAAAGCGGCCGGCCGACGGAGACCCCTTGCCCGCCGCCCCCGGTGGTGACGGAAAACTGGCTCAAACCGGGTTGGGAGACCCCCGGTGTTGAGCCCCGCTATCATGTGAGCAAGACCTATAAAAATCTCGTGGGCAAAACGGTCACCGAGAATTTTGAAGATTCTCCGGAAAGACTTGAAGGTTTCGATGATTGGGCTGAGGAACGTCGCAAATGGGCCTCCAGTGAAGTCAACATCCATGAGGCCCTGAATGTTTTCGGTGAATACTTTGACCTCTGGTCGAAACTGCGCAGAGAGTCTGAAAAATATCAGCTTGTGGTCGGTGACGGGATTTTTTGTTGGGAAAGCCCCGAGGGCATCATTCATCATCCTTTGCTGATCCAAAAAGTTCAACTTGAGTTCAATTCATTCGTCCCCGAATTTGTCGTCAAGGATGCCGTCGACCCGCCGACCCTGCATACGGCCCTTTTAAGGTTTCTGGGAGTCGACGGCAAACACATTTCAAATTATCAGCAGATCCTGATTAAAAGCCATATCCATCCGCTCGGCGGCCAGGAGACAAGCGATTTTCTTAGAGAACTGGTCCAGAGCCTGTGGCCCGACGGCCTTTATTTCGAGGGTCCGGAAAACGTGGAGAACACCCAGGCGCCCTACATCTACCGTCAACCTCTTCTGTACCTGGGCCGGGCCAATCAGGGGTATTCCGATGCCGTGGAAAGATACATTCAACATCTTCACCAAACCGACTTCATCCCGGAGTCGCTCGTGCGAATCGTGGGCATCGATACGGGAAGATCCTACAAACAGACGGACCCTGATTCGAAACCTTCTGAAGTTCTCCTGACCAAGGAGGCCAATTCAGAACAGGAGCGTGTGATTCGCCAACTCGATAACACCGGTGCCGTGTCGGTGCAGGGGCCGCCCGGAACGGGAAAAAGCCATACAATTGCCAATCTCATCGGACACCTTCTGGCGCAAAATAAAAGCATATTGGTTGCCAGCCATGCCTCCAAAGCGCTGCGCGTGGTGCGGGAAAAAGTTGTCCCGCCCCTGCGACCCCTTTGTGTCAGCTTGCTGGACAGCGATGAAGAAAGCAGCAAACAGTTGGAGGAATCCGTAACGGGGATCGTTGATTATCTTTCGCGCACCAGTCTGAAGAAAACCAACGCGGAAATCGAGAAGTTGGAGATAAAAAGAGCGGATCTGGACAGCCGGTATTCGGAGATCAAAGCGGACATCTTCGATGCCCTGACCAATGAGTATCAGGAAATAGAACTCGGCGCAATGGGCAGCGTCACACCGGCCCAGGCCGCCCAGCAGCTGCGACAGGATGCCAAGCGGTATGCCTGGCTATCCGGCCCCATCGAGCATCAGCCCGATTTTCCCTTGTCCGACGAGGACATGCAGTCTCTCTATGAGATCAATTCAAGATTGTCGGCCGAGGACATCGAAATGCTCGAGTCCACCCTGCCCGATCCGGACCAGGTGCCGTCACTCGACGAATTTCGGGAGGTCTTTGATGCGCTCAGCGGCCTGGCCCAGGAAAATCTGAAAATAGGCAAGGGCATGTGGCGCCATGCCGACCATTCGGCCGAACAGCTGAGAGGGCTGCTGGATAAAGTTACCCAGGCCATGGCGATTGTCGACCTCGATACGCCCTGGATCATGGAATGCATCGATGCCGGCCGGCGCGATTCGGAAGAGGTGAAATTATGGAATATACTGGTCAGCCTGGTGGAGACGTTGTGCGCCGAGATTCCAGTCCGGGAACAATTGGTCTTATCCGTTGGGCCCAAAGTCAATTCTAAAAATTCGGACGAGGAGATCATTCGAATCTGCCAGGAGATCTGTGCCCATCTCAAAAAAGGCAAAAGCCTCAGTAAGTTTACCAAACTATTCAAGCCCGAATGGAAGGAAGTGATCGAAAATTGTCGGGTGGACGGCGGCAGGGCGACTGAAAGAGAGCATTTTCAGGCGATCATCAACCATCTTGAGATCAATATGCTCCGGACCGAGCTCAGACGTCGTTGGGATCGTCAGTTGGAGCCTCTGGGGTGCCCGTCAAGTGAAGAACTGGGCAGTCGGCCTGAAAAAACCGCCCGGCAGTATATCGATAAAATAAAATTGGCGATTACCTGGTTTGATGACATGTGGAATCCCTGTGAAGCCCTCAGCAAGGAGCTGGGACTCAAATGGAAGCATTTACTGAAAAAAGCGCCGGTCAGCAATTCCGCTTTCAGTGACATTGTCCAGCTCAAGGATGTTGTCACGGGTCAGCTGCAGCCTGTCATCGAGACCCGGATCAAGTTCATCGAGAACAAGGAGCTCAATGAAATAAAACAAAAGTGGTACGAGTATTTTCACAGCCTCCCCAAAAAAGAGGCGTCCTATGTGTTAACCAAGGTCTTTCGAGGGGCGGTCAAAAAAGGCAACTACGATCATTACATGCAGGCCTGGCAAAGGCTCCATGAGTTGATCGATCTGAAACCGGCCTACGAAAAACGCCAGGTCCTGCTGGCCCGGCTCGAGCCGATTGCGCCCAACTGGGCCGCAGCGATCGCCGGGTGGGATTCGCCGCACGATGAAGGCCGGCCGCCGGGCGACATTCAAAAGGCCTGGACCCACCGCTACCTGGACCAGGTCCTGGCTAAAATCATGGCGTCCGACTTTGACGCGCTGCAGGAGAAACTGGATGCCGCCAATGCCGAATTGCAGGAAATTACGGCTCAGTACATTGAGAAAAAATCCTGGCGGGCCCAGCTGGAAAGGACCGGGCTCAAACAGCAGCAGGTCTTAAACGGATGGTTGGCGCTGCACAAAAAAATGGGGCGGGGTACCGGCAAACAGGTGGGCAAGCTCAAGAAGGAAGCCAGAAAAACCCTGCTGGAGTGCCGGCAGGCCGTGCCCGTTTGGATTATGCCGATTTCGCGGGTTTTGGAAAGCTTTGATCTGACGACCACCAAGTTTGATGTGCTTATCGTGGACGAAGCCAGTCAAAGCGATATCAGAGCGCTTTCCGTATTTGCCCTGGCCCGGGATGTCGTGGTGGTGGGGGACCACGAACAGGTCAGCCCCTATGCGGTCGGATTCAAAGTCGAGAAAATCCAGGATCTGATCGATGAATTGTTGGAAGACATCCCCAATAAACAGCTTTATGACGGCAAGACCTCCATATACGACCTGGCCCGCCAGTCTTTCGGCGGGACCATCCGGCTGGTGGAGCACTTTCGGTGTGTCCCCGATATTATCCAATTCAGCAATTATCTTTGCTACAACAACGAGATTCTCCCCCTGCGCGATCCCTCGGCCAGTCATCTTTTTCCCCATTTGGTGGCGCATTACGTGCCGGATGCGACAGCGCACAATAAAATAAATCAACGGGAAGCCCAGGAAATAGCATCGCTGATTTTGGCGATGTGCCGCATGCCGGAATATGACGATATGACCATGGGGGTCATATCCATGGTGGGCACTGACCAGGCCGTGATCATCGATACGATCCTCCGTAAGCGCCTGACCGTCTCCGAATACAAAAAGCGTCAAATTTTATGCGGCAATGCATCGCAATTCCAGGGGGATGAAAGAGATGTCATCCTTCTGTCCATGGTCAACGCCCCGACCGGGAAGCAATTGCACCTGCGCCAAAGAGATGAGGCGAAAAAGGTTTTCAACGTGGCTTCCAGCCGCGCCTGTAATCAATTGTGGGTGGTGCATTCCCTGGATCCGGATCGGGACCTCAAACACGAGGACTTGCGGTATAAATTGATCAAACATGCCCAGGATCCCAGCGGATTGCGAAAAAAGACCGTCAAAAAAGAAGAAATTTTCAAGTCTGATCTGCAGCGGGTTGTATACAAGGAACTGCAGCGCCGAAAATACCGGGTATCACTTAGTTTCGAGTTGGGGCTGCGCACCATTGATATCGTCGTCCAGGGTGAAGAGCGCCGGCGGCTGGCCGTTCAATGTGAAGGGGATTGCGTCAAAACGGAAGAAGATCTGACCCTGGATATGGAATACTATATGACCCTGCGCCGCTTAACCTGGGATATTTTTCATATACGATCCACGGAGTATTACACGGAGCCTGATAATACCTTGAAGCGATTGCTGGCCCGCTTGAAACAGGCCGGCATTACCCCGGCCCGGGATGAACCCTCGGAGCCGGAAGCCGTCTCTACGGAACTGTGTGAAATGGTGAGGAAAAAGGCCAATAACATCAGGGTCAGGTGGAACGAACCCATACAGCCACCCCCCATCGATTCCGAAATGCTAAAAAATTGAAAACAGATGAATAACCCTGAGAGGCGCTTATCACATATTATAAAAATCGCTTCGTTGGGAAAGGAGGCAAATTTAAAAAACACTTAAGAATTTTCCAAGGTCAATCAAAGAATTTCACCATAAATAAATGCATAAACTAACGGGAGGTAAAAAATGTCCGACATTGTGGAAAAATCAAGCAGCTACGTTATAGGAATCGATCTTGGCACCACCAATTGCGCCGCCGGGATCTATAAGTCAGGCAAGACCGAAGTCATTAATCTGAATGGCACCAAGACCATGCCGTCCGTCATGTCCGTCTTAAAAGACGGCGACATTCTGGTTGGCGGTCAGGCCAAGTCGCGCAGCTTAATTGCGCCGGAAAGTACCGTCTCATCCGTAAAACGGCATATGGCGACCGAATGGTCCAAGGAATTTGAAGAGATCCCGGGCAAAACCTTTACACCGGTGGATGTTTCCGCTGAAATACTGTCGAGTTTGATCGACAATGTTCTGCAAAATGAAACGGTCGATCTCGGCGGCACCCCGAAATATGCGGTAATTTGCGTCCCCGCCAATTTCAATGATGCTCAGAAGAAAGCCACCCAAATGGCGGCCGAGCTGGCCAATCTCGAAGTTATCACCCTGCTGGAAGAGCCGATTGCCGCGGCCTATGCCTACGCCATCGAAAAAGAGCGGGTTCAGACGGTGCTGGTTTATGACCTCGGCGGCGGTACGTTTGATGTCTCCATTCTTAAAGTCGACTCGTCCGGAGATGCCGCCAAACAGTTTAAGGTTCTTGCCAAGGAAGGTATTCAACAGCTGGGCGGAGATGATCTTGACCAATTGATTATGCAAAGGGTGGCCGGTGAGTTTGCCGAGGCATCCGATATCGATATTTTAGATCTGGACAAGGACCAGGGAATCAGCGTCCAAAAAATCAGAGAAGCGCAACAACGGCTGCTCGAAGCCGTGATTGCCGCCAAACACGAGCTCTCCGATGCAACCTCGACCACCATCGATATCCCCAACTTGATCCACGACGAGTCCGGTCAGCCGCATCATATCGATAATTACGAGATCACCCGGGAGCAAATGAATGGCGATATTCATGATCTGATTCTTTCGACCAAGGAGTCGGTTGAAAAGGCCCTGAGTTCGGCCCAGCTCACGATTGAGGATATCGACCGGATCATTCTCGTCGGCGGTTCCACCAAAATCCCCCTGGTTAAAGAAATGCTGCACGACATGTTCGGTAAGGAACCGTACTCCGATACCGATCCGGATACGGCCATCGCGCGCGGCGCATCCATCCTCGGGGCGACCATGATCCTGCCGGATCCTGAATTGGAACGTCCCGTAGAGGACACGCCGGACTTTGTGATCGACATCGACAATATCGTCACTCACAACCTGGGCATCGAAGTTGTCGGCGGCAAATTCAGCTGCCTGATCCCGAAGGATACTGAAATTCCGGAGGATGGCCCCGTTACCGCCAGCAAAGAGTACACAACGCCCCATGACAATCTTACCGAGTTGGCGATTATCGTGTTCCAGTCCCCTGAAGAAGTTGATTATGTAACATCGGAAGGAGCAGAGTGCATCGGCGAATTCTTTCTGCAGGGAATTCCACCCAAGCCGCGCGGCGAAGAGCGAATCCAGGTTGAATTCCAGATCGACAACCAGAATTTGTTGAAAGTCAAGGCCAGCAGCTCGAGCTCAACGGGTGAGCTTGAGATCCGCGAATCCAAAGTCATAGACCGGCAACAGCGGATAACGCCGGAGGACGATAACGGGTAACCAGGCAGCCGGACATAACTGGATCCTGCGGCATCGCAGGATCCGTTTTAAAACCAACGGGACCTATAACACTATGAACACCACCAAAGAGAATACGTCTGAAGATAATCAAAGCCCGTCTGACGATGAGAAAGCCGTGGAAGTAACCAAGGCCTTTCAATCCTTTGTATCGGAGCCTTTTCAAAAGGTTTCTCTAAGGCTTGAAGGCCTGGAGGGCAAAGTAGCGAATCGGGACGGCAGGCTTAAGAAGCTCGAGGAACGCCTCGGGGATCTGGAAGCAAAGTTTGTCGAAATCAGATTGCACCTGAAACAGCTCGAGTCTCAACTTCAACCGGCGCAACCCGATGAAGAGGCCCCTGAAGAGGTCGTCCTGCAAGAATCTGGCTTTGACGCCCGGGGCTTGATCGTCCAGGCCATGGCCGAGGCACTGAACAGCTTCGAAGATGACCAGAACACGATCGAACAGTATCGAACGACCGCCGGATTTTGGCTTGAACGCGGCCAAAAGCTGAAGACCATGATCAATGAGACCGCCGCCGCGATTGATGGCGGCATCGCCGGCAGCAACAAAATCCGGGAAAATCTGCCGGAGGATCCTGCCAAAGCGCTGGAAAACAGCCAACAGGGGCTCAACATTATCGGGCGCATGCTGCAACGCCTGGTTAATCAGGGTGATCGACTGGAAAGTCTGGCCGAGGATATCGAAATAGGCAACGATCTTAGAGATCTATCCGAAGATGAGTGGATGGAACTTCTGGAAGGTGAACAAGATCAGGCGTCGGCCCAAAAAAAGATAAGCATGAATCTGGGCCGGATTAAAAAGTCAAACTATCAGCTGGTGTCCAAAGCCGGCGGACTCGCTGAAAACCGGCAAAAGTCATGGCTCGATTTCATTGGAAAACAGGTTCTCCCTGTTCTTGATGGTATTGTGGACGGCAAAAATCATACCTCGAATCTGATCGCTGATTTAAGGAAGCAATATCAGGAATCGGAATCACAATTGCTGGAGTGGTTCAAGACCTATTCCACGCTCAGCAGCACGCTGTTATCCATGCTCAATGAGATAGGGGTATACCGGATGGACATCACGCCGGGTATGATGATCGATTTCGAGCGTCATGAGCCGTCTTCCGTCGAGGCCGATCCTGAGATGGAGAGCGAACAAATCAAAGAGATCAGCCGTGATGGATATGATTACGTTGCGCAAAACGGGAACCGGCAGACCCTGCGCATTGCACGTGTGGTTGTTATTAAAAATAATGATTGACCGTGAAGCAAGGTCATGCCGGATGATGGATTGATCGGTTTAAAGGAGAATGCGTTAATTTTTGCGTTAGGAGAATTTAGATGGTTATAGATAACGAAACTAATCCAGTGGTAGGCTTTGATTTAGGCACGACATTCAGTGCCATCGCCAGATGGGTGGACCGCAAAGGGCCTCAAATCATTCAAAACCGGGCCGGCCAGGATACCACGCAATCGGCCGTATACTACAACCCCGATAATGATGAAATTATAGTTGGCCATACCGCCTACAACAAGGGCCTTATGTCGCCGGAAAATATGATCGTCGGCGTCAAACGGCTGATGGATGACGGCAATCAGGAAATCATGCTGGGCGGGAAGACGTTTACCCCTATTTCACTGTCATCTTTGATATTGGAGAAGATTTATGAAGATGCCAAGATGAAATACCCGGCAGGTACTTTCAGCAGCCGCGGCAGCGTTGTCACGGTTCCCTGCTATTTCAAAGTACACCAGATGGACAATACCCGCAAGGCGGCTGAAATGGCCGATATTAATTGTGTCGGCATTCTCCAGGAGCCCATCGCCGCCTCCCTGACCTACGCCCTGCAAATTTGTGAGGACCATTTTGACAAAGAGTTCGAACAGAAGATCCTCGTTTTTGATCTTGGGGGCGGGACCTTTGATTTGACCTTGTTTCAGCTTAAGCATACCAACGACACCATCTATTTCGAGGTCCTTGCCAGCAGCGGTGATGACAGGCTGGGCGGCATGGATTTCGATCAGTGCCTGGCGGATGTGATTTTGGAAAAAAGCGGGGTTTCCTTGGACGGTGTCGAACCAAAATTGTTCAATAAGGCGCAAAAAAACCTGTTGGAACAGTCAGTATTGGCCAAAATCGCCTTGAGCGCGTCCAATGACTACTATGTTGCCGTTCCCTTTATACTCCCTGATAAGCATATTGAAGTTTCGGTGACGCGGGATGATTTCGAAAAATCCATCCAGCACTATCTGGATAAGATTGCGGCGATTGTCGACGGCATATGGGCCAGTTCGAATTTGAGGGCTTCCGACATCGATCGTGTTATTCGTGTCGGCGGCTCAAGCCTGATACCATGCGTCAAGAACCTGCTGGACGATATCCTGGGCGCTGAGAAAACATGGAGCAATATCAATCCATCAACAAGTATTGCCGAGGGTGCGGCCATGTATGCCGCCTATCTTGACAATACGGATTTTTTTGAGAAAAAGATTGATATTCGAACCCGTACTTGTCATGCCCTGGGGGTAAAAACTTCGGGCAACCGGTTCAAAGAGCTCATACCTGCCAACCGGGAAGCGCCTTGCTCTGCCAAACAAGTGTTCACCACGACCAAGGATAATGTCGAAAATCTGGAGCTGACAGTTTATCAGGGATCCGGCCGGAAAATTTCAAAAAAGACCCATTCCCGCGTTGGAAAAATACCCATTAACAATATCTCGCCCAAGCTTGCCGGTGAAATCGATATCGTCGTCAATTTCGCCATCGATATGGCTCAGAGGTTGTCGATAACCGTCGAAGTGGATGGGCAGAAAGAGTCGGCGGTTCTCGATTATGCCTGATCCGAGTAAACCGTTGATAAAATGAGCTAAAATTTGAAATGAGCTAAAATGAACTAAAATTGAGGTACACTGTCGATTTTATAAAAAAAGATAAAGCGTAGCGCTTCCTTAATTTTAGTCATTTTAGGCAATTTAGTTCACTTTAGGCATTCTTTTGTTATGCTATTTCTGTCTGTTATTATAAGAGGCTGAAGAAATAAATAAATATGACAGATTCAGATATCGTAATTTACTTTTAAAATGAGGCAACTTTTTTGGACACGATTTAGGTCAATTTGCGAAAAATTGAGGGATTTAGGATTTGAGGGATTGGGGGATTAAAGGATAAAATCAATAAATTAAAAAAGATAGAATTCCTTCAATTCCTAAATTCCTAAATCCCTGAATCCCTAAATTGAACCCGTGTCCAATTTTTATGCAATTCCTTTACTTACAAAGGTTCACAGTCATTTTTTCAAACAAATTTCCGAGGTCTGAGATTAGAACTATATCCGGCCGGTTGGGTCGATCAATTGGCATCTGCTGCTAATTGATTGGGAGTTCGATCCAGCACAAGATCCGGACGGCCTTTCACTTTGGCCAGAATGGTGCGCGCAATGAAAACCGGATTGCCGTCGGCAGCGTCCGGGATCTGGTCAACGGTCTGCATCGTCACGGCGCGGCAACTGGTGCCGGCGGCGCGGGCCTGATTTCTTACCAGGTCGACCAGCTCACGACGCACATAGGCGTCGGCGTCATCGAATTTGCCGAACTGCCGGGCCCCCGGCAATCCCCTGATGATGAACCCGCCGCCCGGGCCCGGTACGATCTCGGCCTTGCGTCGGACGACGACCTCGCTGGTGATGGCGCCGATGGCATTGGCCACGTCGGCATCCTGCGGCAGCACCGCCCGGGCACCCAGGGTCTGAGCGGCTTGCGGCAGGAAAAAATGGATTGGCGCGCCGATGCCGACCACCGGTCTTTTCAGATCGATCCGGACGGCATAGTGATCGCTGCCCCGTCCTAAGAGGTTTTCAATCAGAGTTTGGCATACCGGACAGGATTCCAGGGCCCGGGGGTCGGTATCTTCGTCCAGCTGGCGCTTCAGCAGCTCCAATGTCAAACCTTCAATTCCCATATTCAGCAGGTGCTCGGCCATTTTACCAATATCCATGCGGGCCAAAAGCGCAAACAAGCGGCCGAAGCGTTCGGCGGCCGGCCGGTCCCAGCGGTCGAAGCGGCCGGTCACGTGCAGGAGATCGGTCAGGGTCAGCCCGCAGCGCTGGACCGTAAAATTATCTTCCAGCTGCTCCATATGCAGGCCCCACTCGTGCAGAACCCCGGTGCGCTCGCATAGCTCCTTGATCGAATACGGGCGCTCCTGCAGGAGGGCAATAATTTTCTCTTCCCGGGAGGTAAAACGCCTGTCCTCCACTGATCCGGTCAATGCCATAATTTGCATGCCCTTGGTGGAGGCGCGCAGGCGGTCCTTGCGCAGATCGAGGTAGTCGATGGCTTTGTCCGCTCCGGCACAGGTTGCGCCCAGCCAGGCAATCGGGGCCACCCGCTGGGGGCCGATGGTAAACTGTCCTTTTTCCCATTGGATCAGGCTGTCGCCGCCCAAACCGGCGGTGCGGATATCAAGGGCTTTGACGTGGGTTTTGTGGCCCCCGACATTGGATCCGGCCTGGCAGACGCTCACCGCCCCGTCGATCAAGGCGGCGGTGTCCGTCGTGGTCCCTCCCATATCCACGACCAGGGCATCTTTCAGCCCGGTCAGATGGCGGGCACCGGCCACACTGGCGGCCGGCCCCGATAAAATCGTCTCCACCGGCCGCTCCTTGGCCAAGGCGGCACCCATCAGGGTCCCATCACCTTTGACCACCACGACCGGGGCCGCAATGCCCAGGGCAGCCAGGACCTGTTCCAGGTCCAGCAGCAATTTGGTCAGCTTGGGGATGATGCGGGCATTCAACATGGCCGTATGGGCCCGGGTTTGGAAGTTCAGCGTGTCCGAAAGCTCGTGGCCGCACGTCACGAACAGGCCGGTTTCCCCGCGGATGATGCGTTTGACCGCCAGTTCATGGGCCGGATTGATGGCCCCGGCGTAGCCCGAGACGGCGAAGGCCTTGACTTCATCTTTTTCGACCATGCGGCGCACAATTTTGATGATTTGCGCCTCGTCGATGGGAGCGATTTCCGTGCCGGATATTTCCAATTGCCCGCTGACGGCGGCTTTGGGTTCATAGGGGATATCCCGCGCATCAAAGCGCCCATAAGGCGGCATAATGATCATGCCGACTTTCTGGCCCTCGCCCTCCACGATGGCGTTGGTTGCCAGGGTGGTGGACAGGGAAACCATCTCGACCTGCGCCAGTTTTTCCCGATCCAGCCCGGTCAGGGCTTCGCGAATGCCCACCGTAAAATCCCATTTGGTCGTCAGGGCTTTGCTTTTACAAAAAGTGCGGCCCCGGTCAAAATCATAGAGCACCGTGTCGGTATAAGTTCCGCCGGCATCGATCCCCAGACCGATTTTTAAATAGGCGGCATCATCATTCGCCAACCCGCCATCATCATCAACGGTGATCAGGGGTTCCGCCAGATAATTTTCCGAATCAGACAAAATAGGTTTGGCTGATAGTTCGGATTCGAGGGAATCGAACCGGATGACGTGATTCGGCGGAACCACCAGGACCTCGGCGCTGGTCGTGCGGGCACTCAATAGCTTTTCTATCAGCGCGTGGTCGCCGGGAATTTTTTCGTATTCCCAACCGTATTCACGGGCCATTTGCCGGGCATGGTTTTCGTAGCGCGGTGATCGTTTGACGCCGGTTTCAATGAAGGCCGCGCGCTGATAGTTCTGTTTCCAGGTGTTTAAGAAACGATAGGTTTCCCGGGCGGCCGTCTCGCCGTATTTATCGACCAACTCATCATAGCTCAATTTTTGGTCGCCTAAAAAGACCGTCTTTTTCTGCTGGGAAAAGGGCTCGGTTTTTTCTTCATACCAGCCGGCGGATATGTAATAGGTGCCCGGATATTTTTTGAACTGGCGCTGGTAGGCTTTGTCGCCGCCCAGAAAGAGCGCCATGCAGTCATGAACTTTGGGAATCGCCAGGGGTACGTCCCGGGCCTGGATGCCGACCGTTCCCCGGCCGCAGACGCCGTAGCCCACCATGATGTGGTCACTGCGGCCGGAGGCGGAAATTTCATCGACCGCGGCCTGAAGCTTTTCGCGCAGCAGGTGCGGCCGGTCGTGCAGGCCCCCCTCGAGGAATTTGACCCCGATATCGAGGCCCAGTTTTTCAGCAACGGCTTTTATATCCAAGGCCAGAACGGCACAGGCGATCACGTATGGTTTGGGAGTCGGTGATGATTGGGTCATTTAAATTTCTCGGATTTTCAGGTGTAATTTTTTTGATAATTTATGTATACAGGGTTCTGGGTTCTGGGTTCTGGGTTCAGGGTTCTGGGTTCAAGGTTCTGGGTTCAGAACTGCCACCGGCCAAACATAATTTCGGTCAAATCGACGAAAAAGAAACTCTGAAAAAGCAAATATCGAATATCGAATAATGAATATCGAATGTCGAAGGAAGGTATTCTGCCTGTCGTGAGCTTTTTGTCGAACTGCCTGCCGTGAGCTTTTTTGTCGAACGGTCCATTTTATAAAAAATGATTGAGCGAAGCGATTCCACCCTTCGACATTCGATATTCGATATTCTGCGGTTCTGCGGTTCGCTTTTAACTTTCATAAGAGGGTTTGGGGTTCAAACGCAAACCCTAACGGCTCGCACCGAACTTGTTAACCTCTATCATAATCCTTTGTATCAAAAAAATAGTCAAGATTCCATTCTTGAATTAAACAGATGTTTCACGCTTGCGGCGGCGCTGGCTGTAAGAGGCCAGTCTGATCGAGAATAAAACTTTGAAACAATAAATATCGAATATCGAACAAGGAACACTGAATCCTCCTGAGGCAGACAAGTGTCGAAGTAAGGCATTCTATCGATTTATAATAATTTGAGATAGACAGAGCGTAGCGATTCCAAACTTCATCATTCGAAATTTCTTATTCGATATTCTGTGGTTCGCTGTTAAAAATCCATTAAGTCTCTTTCGAGCTCATCCGACATTTCGTGCTCGTCCTCGTCCTCGTCCTCGTACTCGAAACTGAATGCGGTTCAAAAGCCTCGAGGACGAGGACGAGCACGAAACGTCGGATGCGCTTATGTGATACTTCGCCGAATTGGCACAGTTTCTTTATTCGATTTGACCGGCCGTTTGTTTGGCCGGCGGCAGCGCTGACACCTGACACCTGAAACCTTTCATTATAGACTCAGCGGCATCAACCGTCGCCGCTGCACTGAAAACGCTAATTACAAATCTTGTCGAGAGAGAGTATTACCATGGCTCAATACATCCATGCGGTACCCAATTTCAGCGACGGCCGGCGCCGGGAAGTCATCGCGGCCGTGGTCGAACCGTTGCGCAATGTTTCAAATGTCAAATTGATCGATTTTTATCCGGATCCGGATTTCAACCGGACGGTGGTCGAGGTCATCGGCCGGCCGGAACCCCTCAAAGAAGCCTTGCTGGCCATGGCCGGCAAGGCCTATGAACTGATCGATATGGAGAAGCAGCGGGGCGATCATCCCCGCATCGGCGCCCAGGATACGATCCCCCTTTTTCCGTTGAAAAACGTTCCGCTGGCGGTTTGCGTCGAGTTGGCCGAAAATATCGGCCAGGAAATATTTAATCGTTTTGCAGTGCCGGTATACTTCAGTGGTGAAAACGCGCGCAGCGAACCAAGAAAAAACCTGGATTATATCAGAGCGGGTCAGTATGAAGGCCTGAAAGCGGCCGCCTACCTGCCGGAAAGGGCGCCTGATATCGGCCCGGCGGCTTTGCATCCCACGGCCGGCGCCACCATCGTCAGTGCTGCAGCGGCCGGACTGGTTGCGGTCAATGTGGTTTTGAATACCAACGACGTAACCATCGCCAAAGCTATTGCGAAAATGGTCAGGGGGCCCAGCGGCGGCTTCAGCACGATTCGCGCCATCGGCCTCGCCTTCGAAGACCGGGATCAGGTTGCCGTTTCCATGAACATGTTCGACACCAACCGCACGCCCATTTATCGGGTTTTCAATTTAATCGAGTCTGAAGCGCGGCGGTATGGCGTTGCCGTGGTGGGCAGCCAGATTGTCGGCACCTTGCCCCAGGAAGCCCTCGTCAATTGTGCCGAGTATTTTCTCAAGCTCGAAGATTTCAACCGTAACCAAATCATTGAAAATCATTTGCTTGAAATGTAGGTGCGGAATTGAGGGATTGAGGAATTGAGGGATTGAGGAATTGAGGAATTGGGGGATTGAGGGATTGAGGGATTGGGGGATTGAGGGATTGAGGGATTGAGGGATTGGGGGATTGAGGGATTGAGGGATTGAGGGATTTAGACAGTTATTAATTTAGTTTTGCGTAAAAAGCGCAATATAGTTTTCAGTTTCTTTGTAAACCTCTGGTAAACAGGCGTTTACGAAGATAAAATTTGGCGTCAACTTTTTAAATAGGCTAAAAGTTAAATGATTGATTGTAATATAATAGACAGAGCGAAGCGATACCACAATTCGTCATTTGTCATTCGTCATTCGTCATTTCCGGCTTGTCCGGGTTGGGGATTTAGTCCGATATTTTACGGACAACGATTGGGTTTACCGGACGAAAGCAGCGGTATTTTAAACACCCCCACCACACCCCGAACTGGTAAGACAACTGCTCCAGGGTGAAATAAAAAAGAAATTCAACCGGATTCAACTGCGGTCTGATGGTGACGTACTCCACCCCTGCCGCAACTAAATGCAGAAACGCGATAGCGATCGCTGCCGTTGGTGCGAAGGGCACCATGACCAGAGATAGGAAAAGATAGTATCGCGATACAAAAGAACATATGAAGTACATAAACGCCACCTTGCTCCGCAGTACGGATAAAAGCAGCATTGCGGAGTTAACCATGAGGCCTTTTTTCCTGATTTGAATCAGTTTAAAGGCCCCATCGGACAATATGGCAGCACCGCTGACGAACAGCAATGGAAGATAGTTCAAAAAAAAAGACAGTAAAACACCCACCCAGAAGAACAAGGCCAGCGGCGGACAAAACAGTTGTTTCCTTTTCTGGGGATGCAGTCGGTTGAGCAGCGGCTCGGAGGTGCCGTACTCAAATCGCCGGCGGCAGAATGCGGCTAGCGTGTTACGGTGCTTATGGAAAACCCGGCCTTGGGATCGGTACTCAAATTGACAGTCGTGTTCTCGCAGCCGCCAGCATAAATCGACATCCTCTCCTACAAACAATTCCTCCCTGAAGCCGTTTTCTTTCAAGAAAATATCGCGTCTCACTATCAGATTACAGGCCGGCAGGTAAAAGAAGGGATCATTTTCTGTTGACCGCTTAAAGCGCGAACTCACACTGAGCGACGATTTTTCTTGTTCGTAGCGATCCAGCCCATTCTGATTGAAATAGCTTTCGACAACGCCGCCCACGGCAGCTACAGTTCGGTCTTTAAATGCCGGCACCAGTTCCCGCAACCATTCGGGATCGGACCGGCAGTCGGAATCGAGAAATGCCAATAGGTCTCCCCGGGAGTGCCGGGCAGCCAAGTTGCGACAAAAGGCTGCCTGTTTGTGCTGTTTGAGAGGAATCAGACGGACCCCAAAACGGGAGGCAATGTCCGGTGTATGATCGGTTGAAGCATCATCCACCACGATGATTTCAAGCTTATCGTCCGGATAATTCAGTTCTTGCAGAGACTGCAGGCAAGACGCAATATCTTCCGGTCGGTTTCTGACGGGGATTATTATCGATACAAAGGGAAAATCGGAGATCGGCGAGACCCCTTCGCGTTGCAGAAACCCTTTGCGAACCAGATCGTCCAGGAAAAATTCGAGTTCGTCCGGATTTTCGATCTTTGATATGGATTGGATCGTTTCAAACGCAACGGGCTCATGCCGGGTAAATCGCTGGAATAGCCGAAGCCAGAAAGGGTGAAGGCTGATGGTTTTCAAGGGGTGGGAAAGCGTCAGTACCATCCGGTCATTCGTTTCGTGGACTGAAACTTCTTTGCGCAAACAATAGGTCAGCATGTTCGACATTCTGCGGTTCGCTTTTTAGTCGTTTCACTTAAATGGATATTGAGTCCCGGATCTTTATCCCCGGGCCGACCAGCCGGCATCGATACTGATTACGGTTCCGGTGAGAAAACGGCTTTGATCGGACACCAGCCAAGCGACGGCGTCGGCAATATCCCGGGGTTTGATACGGCGGCCTTTGATCAGGTGTCCCTGCGAAAAGTGCTCGTAGGGGTCCCCCTCGAGATCGATTTGGCCGGCCAGACCGTCCAGCATCGGGGATTCAACCGTGCCGGGACAGACCGCGTTGACATTGATATGGTGATCCGCCACTTCCATGGCCAAGGCCTTGGTCAGACCGATGACGCCGTGTTTGGCCGCTGCGTAGTGCACCGAAAGACCCAGCCCCCTGAGTCCCGCTACTGAGGAAACGTTGACAATTTTACCGTACTGCTGGGTCACCATCCGGGGGACGACGTGTTTGCAGCAAAAAAACGTTCCTTTCAGGCACACGTCCAATACCTCGTTCCAGGCCGACGCGCTCAGATCGGTGATGGGAAACAGTGAAATCACCCCGGCATTGTTGACCAGGATATCCAGGCGGCCGAAGGCCTCGATTACCCGCGCCACCGCCCGGCGGACCTGGCTTTCATCACGCACATCACAGGCCTCGCCGATGGCCTCGACCCCGAGCGCGGTCAACTCCGTTACGCTCCTGTCCAGATCTTCCGGAGTTGAAAGCGAATAGGGTATGGTCGCAAGATCCGAACAGACATCCACGATGGCCACCGCGGCGCCCTTCGATGCCAGATCCTTGGCAATCGCCAGGCCGACATTGCGGGCGCCGCCCGTTATTAAAGCGGTTTTACCTTTAAATTCCCGATTGCCTGTTCCCATGGCGTTTTACTTCCTCCTGGTGATGTGTCCGTGGGCCTCAAGAAAATCAATTATCCCATTCACCTGGGATTCGACTGAACCCGTCAGCAGGGAGCCTTTTTTCTCTGTCCGGCTGCCGGCGAGCAGCTGATCGATCCGCTCGTAGCTGCCGAGGCAGCTATCCGGTGCCGGCGCCTTTTTAGGACGCGGCCGAGGCGGATACACACGTCTGACCTGTAACCTAGACGGAATGTCCCCGTCGTAGCAAAGCCTTTCAACTCGCATCTCATTGGCGCGCATTTTATCCGCCAGCGACGGCATGCGGGGCACGACGGTGCCGACTTCGACGCTTACCACGGCAGGAAGGCGGCAGGTGATCACTTCCCGTGCCCCCCGGTCGGCCTTGCGCCGGATGCGCAATAGCCGGTCGTTTGGCGAAACTGATAAATCAGTGATCGCCGAGACAAAGGGCAGCTGCAAATGGTGCGCGATGAAAGCCGCAACCTGGCCATTGCCGGTATCCAGCGACATTTTGCCGCACAGCACCAGATCGGCTGCCAGATCCTTGATGGCCCAGGCGAGGAGGCTGGACTTTGCCCAGGCATCCATCGGTGTATCGGCGTCTACCTGATAAAGCCGGTCGGCACCCATGGCCAGACAGCGCCTCAATTCGGTGGGTGCCGTTATCGCCCCAAGGGTCAGCATGATAACCTTTCCCCGTCCCAGCTGTTCCCGGCGACGGAGTGCCATTTCCAATGCGGCTTCATCATATGGATTCACGCGATCGATGTGATCCGAGGAGTCCAGATAGTTCGATATTGGATCTGTACCGGTTCTGGCATAGGTGTCGCGGATTTGTTTGATGCAGACGATAATTCTCATTTTACGGGTTGCGTGTTTCGGGTTACGGGTTACGGGTTGCGAGTTACGAGTTACGGGTTGCGTGTTGCGTTTTATCGGGTTCGGCTAAAGCGGAGGCCGCTATTTCAACGATATCCTTTACTTTAGGCGGTTTTTCGATTTCCAGGGAGGCGATGCCGTCTTCCAGCATTGTTATACAATAAGGACATGCAGTGGCCACCATGGGGGCGCCGCTGCGGACTATTTCCTCGGCCCGCAGCAGGTTGATGCGCTGTCCCTGACCGTCATGCAGCCACATTCTGCCGCCACCGCCGCCACAGCAAAAGGCACCTTCCCGATTGCGCTGCAATTCCTTGATTCTGAGCCCTGGAACCGCCCGGCAGATTTGCCTCAAGGGTTCGTATATTTGATTGGCCCGACCCAGAAAGCAGGGGTCGTGCAGGGTGATTGTCTGCTCCAGTGGGTATTTCAGCTGGATACGGTTTTGGTGAATCAGCCGTGCAATGAATTGGCCGGCCGGTTCCACTTTAAAATCGGATCCCATACCCGCGTATTCATGTTTCAGAGTGTTGTAGCAATGGGGGCACAGTGTCACGATTTTGCGCGCGCCAAACCGTTTGAGATGCCGAATGTTTCTTTGGGCCAGCTCGATGAAGACCGCATCGTCTCCCAAGCGCCGGGCCGGATCACCGCAGCAATATTCCGCCTTGCCCAAGACCGCAAAGTCCACCGCCCCGGCTCGCAGAATTTCGACCATCATCAGGGCCGCCTGGCGGTAGCGCGGATGAAACGCAGCGGCGCAGCCCACCCAGAACAACACCTCGACCGCGGCGGAGGATTCTGATATCACGGGCACTGCGCGGTTGAGCGCCCAGTCCCTCCGATGAGATATTCCCTTGCCGTAAACATCCCCGAAAAGTTCCAGATTGCGGACCATGCCGCGGGCTTCAACCGGCAGTTTACCTTGCCCCATGACTTTGTGGCGGCGCAGGTTGATGATTTTGTCCAACGGCTCAATAAACAGCGGGCAATGGGTCAGGCAGGCCATGCAGGAGGTGCAGGACCAGATTTCATCGGCGGTGATGGCGTCTTCCAGCATTGGTTGTACTGTTGGCGCCCCAGGGGGGTGTTTCTGGCCGGTCTGCTCCATCTGGCTGAGGATATCCCGCATGACCTTGCGGGGCGACAGCGGTTTTTCGGCCTGAAATGCCGGGCAATTGGTCTCGCAGCGACCGCAGGACACACAGGCTTCGGCTTCTAGCAGTTGCTTCCAGGTGAAGTCCTGAATCGTTGCAGCACCGGCCGGTTCCATCTCCCCGGAAGGCAATGCGGCCTGGCCCGGCAATCCCGGCCTGCGGTAATACACGGTCAAGGACCCGGCAAATAGATGACGCATGAAACCGTACGGCAGAACCGCCACGAAAACCAGCAGGGCGAAGAAATGCAGTCTGATCATGACTTGCATCAGCAGCGGAGAATCCGGCAACGCCAGCGAAATCAGCCAGCCCAACGGCGATGACCAGGTAAATCCGGTTACCGTGATGGCCAGGCGTGCCCCTTCGGCCAAAAACCCGGTAACCACGATAAACAGCAGCAACACCATCGGCACCAGGGTCTTTTGCGGGGCGGGTGATTTGGTGGCACCGAAACGGCGTATCAGCAAATACAGCAGCCCTGAGAGCATTGCCAGGCCGATCAGTTCGATCCCCAACGAAAGCAGGTGCGCCACCGCAAACGGCAAGGTGAAGCCGAACTGGGCTGCAATGACGACCACCATCGGGACCAGAAAACCAAAGAAAACCAACAAATGGGCCCAGCCGGCTGTGCGAATCTGCCTGATTTTGTCATGGCTGAACAGGTACCTGATCAGGCCGGCCGGGTTCCGTGATGCCCGCGCCGGCCGCCCCTGTTGCACCAGGAGCCAGCGCTGCCGGATACCGGCTGCCATCACGACGACCGCACCGGCAATGAGCAGTATATCAAAAACTGTCAGCACTTTTATCGGATCCTTGGTTGGTGTTTACGGAAAATTTGTGAATGAAAAAGGCGATTCCGCCGAGCACCAGTACGCCCAGAACGACCTGGTAAATGACGGCGGCTGCCATGACTCCCGGCTGGCCCTGAGGGTCGGTTTTGACATGGATATGGCCCAGCAGTTTACTATTGCCATCCGGTGTCAAATGGCAGGTAAAACAGTTTTGATCATCGACAGTTTCCTTGCGTCCGTGCGAGGCCCTGCCCTGGTGACACCCCAGACAATTGGCGCGGTCATATGCCCGGCTGAAATCCTGTTTACTGTGCGAGGCGATTTGCAGCGACGGCAGCCAAGACCAGTAATCCGTCAGACCGCATTCACGGGGGTGGCAGCTTCGGCAGGTTTGCTGCATTCTCCCGGAGTGGATCGAAGAACGCGGATCGTCCCTGGACTGCATAGCATGGCGTGTATGGCAGGAATAACATTGGGGCCGCGTACCGCTGTTTGATCCCCAGCCGTGACGGTTTTCCTGTTCATGACAGCTGCTGCAATTCGTTGCCCCGGAGCCGGGCGTGGTAATGTGGCTATCATTTTTAACCAGGTAGTGGCAATCCTGGCAGTTGGCTTCTTCGCCGTGAATCGAAGCTTTGTACTCTGCATTGGATATTTGAAGATCACTCTCGGTGCTGCCGATTTTATGGCAATTGATACACTCCCGGGGCGAATAGGCCCAAGCTGCCTGAGCCGCGAAGAATATCAGAAGCGCTAAGCCGTATCGCAACTTTTGTCTCATATCCATGACCATTATAGTTGGCGGATTTGGGATACCTAATTTGAAGCTGTCGCCTACAGACGCCCAAGCCGATTTGCTCTAGGCATGGAACTGCAAGAGATCAATCACGAAAACTCGAAATAACGCAAGTGGGAAAAAAATCCAACCGATATTTCCCGATTTCCAACTTTCGTGCTGCCTTGATAAATAATTTTAAAGGCAAAGATTTCACGCGTTATTCTTTAACCCGATTGCTTTAGTTCCTTGATCCGCTGCACCAAGGGAGGCAGGATCTCATGAACATCCCCGATGACGCCCAGATCGGAGAAACGGAAGATCCTGGCCCGGAGGTCTTTATTTATAGCGATGACCATCCGGGCTTTTTCCATGCCGGCGGTGTATTCATTGGCCCCCGATATCCCGCAGTTGAACATCAAACGGGGTGTTACGGACTTGCCGGTCTGGCCGATTTGGCTTTCAAATGGCAGTGTCTGCGAGTCGATAACCGGCCGGGTGCCGCCGATACTAGCTCCCAAGACCTCTGCCAGCTGGCGAATGATGTCAAACGACTTTCCCTTGCCGACTCCCCGTCCCCCGGATACAATGATGTCCGCTTCCTCGAGGTCCAGGGTTTGCGGCTCGGCCGCGATGATGTCGATCAGTTCTGTCCGGAGGCCGTCCGGCGGCAGGGCCGCGGACTCAAACAGTACAACGACCCGGGTCCCGGGGGCGGGATCATCCGGTGTCAGGACGGACGGCAGAAGAGATATGATCGGCGTCGCCGGGCTATCCAGAACGATCTCCTCAAACAGGTAGCCGTTTGAAATCGGGCGGATGGCCACGGTTTGACCATCATCACCCGGGTTTACGTCCACGGCCCGGGTTACCAGGGCGGTTTCCATCAACGCGGCCAGCCGCGGGCCCAAATCATCGGTTTGGGCCGATTGAGCCATCAGAAAATAGGTCGGGGTCCGCTGCTTGAGCAATCGAGCCAATTCAGCGGCAAAAATTTCGCCTTGGTAATTTGCGACAGCTTTGCCCCGCACACAAATCACGCGATTGGCACCGTATGCCCCCAATCCCGTCAGCTTTTCTTCCAAACCATTTCCGATAGCCACGGCGGTGACGTCGGCGGGCTCGTCCCGCCCGGCGGCCAGGCGCCGCGCCTCGGCAAGCAGCCCGAAGGTGACCGCGTCGATATCTTGGTCTCTATGCTGAACCAGAATCCAAATATCCATCATAACAATCTACCGACCCGGTGCCCCTCGACGACGGCCATATCAATTTTTCTGGGGGACACACAATCGCCGATCCGATAGAGCTCCTTAACCTGGCCTTTCAATTCAAAATACAAATCGTCGCAAGCCTGATTTCCCGCCGCCAGCACCACTGTGTCATATCCGTCAAAGTCAAGCATTTCGTTGGAATACACATTCAACCCCTTGACCAGGGTGCCTTGGATTTCAAGCACTGCGATATCCGGGGTAAATGTGACGCCTTTGGCTGCCAGGCGTTTGCGGGCCAGGTACAGGTCCTGCAGCGGGCCGAGGCCGGCCCCCACGAAAAGGGTGGGGGTGATGATGTGAACTTTTCGGCCGGAGTCTGCCAGGAACTCGGCGGTGCCTGTAGCCTGATGGTGTCCGTCCAGATCAATCAGCAGAACGCTGGGACCGGTTTCAACTTCCCCGTTTAACACCTGCCAGGTCGTGATGACCTGGGGTGCCTCGTATTCCCCCGGAAAGGGTTTGCTTTTTGGCACCGAACCGGTGGCCACAACCACGGCATCGGGGTGCAGCTGCAGCACGGTCTCGGCCGAGGCGGCGGTGTCGAGCCTGAGATCGACGTCCAGCTTGTTGACCTGGCCGGACAGCCAGCGGGTAACGCCGGTCAACTCCTGGCGGCCGGCCGCCTTACCGGCAATGATATTCTGTCCGCCTACCTCCTGATTCTTCTCGAAGACGATTACCCGATGCTTTCTCAAGGCGGCCGTGCGGGCCGCTTCAAGACCCGCCGGACCGGCGCCGACGATCACGACGGTTTTCGGCCGGTCGCATTTTTTGAGGGTTCCCATCCCGAGGATTTTTTCTTGGCCCACCGCGGGATTTTGGATACATCCCAAACTGAACCCCAAGCCCATGCGGGCAATGCAACCCTGGTTGTCGGCCACGCAGTGGCGAATTTCATCCGAGCGATCTTCCCGGGCTTTGTTGGGCAATTCCGGGTCGCATATAAGGGCCCGCACCATGCCGATCATGTCGGCCTGACCATCGGCCAGAATTTTTTCCGCCAAATGAGGGTCGTTGATGCGGTTGGTGCAAAAAACCGGCAGGCGGACTACAGAACGAATTCCGGTGGACAGCGGCACGGTGTAGCCCAGGGGCGTGTGCATCGAGCCTTCCACTAAAAAAAGATTATAAAAGGTGCCCAGGCTCAGGTCCATGAAATCCAGCTGCCCCGTTGATTCAAGGCTAACGGCAATCTGTTTGGCGTCTTCCAGGGTCAGCCCGCCTCGGGGATGCATTTCATCGGCATTCAACCGCACACCGAGGGTAAAATCCGGCCCGGTGGCTTGGCGCACGGCCTGCACCACCTCCAGGCAAAACCGCATTCGGTTTTCCAAACTGCCGCCGAATTCGTCGGTGCGCAAATTCGTGGCGGGCGAGAGAAACTGCCGGATGAGGGAGCTGTGACCCAGCTGCAGTTCAATTCCGTCAAAACCGCCCTCGACCGCATGGGCCGCACTTTTGGCGAAGTAGGCCACGCACTCCCGAATGTCTTCGATTTCCATTTCTTTAGCGGTTTCACGGAAAATGGGGTCTTTGCCCGGCGACGGCCCCCAGACCGGCAGCCGGGAAATTTTGCCGTCGCCCTGCATCCCATTGTGATTGAGCTGGGCAAAGATCTTGGTATCGTATTCGTGAATTGTGCGGGTCAGCGCTTTGAAACCGTCGACAGCATCCGGTTCGAAGGCATCCACCAGATCGGCATACGGGTGATCGGTCGGGTGAACTCCCAATTCCTCGGTCGTAATGAGCCCGCAGCCGCCCCGGGCGCGTTCCCGATAATAATAAATGTGGCGTTCGCTGATCCGGTGATTTTCGCCGAAGTTGGTCATGTGGGCCGCAAAATGAATCCGGTTGGGTACGATTACCGACCCGAGTTGCAGCGGAGAAAAGAGATATCTAAACTCGGTCACAGCGCTTCTCCTGCTTTGCGCCCCTCCAGGATGGCCATGTCGATGCCGCGCGGGGCCACGCAATCGCCGATCCGGTGCAATTCCCGCACCTGTCCTTTCAACTGTTTGTAGAGCTCGTCCTGCGCCGTATTGCCCATATCCAATACGATCGTATCATAGCCTTCGAAACGCACCGTTGAGTTGGTAAATATTTCACGGGCGATGACGATGTTTTCTTGTATTTCATCAACAATGACGTCACTAGTGAACTTCACCCCTTTTTGCAGCAGCCGCTGACGGGTCAGATACAGGTCCCCGAGCGGACCCAGCTCTATCCCGATAAACAGTTCGCTGGTTACCATCCGCACTTTTCTGCCCTGATCGGCCATCAATTCAACCGTGGCCGTGGCATGATGACCGCCGTTTTCGTCGACAAACAGTACTTTATCACCGACCGGAAAGTCTTCATTTAGAACCTGCCAGACATCGAGCACCTTAGGGGGGCCATACTCCCCCGGTACCGGCCGTGACCGTGGGCGGGAGCCGGTGGCCACCACCACGGCATCGGGCTGCTGCTGTGTGACGAATTCGGGGGTCACGGTCGTTGCGGTAACAATGGGTACTTCGAGCTGCGCCAGGGTGTGCTTGAGGTTTCGGACGATGCCGGCCATGGACTGCCGGTCGGGTCGCTTTTGCATGAGATTGATCTGCCCGCCGACATGCGCATCTTTCTCAAATACAGTCACGGCGTGACCCCTTAAACGGGCAACCCGAGCGGCTTCCAAGCCGGAAGGTCCGCCGCCGACCACCATGACCTGCTTGCTTCTGGCCGCAGGGCGGTACGCTTCACCATCTGTCGTAGACTCTTCTGCGACCATAGAGTTTTGAATACATCCCAAAAGTTTATTCTGGTTGATGCGTCCGATGCAGCCCTTGTTGTCTTTGACGCAATAGCGTATGTCCTGCAGCTTTCCCGCGCGTGCTTTTCTAACCATATCCGGATCGCAAATTAACGCCCGCACGAACCCGACCATATCCGCCTGTTGGCCTGCGATGATTTCCGAGGCCATTTGCGGAAAGCCGATTTGGTAACTGGCCATTACCGGCAAGCTGACACTTTGTTTCATTTGTTCTGCCAGGTCGACCGTAAAGCCAAGGGGGGTGTGCATGGATGCCTGAGTCAGGTAGAGATTGTAATAAGTCCCCAGCGAGGTGTTGATGAAATCGATTTGGCCCGTGCCTTCAAAGCTTTGCGCAAACCGGCGGGATTCGTCGATGGTAATGCTGCCCCAGAATTTTTCATCCACACACAGGCGAATGCCGACCGTAAAGTCGGTTCCCACCGCCCGGCGCACGGCGTCAACCACCTCGAGCGGCAGGCGCATGCGATTTTCCAGTTCACCGCCGTATTCATCCTGGCGATGATTACTTAAGGGGGAAAGAAATTGACGCAGCAAGGATTGCGGCCCCATGTCGATCTCCACCCCGTCAAACCCACCGGTCCGGGCCAACTCGGCGGCCCTGGCAAAGGCCGCGGTAAGGGTAGTAATGTCCTCGGGTTCCATAGCCTTGGCAGTTTCGCCAAACTCGATATCCGCGATGGCGGATGGACCCCAGATGGCCTGCTGGGTGATGGAACCGCTGCTTTGAAATCCATGGTGATTCAGCTGCGCCAAAATCCGGGTATCGAATTCACGGACGGCTGCGGTCAGCCGCCGGTAGTCATCGACCACCTCCGGAAGATAGGCTTCGACCATGGCTTCCCAGGGCCGATCGCTTGCGTGAATGGCGAGTTCTCCGACAATGATCAAACCGCATCCGCCTTGCGCCCGCCGGCGATAGTAAGCGATGTGGCGCTCGGTCAATCTACCGGCACGGGCGAAATTCGTGCGATGCGCAAGAAAACAGATGCGATTGGACAACTCGACGCTGCCGACCTTCAGTTTTTCATAGAGATTATCATGCATAGGCGCTAGACGGCATCACTTTGAACTTGCCTATAGGTTTTAGCCACGGAGTACTTCAATACTCCAGAACTCCAACACTCCGGCTACAAGTTATCGGCAAAACCATTTACCTATGAATTGGCCCCGAATACCTGGATTTCAGAATCGAACTAAAATCTCGTTTCAAGCAGCGCTTCTAATGTTCATCAGGCATTCCGGGTCCGGCATGGCAATGTCGTGATAAGTGTGAAAAGCCACGGCCGGACAACCGCCGCGGCAAACTTCAAACCGATTGCACGATTGACAGGAGTTAACGTTCAGGTTGCGCAGTCGGATAAAAACCGGCGCACGCTGCCAGATATCTTTAAAACCGGATCTGCGCACGGAACCGGCCAGAAAGATCGGCTCCTGCATAAAGGCGCATGGATAGACGGCGCCATCGGGTGCAATGCAGCAGGTCATCTTGGCGGCACCGCACATGTCCAGGCCCTTGCGGCGCCTTTTTTCGGAAGTGAGGCAAAAAAAAGAATCACCGGTGCGCACCAGATCATGCCGGTCGAGCCAGACGGCAAAATCTTCCAGTTGATCTTTTTCGGGGGCCAGATATGAACGGCTGGTTTTTCCCCGGCCCGACGGTCGAAACCGCGAGACCCTTAGATCGGCACCGTAATCGCCGGCAAGCCTGCGAAGATCGTCCAGTTGAGGATAATTCAATCGTGTCAGGACAGTGTTGATGCTGAATGGTACCTGATGGCGCGCCAGGCAGGCGACGGCTTCCAAAATTCTTGGGTACGTTCCCGGGCCTCGAATTCGATCGTTTACTTCAGCCGTAGCACCGTCCAGGCTGACCTGCAGGTAAAGCATTTTCAGATTTGCCAAACGCCGGGCCAAATCGTCATCGATCAGCATCCCATTCGTGCTGACGCAGGTGACCAGTCCCTTTACATGGGAGTATTCCAGGATACGCAGAAAGTCATGCTTGAAAAACGGCTCCCCCCCGCCGATGTTGACCTGGAAAACCTTGAGCCGGGCAAGTTCATCAACCAGCTTGAGACATTCGCGGGCCGTGAGTTCATCTGTAGCGGCGGCACCTGAATCAGACAGGCAGTGGTCACATTCAAGGTTGCACTGCAAGGTCATTTCCCAGGTGACGTTGACCGGGGCCGTCAATCCCATTTTGGCCATTTCAGCACTCAAGGATCACGCCTTTCTCTTTTAACTGTTTTAGGCTTTTCCCAATTCCCGCCTTGCGGACAGCGGAAACGGAAGCCTGCAAATTACGATTCGCCAGCCATTGATCCAGCGTAAGTTCGCCTTCAAAAAAATCCGAGTCCAGTGTTTTGCCGGAAGACAGGAAATACAGCCGTGGCCCCGTCATGGTGTAAAAAAGCATACCGAAATCTTCTTTTCTCACCTGGGTGCCGGGGGCCAGCATATATCTTGCTGCAGTTATTGATTTCATCAATTACTTTCCTGAAACCACTCGCGCGAAAGAAATCCGGCCTGGGGCGGTTCGTTTCCATGTCCCGCAATTCGAATTCCAGAATCTCAATATACCCCGCAAATACCATCGATGGACAATTCTTCGATTTGGATTTCTTCGGTATCGAAGATGTTTTCCGGCGGATTTTCCTCGGTTTGTTGCTTTAATTCATCTGTCTTATCATTCGTTTCAACATCACATTTATTCATGTAGCTTTCCTTATGTCTATCCGGGGCTGATTCAGTATGCCTCCAGGATCGAATCGATTCGTTTGCAGGGAGGCGACCTAAACGTTGATCGCCTCCCCGGTAGTATATCGCCAAGTTATTCCATCCGGATACAACCACATATATTCTTGCCGGCCAGCATGTCCGCATAGGCCTCATTGATTTGGTCCAAGCTGTAATACTTGGTAATGAGCTGGTCGAGCTTCAAATTGCCCGCTTTGTACATGTCGAGCAACTGGGGGATCGCTTCATGGGGGCTCTTACCTCCATACAAGCTACCTTTGAAAGATTTCTGCGTAAGAACATTTGCGTAGAAGTGCAGAGGTGCGCTCATTTGGTCAATCGGGGGTATCCCGGACAGGACTGCGGTTCCATTTTTCTTGATTGATTGTTCACACCACTGAATGATTTCCGCGTCGCCCATGGCATCAACCGCAACATCGACGCCGATGCCGGTTATCTTCATTACTTCCTCAACGACATCCTGGCTGGAGGCATCAATAAAATGAGTACATCCCCAATCCAGGGCCCATTGTTTTTTCCCCGGATTTTTGTCAACCCCAATAATCACGGTGGCATTTACGGATACAAATCCCTGGACCGCATTAAAGCCTACACCACCCAGTCCAACCACCATACCAAAGCATCCTTGCTCAGCCTGGCCCGAATTGACAACCGCCCCCCAACCCGTGGGAGTGCGGCAACCGACAATCGGAACCTTGAATAAATCCAGATTCTGATCAATCGGGACGCAGCCGTTTTCCGGAATAACCACATATTCACTAAAAGCGCCCAGATAAGCAAACTGGTCTATTTTATTGCCTTTTACGTCACGAATACGATAGGTGCCATCGTCCCTCATCCCGGACATTAAATTCGCACCGGAATCACAAAGTTGCCCCTGGCCGCCAATACAGGGCTGGCAATGGCCACACGAAGGTATAAAAGACATGACCACCTTATCGCCTTCTTTGACCCGTGTGACGTTTTTGCCAATTTTTTCGACGATGCCGCCGCCCTCATGCCCGCAGATAATGGGATATTCCACTCCAAAATCGGCAGTAACGCAATGCCAATCCGAATGGCAAACTCCGCAAGCCAATACTCTTACAGCCACTTCATCGTCCCGGGGGTCTTCCCACTCAACTTCCTGGATTACAAACGGCTGATTCTTGCCGGGTAAGACGGCAGATTTTGCTACAGTCATGTTTGCCTCCTTTCAATTGCTAGCGAATGCTTTGAGAAAATTATGCTGGCCATACCGTGCGTCCGTTGCTTTATTAACCTAATGCACCTCCTTTCCGGCCGAATGACATTTCTAGGAATGACAATGATACAAGTGCATCCAAGATGGCCAATCATCGCTCAGCCGCCGAAAACCGACTGAAAAACATTTACGACCGCTCCGCCCGGCAGAATCTCAGCCGGCTTCATTATCTTTCCATTCACTGCGACCACGGCACCTCGAGATTCGGCAACTTTGAGATACGCCAGCAGGTCGACGACTGTGGCATTTTCCGCCATCTCGACTTCAAAGCCGGCCGCAGGGTCGTGTTGCGGGAAATCCCGCCCCAATGTTCCGAATAGTCTGACGTTGATCTTCATTGGCAAAGCCGTTAAAACGAAAATGTGCTGTCCATGTCTTCGTCACTGATGATGACAACGGTATTGTGCGGGGGCAGCGGTTCTTCGTAGAAAAATTTGGGCAAGCGGTCATCCTCATTCGTAAACCCGGCATTGCGGTTGAATTCCCGTTCGGCCTGCAATACCCGGATGCCCATGGCCGGAATGTCATCCGGTCCAAGTTGAGTGCCCAATTTTGCATTCATGGCGTTTAAGAACGCTGCGCCACCCTCGGGGGTCGTTATTGCAAAACTCGCTAACAGGCACATTCCGGTGCAGTCGACGGCGGCCATGGCAATCTGCATATTGCGGGAAGCCTCAACCTGGCCGTCGGCCTTCAGCGGATCCAGGGCCTGGGTCAGATATTCTCCGACCACGTTGCCTGCGGTGTGATCCGCTCCCATCGGCGACGTGGCATAGGTGACCGCGTTGCCCTGCATGGCTCTGGGATCATAGGCGGCGATGCTTTGTCCCTTGACGACGGGCACCCGGGCATGGTTGAAGTGTTGGCCGACGGCAGCCGGACCGTTGCCGATGACCCGGCCGATTTCGCTGCCCCGGGCCACTTCTTCAATCATAGCGACCGCCGCCTGTCCATCGCCGAATTCCTTATATCCTGCATCCATGGCTACGGCTACCGCCACCCCGGCGCTCATGGTGTCCAGACCGATGTCATCGCACAGGAAGTCCAGGCGGGCCACCGTATCGAGATCATTGATGCCGGTCATACCGCCCATGGACCAGATTGTCTCGTATTCTAAAGACGACGTGACATACTTGCCGTCCGGATCCACAAATTCATTCGAGCAGTGCACAATGCACTGGGCGCAGCCTACGTGAGTGGTCTTGCCGCCGCGTTTCTGGATCACCTCGGCCATGGTTTCGCCGCTGACTTTCTCCCAACCATCCAGAACCCCCTTGGTGGCATTATAACTTGGGAATGCGCCCATGGAATTGATGGCGGCCACTAACCCGGCGGTGCCGAGGGCCGGCATCATCTGGCCACTGAAAGGATGCTCTTTGACCGCCCTGGCATAGGCTTTAGCGGCCTCTTTGAAGGCTTCCGGATCGGCGATGGCATCGGGATTTTTGCCGCCTTGGTCGACCACGATGGCCTTGAGTCCCTTGGCGCCCATCACAGCTCCCAAACCGCCCCGGCCCGCCGCCCGGCAGGGTCGCCCGTCAATGTCGGAAGTCTGGATTGAGGCAGAGGTCAATTTTTGTTCACCGGCCGGCCCGATGCACAAAACGGCATTTTTTTCGCCGTAGGTCGCAAGCAGCTTATCCACCAGGGCATAGGTGCGCATATTCGCGTACTCTGCGGCCGAATCAAAGCGCGCCTCTCCGTTTTCGTCGATTTTAAGGATACTGAGGTCGCCATCGGCTCCCTGGCCTTCCACGATTATGGCGGAGACTCCCAGCCGCCCCAGGGCCGCGGCCACCGTTCCGCCCGCATTGCTTTCCTTGATGGTTCCGGTCAACGGGCTTTTGGCCCCCACGGAAAGCCGGCTGGTATTGACCAAATTGGTCCCGCTCAATAGACCGGGAGCAAAAATAAGCTTGTTTTCCGGGCCCAGGGGATCACATTTGGGGGGCACTTCATTGTTGATCATGATTGATGTGAGCCCCCTGCCGCCCAGACCCAGGTATTCCTGGGGCACATCTTCGACGGATATGGTTTTGCCGGTCATGTTCACCTTCAGGAATTTCATGACATTCTCCTTATATTTAGAATTAACGCTTATGATTGCGACCGCCCCGTGAAAACCGGCATCGCGCAAGTCGGGCAAGGGCGGCAGCGTAATCGGTGACAACCCCTGCCCGGCATCTAACATTATCCTTTAAAGCTGTGTACACTAACCAGCGGTTTCGATTTATTCCCACTCAATTATCCAGCGTCCCTTGATTTGGCGCTTTTCCATGGCGTCGACAATCTCGTTGATGGCATCGACTTTAAATCTTTTCTCGATCAGTTTGTCGAGCTTCATCTCGCCGGTTTGGGCAATATCGACCAGGGCCGGAATATCAAGTCCGGGCGAAATGCTTCCATATAGATGTCCGATGATCGATCTTTCCTGCAGCGCCAGAAGCATCAGCGGCAGCTCGGAAGCCGAATCGGCTGGTGGAATTCCAGTGACCACCGTTTTGCCGCCTGCAACCATGGACCAGTAGGCCTGGACCAAGGCCCCTGGATCGCCGCTGACTTCAAAAACAAAGTCGGCTCCGCCGCTCACCCATGATCCGTCTTCAGCTTGCACGCCGCCGGTTAGCGACATGATGGCCGGCACCGGGTCTTCCTGGGAGCTGGCAATGAAATGGGTAGCCCCGAATTCCCTGGCGATGTCTTCTTTGCTGCCTTCCAGATCGACTGCGATAATGGGATTGGCATTGCGATGGGCCAACGCCCGGACAGTGTTCAATCCCACGGCTCCCATACCATAGACCGCCACCGATTGCCCGGCTTGAACATTGGCCACATTGCTGACCGATCCCCATCCGGTGGGAACGCAGCATCCCATAGTACAGGCCTGATCCAATGGGAAATCACTTGGCAGAGGAATGGCGCCCGCCTCAGGGAGCACCGTGTATTGGGTAAAACCCGCTACAAACGCTTCATGCAGCACCGGCTGCCCCTGGGCATCCTTAAATCTTGGGGTTCCATCCAACAGGGTGCCCGTCATAAAATAAGCCATATTCGTCGAGCAGATATTTCCCCGACCTCTCAAACAATTGGGACATTGGCCGCAGGGAATCATCCAGGTGGCAACGACATGATCGCCCTCCTTGATATTGGTGACGCCGGGTCCCACCGCTTGCACCACTCCGGCTGCCTCATGGCCGCAGATCATCGGCAGCGGTAAAGGGATCTGCCCCTTTATCACACTGAAATCCGAATGGCAGAAACCCGAGTAGGCGTTTTTGACTAGCACCTCGCCTGCCTTGGGGGACTCCACGTCCACTTCTTCGATGGTTAATGGCATACCAAATTCCCTTAATACTGCTGCTTTGCTCTTCATCACATTCCTCCTTTTGAGTTAAAAGTTAGGTGGATCATTGAGCGACTTACCTTTGATTCCTACTTGGAATCTCAGGCTACGAATATAGAGAAATTTGCAATTAACAAATGCTTGTTTTCTGCGTGCATCGAAATTTCGTCAAAGATAGCGGACATGTCCGTTTCATGACTGGTTGGAGGGTCTGTTGATAAGTTTTTGAACTTCAGATGATTATTACTTATAGAGAGGATAATTTGTCAATATGAAATAGCTAAAAAATTCAAATATCATTCGGGCTATAAAATCCGCAGATTTTTTGGATACGGCGTCAAATATTCGAAACCACCCTCGGTCACTACAATCGAATCGCCGACCCGGGCGCCGAATTCGCCTTCAATCGTGATGCCGCCGTCCACCGCAAAGGTCATGCCCGCCTGCAGGACGGTTTGGTCGCCGTCTTTGAATTCGGGACGCTCCAGGTAAGAAAATCCCACACCTCGGCCGGTGCGATAGCAGATACCGAAGCCTTCTGATTGATAGATTTCCAGTGCAGCGAAGTGAACTTCCTGGGCCTGCACGCCCGGTCGAATCGTTTCCAACGCGGCCGCTTGAGCTTTTAAAGCAATTTCATATATCCGGGCGTGTTCGTCCGACACCCGACCCACGAAGTATTCGCGGTCAAATCCCAGTTTGATTTGCTTAAACAGGGTGAAGGGACAAAAGCACATGTAGACCGGGTCGCCTTCAATCAAGCGGCGATTGGTGGGCCGCCGGTGAACCATCGCCAGGTCCGGGCCGGTCTGCAGGATCTGCAGATCGTGAATCACCGGTGAAACTAACCGATCGGATTCTTGCCGGCCGACGAACTCCGCCGCGCGGCGCGTCCCGGCGGCAATCGCCGCCAAAGAAATTTCATACTCGGGCACACCCGGGGCAATGGTCTGCACGGCCGCCTCGCACATGGCCACCGCAACCTGCCCGGCTTGGCGCATGGTGTTGATATCTTCCGGGCTTTTAACCATGCGCATGTCCGATAAAATTCCCGCGATATCCCGCATAGCGGATTCGGATACTTTATGCCTTAAATAGGAAATGATCAGCGGGTGGGATTTAATCGGCTCGAATCCTACCTTTAGATCCCCGATGGTGCCAAGCAATGCATCCAACCGAGCCTGCCATTCACCGTCGATGCCGTCCGTCCATTGTCTGATATCCTCGATCCAGGACATGTTGGCGGCCATTTCAGCCTCCAGACCGGGAGTGATCAATGTGGGGGAGCCGGTGCGGGGAATTACCAGAATGGTCGGCCGGCCGAAATCCATTCCCAGGTAACCCCAAAACCCGGCGAGAAAATATATGTTGTCCGGATCGTGGATGACCGCCAGGTCGATATCTTCATCGGCGAGACGCCCCTGAAGCTCTATAACCCGTTCTTTCTGTAGTCTTTGCATATCAGTAGCCTAACCCGGACGGACCGGAATTGAATATTGAAGAATGAAGATTGACTGATTTAACGTCTCGGAATTTCTACAACTTACTGATAATATAAAGGTTTTTTTGGGTTTTCAAATTTACCCCGAAAATGGAATAATGGAATACTGGAATGGTGGAATGCTGGAATGGTGGAATGCTGGTCTGCCGCAGCCGGATCAAAAGGATATAAGCCATTCTAGTTTTATCGCCAATCCAATCGGTGGCGGGAACATTAATCCAACATTGCATTATCCCAAAGCCCATTATTCCATCATTCCAGTATTCCATCATTCCAATTGTGAGCGAAGCGAACCAAGTTCGAGATACAGGCGCTTACGGTACCCCGACCATTTTAAGCTTGACACCCGAGGGTAACTTCTTTAATCCTAAATAATCCACGCCTTAATCAGGCATATATAGAAATGCAAATCCTTTTATGAAAACTGAAGTCTTATATATGACCGGAGTGTCCGTGGATTATTTAATATTTGGGTTATTTACTTTAAATTTATGCGGCCGAGTAATACATTTAAGCCGGTAGCCAAGATTGAGCCTGTACAATTAAGCTTTAAATAATTTGATTGCAAGGTAAATCGTAATGCAACCCGGGCTTTCCCCCAACGAAATGTATTTTGGGCTCAGAAAGGAAATTCGTATATGCCAGCTACCTCGGGCGATAATGGAGAAGCATTCGTTCGGTTCGAAAAAATCGAAAAAAGCTTTGATGGTGAAACACTGGTTATCAAAAACCTTAACCTGAATATCGCCAAAGGCGAGTTTCTGACCATGCTGGGCCCTTCCGGATCCGGCAAGACAACGACCCTGATGATGCTGGCCGGTTTTGAAACGCCGACGCATGGTGAAATCTACCTGGGTGAACAGCCGATCGGCAACATTCCGCCCCATAAACGCAATATCGGGATGGTTTTCCAAAACTATGCCCTCTTTCCCCACATGACGGTCAGTGAAAATTTGTCCTATCCCCTGGAAGTCAGGAAACGACCCAAAAGCGAGATCAAAGACCGGGTCGACAAGGCCCTTGGCATGGTCGAACTGAGAGGATTCGAGGGTCGATTCCCAGCCCAGTTGTCCGGTGGCCAGCAGCAGCGCGTGGCACTGGCCCGGGCCCTGGTCTTCGAACCGCACCTGGTGCTGATGGATGAGCCGCTGGGGGCCCTCGACAAGAACCTGCGGGAGCAGATGCAGTACGAGATCAAACACATCCACGATGATTTGAACGTGACCGTGGTCTATGTTACCCACGATCAGAGCGAAGCCATGACCATGTCCAACCGGGTTGCCGTGTTCGATGACGGCATTATCCAGCAGCTCTCCACCCCGGATGTGTTGTACGAGGAACCGCAAAATGCCTTTGTGGCCCAGTTTATCGGTGAAAACAACAAAATTTCCGGTACGGTGACCGAGCTTACCGACGAACAATGCATCGTCACGGTTGACAGCGGTGAGATCGTCAAGGCGCTCAAAGTCAATGTCGCTAAAACCGGCGAGCGTACAACCCTCTCCCTGCGTCCGGAAAGAGTTACCCTCAACCCGGCGGCCGGCGGCCTTGAAAATATCTTTGAAGGTACGGTCAGAGAATTGATTTATCTGGGCGACCACCTGCGCACCCGCATCAGCATCTGCGGCAACGATGACTTCATTGTCAAAGTGCCCAATGCCGCCGGTCGCATAAAAATCGGCGAAGGTGAAACAATCAATGTGGGGTGGACTGCCGACGACTGTCGGGCGCTGGATTTCCTTCCTTGACCCGTGTGGTTGAACTTTTCGTTCCTTCTTCCTAATGAGAAATCCATCAATTAAATCTCAAATAACAAAACTCAAATCCCAAATAAATCTCAATTATCAATGAACCAAATTCCAAACGGGTTCCCTCTTTTTAAAGGGGGTTAGGGGGATTTTTTGATTATTGGAATTTGGATATTGTTTGTAATTTGTTATTTGTATTTTGGTGCTTAAACCTTTTCGTGCCAGGGCGCTTATCCTCTATTTGATATAATAGGCGAAATTCTAAAATAGTTGCAGGAAATAATTCTAGGTCGGCCGAATCCCCCTAAGACGTTCCGATCGACGCCTCAGCAATTCCACGGTTGTCAGCAGCAATACCGCCACCGCAATCAGAATGGTCGCGACGGCCAATATCGTCGGACTGATTTGCTCCCGGATTCCCACCCACATTTGACGCGGAATGGTGCGCTGCTCAAAGCCGGAAAGAAACAGCACCACCACAATTTCATCAAAAGAGGTCATCAGCGCGAAAAGGGCGCCTGAGATGACACCCGGCAGGATCAAGGGCATCACGACTTTGCGGAACGTGGTGACCGGGCTGGCCCCCAGGCTGGCCGAAGCCCGGATCAGGTCATGATCAAAACCCATCAAGGTGGCGGTCACGGTGATGACCACAAAAGGGATGCCAAGCGCGGTGTGCGCCAGGATAAGCCCCGGATAGGTTTGGGCCAGGCCGACTTTGGAATAGAAAAAAAACATGCCCGCGGCGGTGATGATCAACGGAACGATCATGGGGGAGATGAGCAGACCCATTAAGGGTACGCTGAAGGGCGTCTGCGGCCGGCTTAAACCCCAGGCCGCCAGGGTGCCGAAGAAGGTCGCCAAAATAGTCGCAAAAAAACCGATTATGATGCTGTTTTTAATGGAGTGAATCCATTGGGGATTGTTGATCGTGTCCTCATACCAGCGGGTGGAAAAGGCATCCGGGTCCAGGGTCAGCATGCCCTGCGAAAATGTAAAATACGGCTCGGCATTGAAGGACAGCGGGATCAGAACCACAATCGGTGCAATCAGAAAAAACAAAATCAGTCCGCAGATAACTCTGAAAACATAATACCAGGTTTTTTCAAGCCGACCGGCGTAAGTGGGAAGAGACACCGCGATTACCTCTATGACTTAGATGTTTTCCAAATTTGTGCGAATGTGAATCGAGTACAAGTTGTTAGCTCTTAAGCTGTTGAGTTCGTAAGCTGGTGAGCTCTTGAATTCGTGAGCTCTTGAGTAATTGAGTTCATGAGCTCTTGAGTAATTGAGTTCGTGAGCTTGTGAGTTCGTGAGTTCGTAAATTCATGAGTTCTTGAGCTTGTAAGTTTTTGAGTCTAAAAATAAGGATTCAATTCTCTTAAGCTTGCGAGCTAATCCGCTCACGATCTTACCGACTCACGAACTAATCCGCTCACGATCTTACCGACTCACGAACTAATCCGCTTACGAGCTTACCAACTCACGAACTTACGAGCTACTTGGGCTTACCAACATACGTACGTACGAGCCAATCAGCTTATGAACTCACCAACTTATGAACTCAACAGCTATCCCAGCTTCATATTCTCGATGCCGACCAGCCGATTGTACAGCCAGTAGATGACCAGTACGCCTCCCAGCAAAATCGTACCCATGGCGGCGGCCAGTCCCCAGTTCAAGGTTTTGCTCATGTGCAGCGCGATGAAGTTGCCGATCAACTGACCGGATGCACCGCCGACCAATGCCGGGGTAATATAGTAGCCGATGGCCAGGATAAACACCAGCAGGCCGCCGGCGCCTATGCCCGGAACGGTCAGGGGCAGATATATTTGCCGGAAGGCCCGAAAGGGATTGGCCCCCAGAGAGCGGGCCGCCTTCACATAATAGGGTGATATGGTTTTCATGACGCTGTAAAGCGGCAGTATCATAAACGGCAGTAAAATGTGCGTCATGGCCACCAGGCTGCCGGTCATGTTGTAGACCATGCGCACCCGGTGCTCATCGGCGATTATTCCCAGCCAAACAAAAATATCGTTTAACACTCCCTGTTTTTGCAGCAGCACGATCCAGCTGGTGATCCGAACCAGCAGGGAAGTCCAGAAGGGCAGCAATACGCATATCATCAGCAGGTTGCTGATCCGAACCGGCAGCGTGGACAGCAGGAAAGAAACCGGATAACCCAGAATCAGGCACAGGGCGGTCACCGCCAGGCTGACCCACAGGGTTCGAAACCAGATTCGATTGTGGATCTGCTGAACCTGGGGCTGGGATTCGATATTGTTGTCCACATTATATTTTAAATCAAATGCCGCGAGGTAGTGGGTCGTGGTGAACCGTTTTCCCATGCGTTTGATAACCACCCAGGTTTCACGGTCTCCCCAACCCTTGGCGATAGAGATCATTTTTTCTTTGAACGGCCCTTCTTTAATTCGTTTGACTTTGCGAGCTGTCTTGTTGAGCAGACTGCGCATGCCGGATTTCTCGTAATTCAGTCGCAGGGTAACCTGGCCCAGGGTCCGCTCTTTGCGCAGGGTTTTCAGTTCTTCCGCCATGGCGGCAAATGCCGCTTCGTCGGGCAAGCCGGCGTTTCCATCCCAATTATCTAAGGCCTTGACGGTTTTGGGCAATAGTTCGACGACCTCGGGCGTGTGAACGCTGAGGAACAACATGTCGAATATCGGGATAAGAAAGGCAAACAGAATCAATAATAGCGTCGGTACGACAAATAGAAAAGAACGAATCTTATTCTTTCTTTCGGCTCTGCGAAGACTGATCTTCAGCGGAGTGCCGTCGGTAGTCGTTATCTGGCTGGCTTCATTCTGCATCGGGGTATCATTCTAACTCGAGTTAGCGTTAATCCAACTAATCCGATGATCCAGAGCCTGCTTGGCAAACTTCAAATACGATGGAATGCTGGCGTTTTGGAGTACTGCAGTATTGGGTTTGAAAACCGGATGATAGCCATGAACTTCAAAGGGCGGGCCAGTAGTAAAGCCCGCCCCCGAAATCTTAGCATGTTAATGGCGTTACTTTGCCATCCAGGCGCTGTAGCGTTTCAGGATTTCATCCTGGTGGTCGGCCCACCACTCGTTGTCGGTGGCCAGTGCGTTTTTGAAATTGGCCGGTGCGGTCGGCATGTGCGGTGCCATCTCAATATCGGTGCCGGTATAGGTCTTGATCAGCGGTACCGAAGACTTGCGGGTCGGGCCATATGATATCCAACTGGCCTGGTCAGCCAGGGCCTGGGTCGTGGTGGCATACTTCAAGAATTCAAGCGCGGTCTTTTTATTCTTGGTGCCCTTGAGGATGGCGTAGTAGTCCATATTGTAAACCTGGTGATCCCAGATAATGACGAACGGCTTTTTCTCCTTGACCTGGGCGTTGAAGATGCGGCCGTTGTAGGCGGTCGTCATAACCACTTCACCATCGGCCAGCATCTGCGGCGGTTGAGCGCCGGCTTCCCAGAAAATCAAGCTGTCTTTGATGGAGTCCAGCTTTTTGAAAGCGCGGTCCACGCCCTCGGGCGTCGACAGGGTGCTGTATACGTCCGCCGGAGCCACGCCGTCGGCCATGAGGGCAAATTCAAGAGCGACGACCGGCCGCTTGCTGATGCCGCGCATACCGGGGAATTTTTTGACGTCAAAAAAATCCGCCAATTTGGAAGGCTTTTCACCCATAAACTTGGTGTCGTCATAAGCGACGATGGTTGTCCAGACAATCGTAGCGACACCGCATTCATGCAGGGCCCCGGGAATAAAATCGTCGGCGGCCGAAACACCGTCCGGCGATGCGGCCAGCATGGATGCGTCGATAATTTCCAGCAACCCCTCATCACAGGCACCGGTCAGGTCCTGTTTTTCGACATCGACAACATCCCAGGTGACGTTGCCCGATTGCACCTGGGCCCTGACTTCAGCCAGGCCGCCGTTATAGACTTCGGCGTTGACTGTGACGCCGGTTTTCTTCATAAACGGCTTCTGGTAGGCTTCGATCTGACTTTGTGAAAACGCCCCTCCGAAAGACGTTACCGTGATCGATTCCGCCGCCAGCAGCGATGCGCTCGGCACCAATGCGAAGATTGATACCATCGCAAATGCATACTTCAAATACCCTCGAAATAGTTTCATAATTCTCTCCTTTCAATCGATTATGATGGGTTAAGGGTGGATAATTCCTTATGGGTGAGGTTTATGATTCTAATTTCGATACAACAACTTAATGAACTTGTAAAGAATAAATTTCTTTCAGTTTTTTCCTCGCAGTTGATGTTTAGTCGTTAGATAAGCTGAAAGTTATTAATAATATGCAAAATTTTACAGATTTTTCTAAAAGGCGATTTATATGACGGCCGAGGCGGGCTATCCGGTATTGAAAGAACCATAGTCTGGGTTTTTTACAAACCCGGGTCCGCCTGAGGAGGAGAAAGATTAGCCACAAAGGCACCAAGACACAAAGAAGAAATTTTTTGATTAAACGTGCCTTGGTGTCTTGGTGGCGAAAATATCTTTTAGAATGATCCTTCGCAAACTTCAGATAGAAGTTAATGGTTTGTGGGAGTGGCCTCGATTCGGCTGCCGTTCGACAGGCTCAGGCCCCCGAGCAAGTCGAGGGGAGCTCGTCGCAGGCCGGCCACGATTACCCGGGTATTCGCGGTTAAAAACCGCTCCCACCATCTGTAATAGCGCTATGGATCAAGAGTAGTTTCTCTCTCGATTTGACTGGTCGCTCGCGACCAGAGGCAGCGCTGACACCTGAACACTGACACCTGAAACCTTCATTTTCTTACAACATGTTGTCAGAAAAAAAGCCCTAGGCGCCTAATAGTGATATCGGTCGACTGAAAAGACTCCCATACCGAGGCAATGGATCGTTGATGCCTGCCAGGCGCAGGCAGTGCCAGCCGAGGGCCGCGTTGCTCGATATGACCGGTTTGTCCAATTCATTTTCCAATCCTTCCAATAGATGCAATGCCCGCAGGTTGGTGCAGGAAATAAAGACCGGGTCGACCCGATCGGAATGTCCCAGATCCAATACGGCATTGCGAATGGATGACGGTGAAATGCGGCCCACCTTGGCGTCAACCGGCTCATTCCACGATCCCATGACCGGCACATCGAATTGGTTTTGCCGCAGGTGGTCTCGCAAGCGTTGATTTATTTCGTCGGCATAGGGTGTGATCAAAGCGATACTGCGGGCTTCCAAGGCCGCGAGGGCCGCGTTGGCGGCCTCGATCGGGGTGGTGCAGATCGTCCGGGGATGAGCGGTATGAATCAGATCGTGGACTGCATCGGGCCCGATGAACAGGGAACCCGACGTACACCCGTAGGCCATCACGTCCACCGACAACCCCGGCAGGAGGAGGCCGGCCGCCCGGGCAATCTCACTTTCCATGGCCTGCAGGGTATCCGGGGTGATCGTCGCGGCGCAGGGCAGACGGGTTACAAAACAAGCTACTTCCGGCAGGTCGCAGATCATGCGAAGCTCGTGTTCAATGGTCTGATCGTCGGGCAGGGCGATAAGCCCGATGCGGGCACGGGCGCCGATTCCGTCATCTAATTCGTAGGATAGGTAATTTTTATTGATCATGAGTTATATTGTGGATTTAAGGTCAGGGTAAATTATGAATTGCATTGCTTTGTCCTGAATGACGGTCTAACTTAGCAATCTGTAACTCTTATGAAACTTCTGAGGAATGGATTCGATTTTAATTATTTTTATTTAGACAGAATTTACAGGATTATCAGGATTTTTTTCGCCTGCGGCGAGGGGCCTTTCGGCCGAAGGCCGAATTATCCTGACGATCCTGTTGATCCTGTCCAATTATTTTATTAAAAATAAGAATCCATTCCTCTCTTTCTTTCAAATTCTAGAGTTTTTTATTTGATCAGATTGGCCGTTTTCCAGGACAGCGGCAACGCTCGTGTGAAACTACGCCAAATTGACACGGTAGGGCGGGCCACCGTGCCCGCCGAAATTGGTCGGCACGGTGGCCGACCCTACGCTTTCGTTGATATTCATTTGAGCGATAGGCTGAAGTCAATTATGAGCACATCCTTGGTTACGTACCCGTTCTCGAAGCTTTTGAGCTGCTTTCAGTATCGAGGACGAGGACGAGGACGATTACGACGACGAGCACGATTTAAATACCCTACTTGGGATATATATAGATGTTTCATATAGGTTGGCAGGTAGAGTGTGCAGGAACCCCTGTCTGTCCTCCGTCATCTGACCTCTGACCTCTGTCCTCTGCCCTCTGTCCTCTGTCCTCTGCCCTCTGTCCTCTGTCATCTGTCCTCTGACCTCTGTCATCTGACCTCTGTCCTCTGACCTCTGTCCTCTGCCCTCTGTCCTCTGTCATCTGTCCTCTGACCTCTGTCATCTGACCTCTGTCCTCTGACCTCTGTCCTCTGACCTCTGTCCTCTGTCATCTGTCATCTGACCTCTGTCCTCTGACCTCTGTCCTCTGACCTCTGTCCTCTGTCCTCTGTCCTCTGACCTCTGACCTCTGTCCTCTGACACCCGACACCTGAAACCTTGTACCCTAATCAAGATTAAACAATATATCGTTCTCCCGATAGGACTGCTCCAGCTTTTCCTGATGGGCTTTCAGTCGACCACCGTCGCGGCTGGCCAGTTCCAGGACCAGGTAGTTGATGATGCAGGAGATGGTGGTCGGACTGCCGATGAAGGGGATATGCTTTGATGGCGCCACCAGCGACAGATGGGCGAATTGGGTCAACGGGCACAGGGGGCTGTCCGTAATCACCAGCAGGGTGTGATCCAGGCGCCGAACTACTTGGCCGAGTTTGATCAGTTCGTTGGGATAGCGCGATGTGGCGATAACAACCGCTAGGCTGCCCGGTTCGGCAATGCTCAGCCAGTCGACGGCCACGCTGTCGCTGCCTTTCAGGATGCGGACATTCTGGCACACTTTGGTCAGCGACCATCCTAGATAATACGCAAAGGTGTAAGACAAACGCGAACCGATGACAAAAATAGACTTGCTGCTTTCGAGGTAGTCCACCACCTGATTCAAATCCTCCATATCAATCGATTCGAAAAATTGCTTCAGGTTGTCCATTTCCTCATATAAAACGCGGCTGAGGCGATCGGTGCCCGGTCCTTTGATCCCGGATAAATCCGAGCGATCCAGCAGGGTCAATTCGGTGTCGACGAAGTCCCGCAATGACTGCTGGAACACGCTGTATGCTTCGTATCCCAGTTGACTGACAAACCGTACCACCGTGGCCTCGCTGACGTTGCAGGTTTCAGCCAGTTCTTTGGTGGTCATGAAAACCGCTTTGCGAGGATTGTCCAGAATGTATCTCCCAAGAATTTGGCCTTTGGGGGTCAGCGAGTGCTGCTGCTCGACCAATCGCTTCATCATGTTCATATTTTGTTTCATAATATTCTTTTTATGTATTGCTTTGATTGGTGTTATTTTGGGACGTTAAATTGCGGATTTCGGATTTCAGATTTCGGATTTGTGGAATCGCTATGCTCTGTCCATTTATAATGGACCGTTCGACACAGAAGCTCACGACAGGCAGAATTCTTTCAATTCCTAAATCCCTGAATTCCTAAATCTCTGAATTCCTAAATTCCTCAATCCCTAAATTTATCCCATCAACAATATTTGCCAACGGATGAAAAATATGTACCATACTGAAAAGGTAATTTAAATAATTTTTTGATATTTTCTCTTTCATATTTGTCTTTATTATATTTATAATTATTATAAATGCTTAAAATTATATAGCAAAAAAAAATAAATATATTTATTGTTTTCTTCTTTTTATGTTGACAGGATTTATTTCATTGTTGTAAGGAGTTCAGAAATATCTAAATTGGCTAATCCGGTTGTAGAAAAAGATTAAGTTAACAGATGGTGGGAGCGGTTTTTAACCGCGATATCAAATAGCGTGGCTGGGCTGCGACGAGTTCAGTCGAGTCGAACCTACTTCCGCTAAAGTTTATCCTAGCCCCACTCGGGATTACTCGAACGCTCCGGTACGTTTTAATCGGCTTAGCCACTTGTTTTTGACCTTGCCCCGAAGACCGGGATTTCAATGTAGAAAAAAACAAAAGGAACGGCTATGTTTGGAAAATATAAACCACTCTGGGGAAAACCATCTGCGCTGAATTCAGCGTACGACGCCGTCATCATCGGCGGCGGACTGCACGGGTTGGCGACCGCCTATTTTCTGGCCCGGGATCACGGGCTGACCAATGTGGCCGTGATCGAGAAACGCTTTATTGGATTCGGCGGCTCCGGCAGGAATACCGCGATTGTGCGTGCCAACCAGCGGACACAGGAAAATTTGCCGCTCTACCAGGAGGCGCTCGATCTCTGGCCCGTATTGACCAAGGAACTCGATTACAACCTGATGTTCTTTAATTGCGGTAATTTGAATCTGTGCCACAGCGAGGCGGCCATGAGTGCCGCCCGGCTGCAAATCGCCTCGGCCCAATTCAACGGCATTGAAAGCCATCTGCTCGATGCCAAACAGTGCCAGGAAATGGTGCCGGCCCTGAATATATCCGAGGATATCACCTATCCCATCTTCGGTGCCATGTACCACCCGCCGGGCGGCATCGTGCGGCATGATGCGGTGGTGTGGGGCCTGGCCAAGGGGGCCGCCAAACACGGCATTCATATCCATCAGCAAACCGCGGTCACCGGCATCAATGTTGAAAACGGCAAAATCGTGTCGGTGGAAACCGACCGGGGCAAGATCAACACGCCCAGGGTGTTGAATGCAGCCGGCGGCTACTCGGCGGCCATTTCCTACGAAATGCTGGGAATCAAGCTGCCCATCAGCGTGTTGAACATCCAGGCCATGGTCACCCAGCCCCTGAAGCCGATTTTAGACCATGTGGTTTCTTCCGGCGCGTATCACGCCTATGCCAACCAGACCCTGAAAGGGGAGATCGCCACCGGGGCGCACATGGATCCCTGGCCCAACTATACGACCCTGGCCACCGCCCATTATATCAAACACCAGGCCGAAGCCCTTTCGGAGATGCTGCCCTGCCTGAGGGGTGTGCGATTCATGCGGCACTGGTCGGGACTGGCCGACATGACGCCCGATATGGCGCCCATTATGGACGGCAACGATCAGATCGAGGGCTATTACATGGACTGCGGTTGGGGTTATTTCGGCTTTAAATCCTGTTCCGCGGCCGGCAAATACATGGCTCAATTCATGGCCAGCGGCAATTGTCCGCCGATTCTAAAACCCTTTACGCTGCGGCGCTACGAGCAGCACCGCCTGATGGGGGAGATCGCGACGCCCGCCTACTATGGGCCGTGGAATTAGCTGGGTATCGCCGTCATATAACCTTTACCGGACGCGATATGCTGGATGCTCGATACGGTAAATAGGTAAAATTAGGTCCAATAAGTCATATAGGACTTATAACAGATAGGATAAAATATCTCTAGGCATTTTAAATTTTAGTCAATTTAGTCATTTTCAGTGCGAATAGAGTGCTTATTAGAATCGTCCATCACCATTTGTTGATTTTCTGAGTTTCCTTTTGAGGAGGAGTATATGGCTTTAACAATAACCTGTCCCATCTGCGGCAAGCGCAACGGGTATGAATTTCGTTTTGGGGGCGAAGAAAAAGGTCCCCGCCCCGAGGAAGAGGGATTAACGCCGGCGGCCTGGAGTGATTACGTGCATATGAATAAGTCGGTGGCCGGGATTCAGCAGGAGTGGTGGTTTCACCGGGACGGCTGTGGTTCCTGGTTCACCATCCACCGCAATACCACAACCAATCTTGAAGTAGATCAATCGGAGGCGACATCATGAGTCGGCTGGAAAATCTGCCTACCTTACGAATAGATCCTGCACAACGCATACCGTTTAACTATGCCGGCAGTTCATACCAGGGTGTGGCCGGGGATACCATTGCCACCGCCCTGTATGCCGGCGGCACCCGTATTTTTGCGCGAAGCCTGAAATACCATCGGCCGCGCGGCCTTTACAGCCTGGACGGCGAATGTTCGAACACCTGCATGGAAGTCAGCGGCGTGCCCAATGTACGCGCCGAAAATACGCTGCTCAAAGCCGGGATGTCGGTGAGTGCCCAAAATGTCAAGGGGACCCCCGATAAAGACCTGATGGGTTTCATGGACAAAATGGATTGGGCCATGCCCGCCGGCTTTTACTACCGCACCATGCACAAGCCGGCCCAGGTCTGGCCGCTGGCCTTGAAGCAGGTGCGCAAGGTGGCCGGGATCGGCAAAATTTCCCCTGATTTTCAAATTCAAGGGATTTACGATGAAATTTATCCCCAGGCGGATGTGTGCGTCATCGGCGGCGGTCCGGCGGGAATGCTGGCGGCTGTGGCGGCTGCCGAAAAGGGGCTGCGGGTCATTTTGCTGGAAGCACGTCCCTGGCTGGGCGGTTTTTTTGACTATCGCACCGCAACCTACAATGAGGATTTGCCACTTTATCAGCGGGCCCGGGATCTGGCGGAGCGGGTCGCACAACTGGACAATGTGCGCGTATTTACCCATACCGCGATGGTCGGTGCCTACAACAACAACCTGATTACGGCCTTTCAGATCGGCGGCGAGGCAGATTCATTCAGCGAGCGCTATATCGAAATCAGGGCTGAAAGTGTGGTTGTCGCCACGGGCTGCATCGAGCGGCCGCTGCTGTTTGAGAACAACGAGCGTCCCGGCGTGATGCAGATCGCTTGTGCGCACCGGCTGGCCCACACTTACGGCATCCTGGCCGGCAGCCAGGCGGTTTTCAGCATCGGACACGACCTGGGGTTGGAGGCCGCCATTGATCTGCATGACCGGGGGTTGAAAATCGCCTGTGTGGCGGATATCCGCGAAGACGGTCAGGATGTCGACCTGATCGGCCAATTGCAGGAACGCAACATATCCTATTTGAGCGGTTGGGTGGCCGCCGAGGCCCATGGCAAATCAACCGTTGAAAAAGTCACCCTGGTCACCAACCAGGGCACGCTGCCCAAAGAATTTGCCTGCGATCTCCTGGTGGCCTCGGCCGGCCTGACGCCGGTCACCGGCCCGCTGACCATGGCCCAGGCCCGGCTGGAATATGACCCTCACACGGGCTTTTTCCTGGCCCGTAATCTGCCGGCAAGAATGCACGCCGCCGGCCGCCTGCTGGGATTGAGCCACCCCTGGTCCATAGAAACATCCGGCACCCTGGCCGGCCTGCAGGCGGCGGTGGATTGTGGGGCCGAGGCTGCAGGCGAGATCGATCAGGTCCGGCAGAACCTTGCCACCCTGGCGGGGCCGGACAAGGGTTGCAAGATGGTGACGGCGCCGGTCAAGGGGCGCAAAACATTCATCTGTTTTGATGAAGACACAACCATTAAAAATATCAAGCAGGCCCTGGAGATGGGCTTTGATGCGGCCGAGTTGATCAAACGGTTTACGGCCGCCGGCACGGGGCCGGGGCAGGGCGGTATTCCCGGGCACAACCTGCCGCTGTTTGTGGCCCAGTATCAGGCCGATTCGACGGTGGCCGCCAAACCGACCACGGTCAGGGCACCGCTGGTGCCGACCCTGATTGCCACCTATGCCGGGCGCAATCATGACATGTGCAAGCGCACACCGATGCATGATTCCCAGAAAAAAGACGGGGGGATTTTCCGCCGGATCGGGGTCTGGCGACGCGCCCGTTATTTTTCGCAGGATTTTACCTGCCGCGAGGAAATTGAAAACGTGCGCCAAAACGTCGGCATGCTGGATTCCTCGACCCTGGGAAAGTTTAAAATCTGGGGGCCGGATGCCTTGAATGCCTTGCAGCGGGTCTATGTGGGTGACATGTCGAAGATCAGGGATGGAAAAATTAAATACTCGGCCATGTGCAACGACGACGGCAATATCATTGACGACGGGGTGGTGGTCAAGCGCGCCGAGAATGAGTATTATTTTACCACCTCAACCGGCCGGGCCGGCGCCACGGTGGAGTGGCTGCGCTATCACACCCGTTATGAGGGCTGGAATTTCAACATGGTCAATCTGACCGATGCCCTGGGCGTGATCAACCTGGCCGGACCCAAGGCCCGCCAGGTTCTGGCGAAAATCACGGATGCCGATGTCTCCAACGAGGCCTTTCCGTATGCGGCCTACCGTGAGTTCAGCATTCATAATGCGATTGCGGTGCGGTCCATGCGCCTGGGATTTGTGGGCGAACTCTCCTACGAGCTGCATGTCGCTGCATCCTATATGCAGACGGTTTGGGATCTGCTGGTGCAGGCCGGCGAAGAATTCGGGATCCGCAATTTCGGACTGGAAGCCCAAAACGTGCTGCGGTTGGAAAAAGGGCATATTATCATCGGGGCTGAATCGGAAATCCGGACCACCCTGCATGACGTGGGATTGGGTTTTTTGTGGTCGCGAACGAAGCCAGGCGCAAAAACAGTCGGGGCGACGGCCCTGCAGCAAACCGAAAATCAGGCGGGGCGTCTGAAACTGGTCGGGTTTAAAATGGAAAACCCCGCGCGGGCGCCCAAAGACGGATCCATTATCGTGGAAAACGATATCAAAGGTTATGTCTGCACGGCACGGCAGAGTTTAGCCCTGAACGAATCGGTGGGGATGGCCCTGGTGGATGCATCCCTGGCAGAAGATGGCCGGCGGCTGCAAATTTATGAAGACGAATGCGAAGGGCAGCTTCTGTATGCAACCGTAGTTCCGACGCCTTTTTATGATCCTGAAGGCCAAAGACTGAAAATGTGAGGTAAAAAATGGCAGAAAATATTATCAGGCGTTCCCCGGTAACATTCGACGGCACCCCTGCCCGAACGGAGATGCGCGACAACTGGACTGTCGTACTTGAATATGAAGACCAGGGCGATGGGCCCTGGCTGATCGATTTGAGCCACCGGGCCCGCTGGGATTTGCAGGATCGCGAGATCGACGCCATCCAACCCTGGGGATTGACCATACCGGATGTCCCGGGCCGGTGCTCCTATGAAAATGGTATTTTAATCAATCGCATGAATCGGACCCAATCAGCCTTATGGCATTTAAGCGGGGATATAACGGATTCCCCGGAGGAAACTTCCTATACGGATGTCACGGATGCCACCGTATTTCTGGCTTTAATTGGACAAAACCTGGCTGCAGTATTCGAAAAGCTGTCAGCGCTGGATTTTTTTAATCCTTTAAATGAGACGCCGTTTTTGCTACAAGGACCTCTGGCCCATGTTCCCTGCCAGTGCGTGATGCTGGCAAGATCCCCGGATCGATCCGCCCTTCTGTTCACCTGTTCCAGGGGCTATGCCCGGGACATGGTCCATGCCGTGTTGGATTCGGGGATGGAATTCGGGATGCGGCCGGCCGGGGAGACTGTGTTTCACAACTGGCTTTCAGAAGTGAGGCATGCCAAATAAAGGATGGATTCGATTTTATTTTTAAAGTTGGACAGGATTTACAGGATGAACAGGATATTTTAGCGGTTTCCGGAAGAAACCGTAAAATGGCATCCGCCTGTGGGTGGAAATTTATATTATCCAGTCGATCCTGTAAATCCTGTCAAAAAAAGATATTCTAAAATGGAATCCATTCTTTAGCTATTAAAAATTGGAATTGAATAAATGACCTTAGAAGAAAAAATAATCGGTTTGTTGGAAGATCAAAAAATATCTTTTGAAATTGTCGAGCATGAACCGGTGTACACCAATCCGGCCATGGCCGAAGCCCTTGATGTCGACGAATCCGAGACCGTCAAATCCCTTGTCTTGAAGACCAAGGAAGGGAAAATGATCGTGCTGGTTTTACCCGGCAACAAGAAAGTCAACTGGAAAGCGGCGGCTGCCGGGGCCGGCACCAAAAAAGTGTCCTTCGCCAAACCGGAAGATGTCAGTGAGTCGGTCGGCTGCGAGGTCGGCTGTGTACCGCCCTTCGGGCATTTCAGCACCCTGCCGATCTACCTGGATCCGGAGTTGGCAAAAAAGGATTTTGTCTATTTCAACCCGGGCGTACATGATAAATCATTTAAAGTTAAAAGTTGGGATTTACGAAAACTCTGTCAGCCTTAGATTATATACTTAAATCCGAAAATCATTTTCATTTAGAAATTATATAGCTATATTGCGGATTGCGGAATTCGGATTGCGGATTTTTAAATGGAAATAATCTTATTTTATTTCTTTTAGCACGTGAACCTTTAGGTTACAAATTCATTGAAAAGCAGGACCTTTAAAATAGTGAAAGTCATCAATTACCAAATCCGAATTCCGCAATCCGCAATCCGCAATCCATACAAGGGGGTTTTTTAGTTATGAATAAAAAATACGATGCAATTATTATCGGTGCCGGTGTGATCGGCTGTCCCGTCGCATACGAACTGACCAAGATGGGATACAAAACCTTGAACGTCGATAAATTGGACGATGCCGGCATGGGTTCCACGGCGGCTTCCTGCTCCATCGTTCGCGCCCACTACTCCACTGAAGATGGCGTGGCCTTTGCCTACGAAGGCTTCAAATACTGGCTGGATTGGGAGAACTACCTTGAACATGTTAACGATGAAAAAGGTCTGGCTAAGTTTATGAACACCGGCTCCGTCCTGCTTAAATCCCAGGGTCATGACTGGCGCAAGGTCAAAAAGCACTACGATGCCGTGGGCGTCAAGTATGAAGAATGGAGTGTCGAAAAGATCAAAGAAATGGTGCCGGTCTACGACCTGCACGAAAATTGGCCGGTTCGACGCCCCGAGGACCCTGCGTTCTTTGATGAACCCAGCAAGATGCTTGATGGCGCTTTGTTCTGTCCGGAAGGCGGGTATGTCAACGATCCCGAACTGTCGGCGCACAACATCATGCGCGCTACCGAAGCCAAGGGCGGGGAGTTTATGTTCAATGCCGAAGTAGCGGAAGTTCGCAGCCAGGACAACCAGGTGCTGGGGATTACCCTGAAAGACGGGACCCAAATCGATGCGCCGGTGGTTGTCAACGTGGCCGGTCCCCATTCGTATAAAATCAATCAAATGGCCGAGGGCGTCTATGAAGGGTGCAATATCAAGACCAAGGCCCTGCGGCACGAGGTCATGCACACCCCGGCGCCCGAAGGCTATGACTATCTGAACGAAGGCTACCACACCTCGGACGGCGATGTGGCCTGCTATTATCGTCCGGAAGTCGGCAACATGGTTTTGATCGGCAGCGAAGATCCCGAGTGTGATCCCCAGGAGTGGGTGGATCCCGATGACTTTTATGCCGGCAAGGGGGAAACCGGCCGCAACAATCAGCTTTCCGAAGACCAGTGGAAGGCCCAGACCTACCGCTGCGCCAAGCGGTTCAAGGAACTGCAGATTCCCAATCAGCCCCGTGGTGTTTGTGATCTTTATGACTGCTCTGATGACTGGATTCCGATCTATGACAAGTCGAGCATGCAGGGCTTTTACATGGCCATCGGCAGCAGCGGCAACCAGTACAAGAACGCGCCGGTCGCCGGGCGCATGATGGCGGAGTTAATCGATGCCTGTCAGAAGGGCCTCGATCATGACAAGGAGCCTTTTCAGTTCAAGCTGCCCCATTTGGGGCGAACGATTGACGTGGGCTTTTTTTCCCGCAACCGCGAAATCAATTACGACAGCAGTTTTTCGGTGAACGGATAATTAATCCATAATTAATCCGCCTACATTATCGCGTATTCAGGGCTTTGAGTCGCCTAGTGATGGTTGACTGAATTCTTATATTGAAGCGATAATGCGGATTAATTATATTATGCTGTGCATTTTTTTTTGATACTAGACAAAATCCGGTTTTTGCATAAATTATGAAGGCGATGTTTATCAATCTTATCAATCAGGGACATACCGAAATTGGAATGGTATTGCTGGATCTCCCCCTTGGTTGAATCCTGTATTTTTGTTGTAGGGTGGGCTGTGCCCACCTTCGACAGTTAGATTCAGCGCTAATTGGTGGGCACAGCCCACCCTACGATAAGAAATATTTGCAACGTTAGGGAAAAACAGGGCTTTACCCACTGCAGGTGAAGTCCTGTTTGAATTGTGGATGACTGCTCAATTCAGAACTCGTAATTTGCTCTTAAAATGAGTCAACTTGTTGGGGAGGACAGATTGCAGATTGCAGATTGCGGATTGCGGATTTATGGAATCGCTTCGCTCTATCAGTTATAGTTGATAAAATTCCTTCAATTCCTAAATTCCTCAATCCCTAAATCTTTAATTGAATCGTAAATATGAAACCAGATATAATTATCAGACAAGTAATTTTGGATGACCTGGATCGCTGCCACCGAATCGAACAACTTGGCTACGGGTCATCTGAGGCTGCAACTGAAGAAAAAATTCTTAAGCGGATAAAAGTCTATCCTGAAGGATTTTTGGTAGCGGCGAAAAACGAAGAAGTAATTGGCTTCGTCAACAGCGGTGCCACCAATAAAGTCGATCTTTCAGACGAGAGTTTCAAAGACATGGTCGGACACGATCCCGCGGGCCGCAACCTGGTGATTATGTCGGTGGTCGTGCATAAGAAATTTCAAGGACAGGGCATTGCAGGATTACTGCTGAAGAAATTTATTTCCAATGCAGAAATGGCCGGCCAGGATAATATCTTCCTGATTTGCAAAAGCCCGTTGATTGTGTTTTACGAGAAGTATGGTTTTGAATATTTGGGGGAATCCAAGTCACGCCATGGAGGATTTAAATGGCACGAGATGGTTCTTAATTTAGAGCGTTTGGCGAAATAAGGTTCCGATATATGAAACTCTTCAAATAGATTAAGGGCTGTGGAATGGATTCGATTTTAATTGTTTTCATTTAGACAGGATTTACTGGTTTATCAGGATTTTTTTCGCCTGCGGCGAGGGACCTTTCGGCCGAAGGCCGCATTATCCTGACCATCCAGTTGATCCTGTCCAATTAATTTTTTTAAATAAGAATCCATTCCTCCTTTATGACAACCGGTATCCAGGTAATCAAAAAATGAAAATTTATGTCTGCGTGAAGCATGTACCGGATTCGGCAGCCAGAATCACCATTGTTGGAAACAATCAGATCGATGAATCCGTCACCTTTCTGATGAATCCTTATGATGAGCATGCCATCGAAGAGGCGGCCCGGCTCAAAAAACAGGTGGGTGAGGCGGAGATTATCGCCGTCAGCGTTGGAAAAGCGGATGCCGCCAATACAATCCAATCCGCGCTGGCCATGGGGGCCGACCGCGGAATCCTGGTCACGACGGACAGCCGTCCGGACAGCATGCTGACTGCCCGGGCCCTGAAGGCCGCCATCGAACAGGACGGTCAAGCGGACATCATCTTTACCGGCAAGGAATCCATTGACAGCGAAGGATTTCAGACCATGCACCGGCTGGCGGCGGCCATGGATATGCCTGCGGCTTCGGGGGTTGAGTCATTTGCATTGGAGCAGGACCGGGTGGTCGTAGAATGCGATCTAGAAGCCGGCGCCAGGGAGGTAATCGAGATGTCACTGCCTTGCGTGATCGGATGCAGCAAAGGCTTGAACAAACCCAGCTATCCGACCCTGCCGGCCATTATCAAGGCCCGCAAAAAAGAGGTGCAGCAACTCGACCTGCAAGCGTTGTGTATCGAAAAGCCGGCCGGCAGCATTGAAATACTCGAATTGAAACCCGCCGTTGAAGCGCGAGAACCGAAAGAGGTGAAAGGCTTACCGGAAGAGATCGCCGACGCCCTGGTGCGGATACTTAAGGAGGAAGCAAAGATACTTGCGGAGCTGTAAATATCCGGCGTTTGCGCTCGATGTTTGTTGTCTGTTGTATGTGGTTTGTTGGTAAACATAAGGAATCAGGTCTGGTTTTTATCCCATCAACATTTTTCCGCTAGTCAACACCCAACACACAACTCACAACATCCAACTTACGGCTCAATAAACCCCAACTTCATTCTTTATGGCAATGCGCCGAATTTGAGTATTTTCTATGATTAGTTGCCATTAGGAGCCAACAGTGAAAAAAATAGCCATCCTTATTGAAACGAAAAACGGAGAGCTTAAACAATCCAATTTCGGTGTCATCACCGCGGCCCATGGCGACGACCATGAACTCTATGCTTTCCTGCCAGACGGCAGCGGGGTAGATCATAAGGACGCTCTTGAATCTCATGGCATAGACAAGATCGTTGATATCGCCTCAGACAAAGGTCCATTCGCCTGGAATCCGGTCATCTGGTCCAAGGCCGTGATCATGGCCATGCAGCACTTTGGCATCAACACGCTGTTGGGGCTCACCAGCGCCCTGGGCAAGGAACTGCTGCCCCGGATCGCCGCCCAACTCGATGCACCCCTGGTAATGGACTGCACCGCCGTTAACTTAACCGATCATACCGCAGAAAAATCCCAGTATTCCGGCAGGTCCATCGCGATCTTAAAAACCCGCGGGGCACATCACATTTACGGCATCAGACCCAACGCCATCGCGCCGCAACCCAGCCCCGTGGCCGCCGAGCTGATTAATTTTTTAGCAGAGGTTGACAGTCCGGCGCTGACCATCCGGGAGATCAAGCAGTCCGGTGCTGCCGGGATTGACTTGACGGAAGCGGATGTCATTATCTCCGGTGGCCGGGGGATGGAAAACTCGGAAAACTTTTCTATTCTGCACAAGTGTGCCGAGCAGATCGGTGCGGCGGTCGGTGCCTCCAGAGTTGCCGTAGATGCCGGTTGGGTGCCGCACTCAATGCAGGTGGGTCAAACCGGCGCCACCGTCAGCCCCAAAGTCTACATCGCCTGCGGTATATCCGGCTCGGTCCAGCATTTCGCCGGCATGAAAACCTCGGGCCTGATTATTGCCATCAATACCGACCCGGATGCCGCGATCACCAAACGCTGCGATTACTTTGCAGTAGCTGATTTATTTGAGATCGTTCCATTGCTTGCCACCAAGCTGAAGGCCCATGAGGGTTAGCAGCAACTGCTTCTAATCGAATTTTATCAGAAAGAATACCCTGCCAAAGCCGCTCTGAAATCTTTTTATGACAAAGGCAGCTTGCCGGCTTTGCGCCAAGATTCAACCTCTTTAGCAGCCTTTTCGCCACGCTCACCGTCGATCCCGTCGTCGTGACCCATGTAGAGGGTCTGTGAAGGAAAGGCAAAGCTGCTTCCTGACTCTTTAACGATATCGCTCATTCGCAGCAATACGTCTTCGCGTATGGCGTGAAATTCGTTGAAGTCCCGGGTCAGTGCGTATACCCGGATACTAATGTCGAGGGATGAATCACCGAAGCCTGCGAAGCGCACGCGCACCGTGTCGGAGTGAATTTTGGAATGGGCATGGAGCATCTCGCGAAACTTCACCAGTACATGGCGCAATTGATCATTTTCAGTCTCATAGCGTAAACCGATGGTCATATTGATTAGCATCCGATCGCATTTCGCCCAGTTTATCAGCTCCATGTCTGCGAGGGCGGCGTTGGGAACCGTAATCAGAGTACGATCGAGCGCCCGGAGCTTGGTCGAGCGCACGCCGATGTTTTCGACTGTACCGGTTTTGTCACCGAAAGAGCAGATATCACCGACCCGAATGGGCTGGTCCAAATAAAGCATAATCCCGCCGATCAAGTTTTCGAGGGTTGGGCGAATTGCAAGTGCGACAGCCAAACCGCCAATACCTAGACCAGCTACTACGCTATAGAGGGGCAGCCCCAGTTCCTGTGCAGCTGTACCGATAATCACCACGCTGACCGCAGTTCCGATGGTGCGGGCACCAAGGCGCCAGAGATGCGCGTCGAAGCTATCTTCTGGGATATTGCGTGCCTGAACGATTCGCTCGAAGATGGCGAGCACGACTAGCCATGACAGCCATACAGCAGCGGCATGAATAATAATGGTCACCAAGACATCAACCACGGTCGAGAATGAGCCTGAAACATTAATTTGGTATGCAATGAAATCTTTGAGGCTCCAAACAACCACGAGGATCACGATTGGTGAGAGGGCACGACGCAGCAGGAAACCGATCCGATGGTCGGTTTCACGGCGGTTGATCATACGGTGACAGACGAACAGCACGAGTGCTGCGAGAATGCTAACAAGCACGACCGCTATGACTTTCCATTTTGGCGTATCCAGCCAGAAATCGCGGAGACCTTGCGGTACAAGTCTAAGCACCGCAGCAGGAATCATCGGTCCGGTAATCTGGGGCAGCGCGCGATTCCAGCTTGTGATGGGCAAAAACGTTTGCAGAGGCAGATCTTCAATACCCCGAAAGAATCGCGGCGCAGCCTTAACCGTGCGTCCGCTGAACAGAAACTCCCCCTCTCGCGGTCCCTTATCGACGCGGACAATCCGGATTGGTGTGCTGGGGATGCGCCATTTCGCGGGTGACATATCATCTTCGAAGGCATCTTCGCCAGGAACTTTGCCAAGATCAGGCAATTCAACACGACCGAGTATGTCGAGCAGGTAGGCGGTCGTATCGATTCCGATCTCGCGGCGCGAAGCCCGCGCCACTGATGATAAATCGAGCAGCGCCACGAGTTGATCGTAAATCACCTCAATCTGCTCGGCAAGCTCACGGGATTTGTTCAACCTATAGGATCGCAAATTCTGTTCCAGTTCGTCCCTGAGGCGGAGAAAAGTTTTCAGCGTGTTACGCGGGCTGTTCGTTCGGATGGGTCTGATCGTAAACTTCCCACTGGCTGGCTGCTGCGTCTCAGTGAACTTGTTCTCCCTATCTGATTCAGTTTCAGTCATTTCCTGGGCGTGAATGGAGGTGACGGCGCAGCAAATAAGGACAAGGGCAAGCCACCACCGTAAGGCGGTGGGGTAGTCGAATTTCAAATACAAACTAAACACTGTGATCTCCTCTATATACGGAATGAGATGTCAGAATTGGCTCGATTTACAGATAAAACACGATTCGTCCTTGGCGGTGCAAGGGATCTATAGATCTAAAATAAGCAATTGTCACATTGTGTCAATTTGGATCAAATCTTATTGCTGGTGGATGGAGGATGGAAATGTTTGTGAGTAAATCAATCTCTGCAATTTTAGGAATTATTGATAATTGAGATGATCTAAAAATCGATTAAATTAAAGATATGCTCTAAATTTGCCCCCAATTTGTCGGATTTCCGATGGCAGTTTTCTTGCCACTATCTGGAGTCAAGACAGATTGCATGTTTCATTAGGATATCAAAAAATGAAAACCCCATCTCCAATACCGGAAACAGGGTCTTATGATCCATTCATATGCTCTCCCTCTCTCAGTAATGTTATTTTCCTATCAACAGAATCCCATTTATTCATTATTGACTTTCTCAATTAAACACGCATTTTAGTTGTTATTTAAACCAAAGTTCGAATGGAAAAAAATGTTTCCCGGACGAGACAATAGGCATAGAACTAAATGGAGACGAAAACATGAAAAAAACAAAGATTAATGGCATTGCAATCGTAATTGCCTTGATAGTAATTCAAGCCTGGAATGTTGAGCCTGCATTGGCTGCTAACCCTTCGACAGGCTCAGGGCAAGGCAAGCCTAACATTCTGGTGATCTGGGGTGATGACATCGGCATTACCAATATCAGTGCCTACACTTTTGGATTGGTAGGGTACCGGACACCCAATATCGACCGAATTGCCAAAGAGGGTATGATGTTTACCGACTACTACGGCGAACAGTCCTGTACTGCCGGTCGATCGTCCTACATCACGGGCCAGAGCGTCTATCGTACCGGCCTCTCGAAGGTGGGGCTACCGGGCGCGGATCTGGGCATGCAAGAGGAGGATCCGACGATCGCCGGTTTGCTCAAGGCGCAGGGGTATGTCACCGGCCAATTCGGCAAAAACCACCTCGGTGACAAAGATGAGCATTTACCGACCAATCACGGATTCGACGAGTTTTTGGGCAACCTCTACCACCTCAATGCTGAAGAAGAACCGGAAAACGAGGATTACCCCCAAGATCCGAATTTCAGAAAGCGATTCGGGCCGCGCGGCGTAATCAAATCATCGGCCGACGGCAGGATCGAAGACACCGGTCCGCTGACCAAAAAACGTATGGAAACAGTTGATGACGAAACCGTTGCGGCCGCACTTGACTTCATCGAACGCGCTCACAAGGCCGGCAAACCGTTCTATGTATGGTGGAACGGCACGCGGATGCATTTCCGTACCCATGTCAAGCCGGAACTGCGCGGGGTGTCCGGTCAGGACGAATACGCCGATGGTATGGTTGAGCATGACATGCATGTGGGTAAACTGCTTGCCAAGCTCGATGAATTGGGGATTGCCGACAGCACCATCGTGCATTATTCCACAGATAACGGTCCTCATATGAATACCTGGCCGGACGCGGCCTGGTCGCCTTTTTTCGGTGAAAAAAACACCAACTGGGAAGGCGGCTGGCGTGTACCGTCTATGGTGCGCTGGCCCGGCAAGATCAAGGCTGGATCCGTCTCTAATGAGATTGTTCATCATATGGACTGGTTGCCGACATTTCTGGCCGCAGCCGGTGAGCCGGATATCAAGGCCAAGCTAAAAAAAGGCGATGTAAATGCCATTGGTCGCAGCTACAAAGTCCACCTTGACGGCTACAATATCTTACCCCTGCTGACCGGTGAAACAAAAAAAAGCCAGCGCAAAGAGATCTTTTATTTCGCTGACACGGGCGAGTTAACTGCGCTGCGATACAACGACTGGAAAGCGATATTCATGGAGCAAAAAGAATACGCGACATTGCGGGCCTGGATAGAACCCTGGACCCCTTTGCGTGTACCGTTGATCACCAACCTTCGGCGAGATCCCTATGAGCGCGCCCATGTGACGTCCAACACTTATTACGACTGGATGATTGACCGGGTATTTTTCCTCGTACCTGCTCAGGCCTATGTAGGAAGTTTCCTGAAGACATTCAAGGAGTTCCCGCCGCGCCAAAAACCCGCGAGCTTTTCCATCGACCAGGTCATGGAAAAATTGTCGACATCAACTGGGTCTAAATAAACAAGACGCCATCTTTGAGATTTGAGACTGAGTCGGCGCCGAACTCTGACGCCGGCTCATCTCCACCTCCCATTCCGGCAGATAGTCAAACGGGACACCTGCTTTTCGCGCTAGCTGACCGACGATCATTTGCTGTTTCCGTTCGCGGTGCCCATACCGATTCACGAATTGCCGGACCGCATCACTAAGGTGTCGCACGACGAATTGGTTATTGCTTTTTGCGACTCCGGATTTCGGGCAATCATGGGTTACGCATATCTGTGAACTCATGGATTTGATGAAATTAAAGCGCTCATGGGATTCGTTAAAAGCGGCTGTTTGACATTCTATTCAGTATGTGTATATTGATCTTGATTTCCTCAAAGTATTAAGTATTCGAATAAGGCCTTCATGAATTCACGCTCAGGTTATGTGGCAATCATTCGGAACCACACGACTACACCAAATTATATCTTTCGTATAATCTCAAAAACCAGGGGGGGCATTATGAAACAATTCTCTAAATTGATTCTTTTGTGGCTGGTTGCCTTGCTTTTTGTTGCGGGATGTCAAGAAGAAGCGCCCCTTGAAGAATTCATTCGCCCGGTAAAAGCGCTGAAAGTGGCAGACGCGGATACCTTTGAAGGTATCAAATACAACGGAATTGCCCAGGCCACCCAGCAGGTGGACCTTTCTTTTCGCGTCGACGGTCCCATGATCAGCCGCCCGGTGGATGTGGGAGACGAGGTGAAAAAGGATCAGCTCGTGGCCCGCATCGACCCCCGGGATTATGAGGTGCGGCTGCGCACCGTCAAGGGTCAACTGACCAACGCGATCGCCGTGCGAAAGCGTGCCCAAGCCGATTTAGACCGTCTGCTGCGGATTAAAAAACAGGATCCGGGGGCGGTGAGCCAAACCCTGATTGATAAAGCTTTACAGAACCGGGATTCCGCCCAGGCGGAAATCAGGTCCCTGGAAGCAGCCGTGGATCGGCGCAAAGACGATTTGGCCTATACCAATCTCAAAGCCCCATTTGATGGGATGATTACCAAAACCTATACGGAGGCATTCGAGGACGTCCGGCGCAAACAACCGGTTGTGCGACTGCTCGACCCATCAAAGATCGAGATGTGGATCAATGTCCCGGAAAATCTGATTTCGTTGGAGCCTTACGTCGACAAAGTCTGGGTGCGCTTTGATGCGTTGGGCATAGAGGTACCGGCAGCGGTAAAGGAAGTTGGCCGGGAAGCTTCTCAGACCACCCGCACGTTTCCAGTCAACCTCATTATGGATCAAGCCAAAGATGCCAAAATTTTGCCGGGCATGGCGGGCGTGGCGCGATACACCCTCAAGATGCCCGAGGGTGTCAAGGAACCTGAGTTCCTCATTCCGGTGACGGCTGTTTTTACGGACCCGGAAAAGCAAAGAAGTTATGTGTGGCTGATCGATGAAGCTGCCCTGACCGTATCGCGTCATGAAATCAAACCCGGCAAGCTGAGCGGACGCGGATTGAAGGTACAGGGGCTTCAACCGGGTCAGTGGATCGCGGTGGCTGGCGTTGACCTGCTGCGTGAAGGCCAGGAAGTCAAAATTCTCGAACCCGGCAAGCTCATGTAAAGGAGGCGGGCATGAATCTGACGGAATTTGCCATAAAAAATAAAGTGCTGACCTATTTCATTGTCACACTTATCGTTGTCGGCGGCATTGCCAGCTTTCTTCAACTCGGCCAGCTGGAAGACCCGGACTTTACCATCAAAAAAGCGGTCGTTGTCACCCCCTATCCCGGCGCCAGTCCGCTGGAAGTGGAGCTGGAAGTAACCGACCGCATCGAAAAAGCCATCCAGGAATTGCCCGAGCTCAAGCACCTGTATTCCATATCACGCCCCGGGCTTTCCATTGTCAAAGTCGATATCAAACAGGAGTACTGGTCGGATACCCTGCCGCGGGTGTGGCTGGATATGCGCAAAAAGATTCAAGACGTCACCCCTCAATTGCCGCCCGGGGCCGGTCAGCCGGATGTCTCCGATGATTTTAACTTTGTCTACGGATTCGTGCTGGCCCTGACCGGCAGCGGCTTTTCATACAAGGAAATGGAGGATTACGCCGATGAGCTCAAAAAAGAGCTCAGTGTGGTCAAGGGCGTTGCCCGGGTGGAGCTGTGGGGCGTGCAGGACAAGGTGGTCTACATTGATGCTTCCGAGCAGCAACTGACCGAGCGGGGGATTACCGCGGAAAATTTTACGGCGACCCTGGGGCGGCAGAACATGGTGGTGGACGCCGGCTATGTGGACGCGCAGCAGCGTCGCTTTCGGGTGGCCCCTACCGGGGAATTTACCTCGCCTGAAGATATCGGGGAACTTTATATTCATCCGGACCCGTTGGATGTCCTCAACATTCCATTGTCCGCTTCGACACCCGAATCCCAGGACATTGTCCAGCCCGGCCAGAGTATGCAAACCCGGGATTTCGATGTCGCCCGGGAACTGATTCGCATCCGGGATATTGCCGAAGTCAAGGCCGGTTATCTGGAACCGCCGTTCAGCCTGATGCGGTTTAACGGCAAACCGGCGATTGCCATCCAACTGGCCAATGTGGTCGGCGGCAATGTGGTTGATACCGGCAAAAATATTGATCGGCGCTTAAAAGAACTCATGCCGCGGCTGCCGATCGGTATCGAACTGACCAAAATCGCCTGGCAATCGGAACTGGTGACGGTCGCCATTAATGATTTTATGATCAGCCTGGTCGAAGCCGTCGCCATCGTTTTGGTCGTCCTGGCGTTGCCCATGGGCCTGCGCATGGGGATTATCATCGGTTCCGGGCTGGTGTTGACGATATTGGCCACGTTTATCCTGATGGCGGTCTTCAAGATCGATCTGGAGCGGATGAGCCTGGGGGCGCTGATTATTGCGCTGGGTATGATGGTGGACAACGCCATTGTGGTGGCCGACGGCATTGCCGTGCGGCTCAAGCAGGGCATGGATCCGGAAAAGGCCGCCATCGAGGCGGCCAGCCAGCCGGCAATGCCGCTTTTGGGTGCAACCATTGTGGCCGTGATGGCGTTTTACCCCATCTTTGCCTCCGTGGCCGATGCCGGTGAATACTGCCGGACATTGTTTATTGTGGTCGCCTTTTCCCTGCTGCTCAGCTGGCTGATTGCGGTGATGGTCACCCCGATACAATGCATGCAAATGCTGAAAGTTCCCAAATCGGCGCCCGATGAAACGGAGGCGGATGAATACGGCGGCAAATTTTTCCGCGGATACCGCAAACTGCTTGAAACTGCCATCCGGGGGCGTTGGCTGTTTATGGCTGGCATGGTGGGGCTATTGATTGTCTCTGCCGTCGGTTTCGGCAGCGTCCGGCAGATGTTTTTCCCGGATTCTTCCCGGCCCCAGTTGATGGTGGATTTCTGGTACCCGGAGGGCACGCGCATCCAGGATGTTTCCGAGCAGCTAAAAGCTGCCGAAGAGCGTCTCATGCAGGATGAGCGGATTAAAAACGTCAGCGCCTTTGCCGGTGCGGGGCCGCCGCGCTTTTATCTGCCGGTGGACCCGGAACTGCCTTACCAGAATTACGCCCAATTGATTGTCAACACGCACACTTTCAAAGACATCGACCCGCTGATTGCCGAAATCGAGCCCTGGCTGCAAACGAATTACAGCGGTGCTGTCATTCGGGTCCGCAAATACGGTGTGGGTGTCAGTGAAAACTGGAAGCTGGAGTGGCATATCAGCGGGCCGGCCAACGCCGATCTTAAAACCCTGAGAGAAATCGGAGACCGGGCGGTTGCCATCCTCGAAAACAGTCCCTATGCCAAGGATATCAAAACCAGCATGATGAATCCGGTGCAAAAGCTGGTTCCCGATTATGACCAGGTCAGGGGTCGCTGGGCGTCCGTCAGCCGTGAGGATATCGGTTTTGCAACGCGCCGCGCACACGATGGTGTCCAGGTCGGTCTGTACCGCGAGGACAAGGATTTGTATCCGATCCTGCTGCGACTGAACAAAGCAGAACGCCAGAATGCGACCGAAATGGATACGTTGCAGGTTCAGCCGGCCCTATACACCAAGACCGTTCCCCTGGCCCAGGTCACCAAGGAGATTCGGGTCGAATGGGAAGATCCCATCATTAACCGCTGGGAGCGTCGACGCTGCATCAGCATCCAGGCCTCACCCAAAAACACAACTTATCCGGATTTGAAAAGTAATGTCATCAAAGCATTTAAACAGCTCGAATTGCCCCCGGGATATGAAATTTTCTTGGACGGAGAAGACGAGAGTACGGTCGATGCCCAGTCCTCTCTGGTACCCGGGGCGATACCGGCGGCAGCCATCATATTAACGATAATCGTGGCGCTGTTCAATGCCTTGCGGCCGCCGTTGATTATCATCCTGACGATTCCCTTTGCGCTCATCGGCATCGTTGCCGGGCTGCTGCCAACCGGCACGCCCTTTGGCTTTATGGCCCTTTTGGGGGCCATGAGCCTGGCGGGGATGATGATTAAAAACGCCATCGTGCTGCTGGATCAGGTCAACATCGAAATGGCCGCCGGCAAAGGCCCATACGAGGCGGTGATAATATCCGGTGTTTCCCGCCTGCGGCCGGTGGTGCTGGCCGCGGCAACCACGGTTCTGGGTGTCTTGCCGCTCCTGCAGGATGTTTTCTGGGTGTCCATGGCGGTAACCATCATGGCGGGATTAACGTTCGGGACCCTTCTAACCATGTTTGTCGTGCCGGTGCTGTATACGATACTGTTTAAGGTTCCGTCGCCGAAGAGAGCATTGGTGCCCAATAGTGTTGATCACAACTAGGAGTTATTGGTTATTTGTTATTCGTTATTCGGTGTTGGACGTTTTGCCCCTTAACGGGGTTTATCTGACAACATGTTTCCAGAAATTTGTAAATTGATGCGGTACCCCGTTTAATGAGATGTCGTGCTCGTCCTCGTACTCGTGCTCGTCCTCGAATCGGTTGGCAACGGGATTTCATCAACACTATCTTTCGAGTACGAGGACGAGGACGAGGACGAAACACAAGCGTATCGGTAATCAAGCGTATGACGACTGAAGTATCTGCTTTCAAACTGCCCTGCAAGGGGCCATTTTTTCCGAGCGCAGTCTCGGACAAATATTAGCCCTTCGATGATCAAGACGGCGCTTGAGTTGACCAGGAATTCGGCGGATAGATACAAGTTGGGCCTGATCGAAACTGAGTTATAAACCAGGTGATATGAAGGGACACGCGAGCCAATGTCACTGATGAGTCTAATGCGCTCCAAAGAGCGGTTTTTCATCATTATTTGCCTGATTTTGGGTCTGCTCCTTCTGGTTCCAATCCTGAACCGGTTTGTCGCGGTTCACATATTCCTGGACATATTTCTGACCGCCATCGTCATATCCATGGCGTATACCATCAGCCACAAAAAGCGGTATGTCATCACGGGGGTGTTGTTCGCCATCGTGATGCTGGCATCTTTGTGGCTGCAATACTTTTTTCAAAACAAGGGGATCGCAGTCATTTCCATGATTGCCGGTATTCTCTTTGTCTCTCTGGTCATCGCAAGCATCCTGGGCGTTATGCTCAAAAATGAAATAATTAGTCGTGAGATCATATACCAGGCGATCCTCTTGTATTTGTTGGCAGCACTTTTGTGGGCATTCCTTTATACCTTTTTGGAGCTCGTCGATCCGGCATCGTTTAACATCGACCTTGACCAGCCCCAGAGCTATTTATTGGTGTTTCAGTATTACAGCTTCGTAACGATAACTACCCTGGGCTATGGCGACATAACGCCGGTTACCGAGGTGGCCAAAGCGTTTTCAGTACTTGAAGCGGTTGTCGGCCAGTTGTATCTGGTGGTAGTGGTTGCCTGGTTGGTAGGAATGCATGTTTCGAGTAAATCGAAATAAACCCCTTTGTTGCATATTATTTCTCATTATTTGAGCTTTGATAGAATTTTTCCAGAACATCAATAATTTAAATTATTAAACCGGCGGTTAAATAGAGTATCTTTTAGTTATCCTCCGGTCATTCCCGCGAAGGCAGGGATTTTATGGAGCTAAATAATTTAACATTTTTGTGTTGGTTATCAAAAATTGGTTTCTGTGTCCATCACTAATAAATATTTTCGGTAAAATAATGACAAATAAAATATGGCGGTTTTATAAT